>Ga0210402_10002354_pt1 | contig 18442 bp, 18 predicted proteins | sample IncBWC7MmetaG_FD_161055 | JGI IMG/M metagenome (GOLD analysis project Ga0210402, IMG submission 161055) | Forest soil microbial communities from Barre Woods Harvard Forest LTER site, Petersham, Massachusetts, United States - Inc-BW-C-7-M | ecosystem: Environmental > Terrestrial > Soil >... | reverse complement strand
GCGGCGGTCTGGCTTGCCGCAAGGCAAATGGAGCTGCCGTATCCGCCGACGATCGCGGCAACACCGGCTGAATTCATCTTTTCAACCTCGGCATTGCCGCCTTCCGGCGTCGATTGCGCGTCCCCGAGCACCGGCTCTAGTTTCGCGCCATTGAGCGCCTTGATGCCGCCCGCCGCGTTGATTTCGTCAATGGCCATGACCGCGCCGAGACGACCCTGCTGGCCCGAATAGGACAATGCACCGGATACGGGATGCAGGACCCCGAGCTTCACGGCCGAACCTTGCGCGCGCAGAACGCCCGGCATCGTCAGGGCACCGCTCGTTGCCGCGGCGGCACCGAAGACGGCACTCCCCAGCAAGCGGCGGCGATCGATCCGTCCGGCGGCGCTCGACATTTTGCCTCTCCCTCTCTTGCGAGCTTAGACTATCATCCATGCCGCCCCTTACAATACTGCGCGGCGCGAGCTGTGCGACTGCGAAAGCCAGGACCAAGCCAATGCTCAACAATCCGATCGATCTGATGCGGCTGCGCGTCGACCAGAACGGCAGTCTCGTGGCGCCGCAATCGCTGAGCGATGCGTTCGAGCGGCACGCGCGCGCGGAGATGGACGATGCCGAGCTCCGCGTCATTGAAGACGAGGCAATTGTCGATGTCGTGCGCAAGCAGGAAGCGATCGGCTGGCCGATTGTGACCGACGGTGAATTCCGGCGGCGAAATTTCCAGGAAAGCTTCAGCGCGGCGGTCAGCGGCTTTGACGTGCCGGACCATGTCGAACGCCTGAAGGACTGGCGCGAGCCAAACCGCCCCCTGCACCGCACCGAGCAGAACTTCGATGCGCAGGGCCCTGCCATCACGACACGACGCCCAGCGCTGGAGCGGTTGCGCCTCGAGCGCAATGTCGTCCTCGAGGAGTATCGTTTCACCGCCGGCTTCGCGCAAAATCCCGTCAAGGTCAGCTTGATCGGCCCGGATCGGATTTCCCAGCGCTTCGCTTGGGAGCGCTCCCAGGCGGTTTACCGGGACATCGACGAATTCATCGCTGATGTCGTCGCCATTGAACGGCAGATGGTCTCGCAACTGGTCGATGCCGGCTGCCGCTACGTTCACATCGATGCGCCTGGATTCACCGCTTACGTCGATCAGGTCTCGCTCGAACGGATGCGCTCAAGAGGCGAAGATCCCGACAAGAACCTTGACCGCGCGATCAGGGCGGAGAACGCCGTCATTGCGGGGTTCGACGGCGTGACCTTCGGATTGCATGTCTGTCGCGGTAATCCGCGCGGCACCGACCCCGCCACCGGGAAGGTGATGCCGCAATGGCATCGCGAAGGGCACTATGACGTCATCGCCGAACGTCTGTTCTCGGGCCTCGAGCACCATCGTTTGCTGCTGGAGTACGACAGCGAACGCGCCGGCAGCTTCGATCCGCTTCGGTTCATCCGCAAAGGCACGATCGCGGTGCTCGGGTTGGTCACCACCAAGAGCGCAAGCGTCGAATCCCTGGATCATCTCAAGCGTCGCATCGATGATGCCGCGCGCCACCTGCCGCTCGACCAGCTTGCGCTGAGCCCGCAATGCGGTTTCAGCAGCGGGGTGGGAGGCGTGCAGCTCGGTGAGGACGAGCAATGGCGCAAATTCGAGAGGATCATGGAAACGGCCCGCTCGGTGTGGGGAACGCTGTAAGTGCGGTTCCGATGGACTACGGTACGGCATGCGCGGTCGCTCCCTCTCCCCGCTCTTGGGGCAACCGAACTCGGGTTTACCCGAGTTCGGTCATTATGATGGGCCGAAGTCGGATATATCCGACTTCGGCTGAGAGGGTGGGGGTGAGGGGCAAACCCGTCGAGTGTGCCTTCGCCCCTCACCCCAGCCCTCTCCCCGTGAAGAACGGGGAGAGGGAGCAGACCGAGTATGTGGCGCTGCTGATCACATCTCATCGGAACGCGGTCTCAACTAACCCTGGTTTCCGGTGTTGGCACCCGACAACAACATCAGGCGAGAGGCAACGATGCGACGTGTGTTCGCGGTGATCTGTGCGGCATTGCTCGGGTATTCGAGTGCCCCCGCCGCGGAAATCCATCTTTCCCACTTCGGCCAGGTGATGGTCAGCGTGCCCTGGATCATTGCCCTGGAGCAGGACCTGTTCCGCAAGAATGGCGTCGATGTCACCGATGTCATCACCTCCCAGGGGGGCGGCACCACGCTGCGCAACATGCTTGCGGGTGGCGTCCCCTTCGCCGATGCGGCGATCGGCGCCACCGTGACCGGCTTCGCTGCCGGTCTGCCAATCAGGATTGTGGGGACGAGCACCACCAATGCTGCGGACAACGACTGGGTCGTGCTGGCGGATTCCCCGGTGAAATCGCTGCGCGATGTCGTCGGCGGCAAGTTCGGCACTACCACCCCCGGCGGCCTCACCCGCGTCTACGGCGAAATGCTCCTGCGGCATCATGGCATCGATCCCGCGCAAGTCACCCAGGTACCGCTCGGCGTCGGTGCCGCGGTCGCGGCGCTCAACAGCAGCGCGGTGGACACCGCCTACATGTACGAGCCGCTGCAAAGCAAATACGGCAGCAAGTACCGCGCGATCGCCAAGGTATCGGACGTCCTGCCGCACGTTGTCTCCAACGTGCTGGTCGCCTCCGAGGACTTCATCGAGAAAGAGCCGGACAGGCTGCGCGCCATCATGCGGACGCACAAGCAAGCCGTCGATTTCGTCTACGCTCATCCCAGGGAAGCCGCGCAACAGTCGCTGCCGCGCATGGTCAACGTCGACCTTCCGTCGCTGGAGCGTGCGCTCGATCGGATGGTGAAGGCGAAATACTATTCCGATGGCAACATAGACCCCGAGGGTCTGGCGGGCTCGCGCAAGCTGCTCATCGCCACGGGCGAGATCAAAGAGGGCTACGACTTCGAGCACATCATCGACCGTCGTTTCATTCCCGAATAGCCGGTCATGTTCTCGCCCCATGCACGCCGGCTGGTCGCGCTCGCCGTGCTCGTGGTTGCACTGGAGGCTGTCTGCCGGGCGCACCTGGTGCGTCCCACCGATCTTGTGCCGCCGACGATCATGCTTCGCTCGATGGCCGCCGCTCTCACCGAGCCGGTGACGCTCTACAACGTCTGGCAGACGCTGAGCTCGGTCGCGGCGTCGGTTGTGATCGCTGCCGTCGCGGGGGTCGCAGCGGGAATTGTGCTGCATGCGCTTCCGCGACTGCGCCAGGCCTGTGAGCCGTTTATCGCGAGCTATTACGCGTTGCCTTTGTTTGCCCTCTACCCGCTGCTGGTCGTGATTCTGGGCGTCGGCACCGCGCCGATCGTCTTCACCGGTACGCTGTACGCAGCCATGAGCGTGCTGATCGGCACGCTGAGCGGGCTGGACCACGTCCCGCCTGTACTTCGTAAGGTGGCGAAGGTGCATCGCCTCGGTGCGTTCCGCAGGCTGGCCAGCATCTATATCCCGTCATGCTCCCGCGAAATCCTCGGCGGCATCACGCTCGGTGTCAGCTACGCGTTCGTTGCAGTGATCGCCAGCGAATTCCTGCTGGCGCCCGCCGGAATAGGCCATGACATCGCCGATTCGTACATGTCGTTCAAGATCGAGCGCATGTATGGCCTGATGCTCGCTCTCCTCATGTTGGTGTTCCTCGTCAATACAATGTTGCGGCATTTGCGCGCTCGCATCGGGGCGCCGGCGATATGATCTGGAAAAACGCCCGGCGCCGGCTCGACGTGGCGGTGATCTGCCTCGCGCTTGCGTTGGCGTGGCAGATCGCCTCTTGGAAGCTGGGAACCGATGTCCTGCCGGGGCCTTGGCACACGCTGCGGCAGCTCGCGGCGCTGATCGGCCAACCACGCTTCCGGAGCGACATTGCCGCAACCGCCAACGCCTACGGGATCTCGCTGATCATTGCGATGGCGGGCGGGCTCACGCTCGGGCTGATCTGCGGCGGCTGGAAGGCCGTCGGCGACGAGATCGAGCCGCCGATCCTCGCCTTGATAGCGACGCCGAAGGTCATGCTCTACCCGATCATCTTGTTGTTCTTCGGGCTCGGCGACGCCGCCAAGATCTTCTTCGGCCTCCTGCATGGCCTGCCGCCGGTGGTGATTATCATGGCAAACGCGTTACGGACATTGCGGCCGGTCTACCGCAAGGTGAGCCAGACCATGCGGCTCTCGCGCCGCGCCTACGCGCGTCACGTTCTCATTCCCGCGGTGATGCCGGAAGCGGTGGCAAGCTTTCGCATCTGCTTTGCCCTCACCCTGCTCGGAGTTCTGATCGGGGAAATGTTTGCCTCGACCCGCGGCCTGGGCCACCTGCTATTCGCTTCGATCGGGACCAACGATCAACTCACGATCATGGCCGTGACGCTGCTGCTGTTCGTCTTTGCCGGTCTCGGCAGCAGCCTGCTGCTCGGGGTCAGGCAAAGCTTCAAGAATTCGACTGCGTCAGGGAAGGGTGCGTGATTGTCAGACAAATGGACGTGCGCTAACATTGGTAAATTGCTCGAAGCGAGATGGTTGCGGCTGAAACCACCCTCTCCGGTTTTATCGCCGCGACAAAGCAACACACGTGATGCGTCAGGCTTCAAGGTCATTCGGCGAGACCATTCGCTGATGCCCTAATACTAATTCGCTGCGACGGCGGACGTCGCATTAACGCCGCCGGTTCGCATTGGGAGTGGAACTATGGCGCTCGTTCTAAAAATTAACGGAGTACCCCATTCTGTAGAAGTGGAACCGGAAACTCCGCTCCTGTGGGTGCTGCGTGACACCATAGGTCTCACCGGCACCAAGTTCGCCTGCGGCATTGCTCAGTGCGGCGCTTGTACCGTTCACGTCAACGGGAGGCCTACCCGTTCCTGTTCGTTTCCGGTCAAGGCTGCCGCCGGGACGGAAATAACGACGATCGAAGGCCTTTCTCCCGACGGAACGCATCCGGTGCAGGTTGCATGGAAGGAGCTCGACGTGCCGCAGTGCGGCTACTGCCAATCGGGACAAATCATGTCGGCGGTAGCCCTCCTGCGGGAGAAACCAAATCCGACAGATGATGAAATCGACGTTGCGATGACCAACATCTGCCGATGCGGGACGTACCCTCGCATTCGGGCGGCAATCCATCGCGCCGCCGGACGGAAGTCCGCGAATCTCGGAGCACGATAATGACCACGATGAACATGAATCGTCGTGACTTCCTAAGCCGCACCGCCGCCGTGAGCGGAGCAATGGTGCTGGAGTTTTGGCTGCCGCCGAGCCGCGCGAAAGCGGCCGCGGTTGCGGCCCAGCCTTGGTACCGCGGTGGCTCCAACGATCCGGAGATCAATGCGTGGCTGACGATCGCACCTGATGACACCGTGACGATCCGTGTCGCGCAGAGCGAAATCGGAACGGGTGTATTCACCGCTTGTCCGATGATGATTGCCGAAGAGCTCCAGTGCGATTGGAGCAAGGTCCGCGCGGAGTACGCTTCAGCCAATCGCAACGCCAGGGAGAAGGCACCGACGTGGACCCTGCCCGTTCCCGGCGATGGACAGTACGATCCCGCGGGCGGCGGCGAACCGGTCCAGCTCAAGGGCGAGGATGGCGTGTACCGCCGCATGGGCATCGGCTCGAGCGGAGCCGTGCGGGAAAGCCGTTATTATCTGCAGCAGGCAGGTGCCGAGGCGCGCGAGCGCCTGCTCCTTGCGGCTGCCCAGGAGTGGGGCGTCTCGGTTGCTGATCTCGTGGCGAAAAACAGCGTCATCACGCACACACCAACCGGCCGCAGCACAACTTACGGCAACCTTGCTGCGAAGGCGGCGCAGCTTGTGCTCCCCGATCCGTCAAAGATCAGGATCAAGACCCCTGATCAGTTCACTCTGATGGGAACGGAGCAAAAGAACCTTGACGTGCCGTTGAAGGTCACGGGTGAGGCTACGTTTGGGATCGATATCCGATTGCCCGGGATGCTTTACGCTGCGGTCAAGGCGTGTCCGGTTTGGCAGGGGGATGTGAAAAGCTACGACTTCAGCGCCATCAAGCACATGCCCGGCGTTCATTCGGTTGTACCTCTGCCGGCCGGGCCGCAGATGTACAGCGGAGGCGTTGCTGTTGTCGCGGACTCCTGGTGGCGGGCCAGGACCGCCTTGGACGCGATGCCCATTCAATGGGATTACGGTCGTTACGTAAATGTCAGCTCCGCCGATCTGTACAAGGAATGCTTCGCCTCCTTCGAAAAACCCGGCAAGCCCCTCGTGAACGTGGGCGATATCCAAGCCGGTTTTGCCAAGGCCACTAAATTGATCGAGGCGACCTACCAGCTGCCCTACTTGTCGCATTTCTGTATGGAGCCGGGCAACGCAACCGCCATGGTCAGCGCTGAACGCGCGGAGTTATGGTGTGGCGATCAGGTCCCCGACAGAGCCCTTGATCAGGTCTCCAAGCTGACGGGAATTCCTCCCGAGAACGTCTATGTACATACGACATTTGTCGGCGGCGGGTTCGGTGGACGCGGGGGATGGGGAACGACGGGCGCTCTGCAGATCACTCAAGTGCTGCGTATCGCCCAAGCGCTCAACGGAAGGCCAGTGAAGCTCCTGTGGACGCGTGAAGAGGATTTGCGCGTTGGCGACAGCTATCGGCCCGCGGGCGTCTGCACATTCCGGGCGGCGCTCGATCCTGACGGGTGGCCCATCGCCGTCCACGTGCGCAGCACTGGAGATCACGAGGAGAAACGCGGCCTAGTTGAGATGCCGTACTTCACGCCCAATTACCGCTACGAGCTGATGCGGACGGCGAAATTCCACGTGCCCTGGGGTCCCCGCCGCGGCACCGGAGCCTCATTGAACACTTTCTACATGGAGAGCTTCATCGATGAGATGGCCCATGCGGCAGGACGGGACTCCTATCAATACCGACGCGAGCTTATCGCGCGGAACCCGCCCCCACCCGGACAGGGCATCGGAGGGTTTCGCTTCAGGGATGACTGGCTGAAAATTCTGGATCTCGCCGCCAAGATGTCCGGGTGGGGTACAGAGCTGCCCAAGGGATGGGCGCGCGGCATTGCCGTCGATGACCGGCGCAGGCCGGAGCGACGCACCGGCACGGTTTGCGCCCAGGTGCATACAGTCTCGGTAAGCCCGCAGGGCAAGCTCCGGCTGCATCGCGTCGATGTTGCATTCGATGAGGGCTTCGGGTTCGTCAACCCGCTCTCCGTTCGCAAGCAGATAGAAGGGCAGATCGCGTTCGGCTACAGCGACGCAATGCACCAGGAAGTGACAATCAGGGATGGGAGGGCGGTTGAGGGAAACTTCAACGACTATCCATCGTCAACGACGGCGGAGTACCCCAGGGAGGTCAACATCGGCTTCGTCAAGACGAACCGGTGGACCGAGGGAGTTGGCGAGGAGGCGATGTCGCACGTCGCCCCGGCTTTGGCCAACGCAGTATTCAAGATCACGGGAAAACGCGTGCGATCGCTTCCGCTCAGGCATCATGATCTGAGTTGGGGCTGAGATCGACTTCAGAGGTCGAGCCCCAAAATAGGATCCAGTGAGCGCGACACGCAAATCATCATCGTTCGTCCTTCGGCCTTCTCGGCCTCGCCGAACACTGCATCCCGATGATCCGGCCGTCCCGTTTGAGGATCATTTCGGACCGAGGCCGGCTGCCCGTATGACGGCTGGCCATCTTTTTTCTTCCCCGGCCACGAAGGAATTTGCGTCGGCTGCAGCCGTCGGCCACGCCTCGATACCTACCTTGGCCAGCGACTCAATGACCTCACGCTCCTTGAGCGCCTGCTGCAGAGCGATATTGAGCTGCTGGATCACCGGCTCTGGCGTTCCCTTGGGGGCGGCGAGCCCGAGCCAGATATCAACGTTGAAGCCAGGCAGCACCGTCTCGGCCAGCGTCGGGATGTCTGGATATGCTGCCGGACGCCGGCTTCCCGTAGTGGCAAGCGCGCGAATCTTGTTTTCTGATGTCAGCGGGAGCGCCCCGACGATGCTGCTGAATGCCAGCTGGATATTGCCTGCCATCAGATCGACGAAGGCACCGGCTATTCCGGGATAGGGAACGTGAATTGCTTTGACACCGGTGCGACTCTGGAAAAGCTCAGCAGCGAGATGCGGAGCGCTGCCGATGCCGGCCGTAGCAAAACTCAGCTTGTCGGGGTTCTTGGTCCCGTAATCGACCAACTCGCCTATGCTTTTGACTGGCAATTGGTTCGACGTAACGATGACTACGGGCGAGGAACCCACCATTCCGACCATGGTAAAATCGGACATCTTGTATCGCACGTCGGTGCGAATCATCGGGTTAACGACCGTGCCGGAATCGATGAGAATGAGCGTATAACCGTCCGCTCTCGAATATGCGACCGCGGATGCAGCGTTCGCCCCCGCCGCTCCCGGCCTGTTCTCTGGAACGACCGGATTCCCACCGAGTATCTTGCTCAATTGCTGAGCGACCACGCGTCCCGTGAAATCGGTAATTCCGCCCGGCGCAAATCCGAGGATCAGATGAACGGGTTGCGTGGGGAACTGTTGTGCCCGCGCCTCGAAATCGCAGGCCAATGCGCAAAGGACGACGGCGGCGCCTGCGGTAATCGCGGAGCGATTACAAGTCATCCTTGACCCCCAACTCGATCAGCTTCTTCCGGTAGACCATCGAGGGGCCGTCGGGCCCTCCGATATGCAGCTCTGCCTTCCAATCGACGGGAAGCTCCTCCGGCCGCTGACTTTCCACGAGCGCTCGATCCTGTTCCCAGATCTCATTCGTAAATCTGATCAATTTGTCAGGCGGCTCGTCCAATGCAAAATTTCTTCCTACGACCATATAGCGCGTGCTTTCCCGTTCCGAGTCCGGCGAAACAAAGAAAAGATCGATGACGCGGTCTCCGTTGGGGTAGATGTTCTCGTGGTAGACCGAAAACGGAAGGACAATATCATAGGTAAGACGATTGAGCGTTACCTTGCCTGCGTCCGTTCGGCTGCGGACCTCTGAATTGCATTCGAAGTAAAAGGCGCTGTTTCTCTCCTTGACCTCTCGCCGCGGAATAATCGGGACTGCGTCGCGATTGCCAAGCGCGCCTGGATGTACCCAGGGCAGATGAGCCTCATCCATGAAATTTTCCATGGAACGGGCAGCGCCCGTCTTCCAGTGAGCGGGACCTACAATGTGGACTCCAAATCCTTGTTGCTCGAATTCGGGCACGTCGTAGATCGGCAGCTTGGGGCTTCCCAGGCAGACGAAAACCAAACCGTATCTTTCCGTGCACTGGTATTTCAGTGTGCGGGCTTTCCCGGGAATCGGACGGTCGTTCGGGATGGCGGGAATCCGGGTGACCTGCCCATCGCGTCCATAGCACCAGCCGTGGTAGGGGCAGACGAGCTCATTCCCCTGGATCCATCCCAGTGAAAGGCGTGTTCCACGGTGGATGCAGAGATCGTTGAACGCGTTTATGCTGCCGTGTGATCGCCATAGAACGACCTGTTTATCGAGAAGGCGGGCAGCGACCGGCTTGTCCCGCACCTCTGAGCTGAGCGCAACGGGGTACCAATAGTTGGCGAGCAGCGCGCGCGTAGCCTCATCCATGCCATTGTCTCGGCTTCATTGAGGTTCGGGCCTGAGCGCAGGAAGCAACGCTGTCCGGGCCGATCAAGCTGGGCCCTGACTCGACTGGCTGACCGGCGCGACCATTGAGCCCACGGTTCTCCTCGCCTGCGCCCGCTGCCTTGAAGGCAAAACATAGCTCGCATAGGATTGTATGGCAATATGACAAACGGCAAGCCACGGGTGAAGAGGGGCAAAGTGCGCTTCGCAGCTTTGATTACGATAGCGATTCTGCTGAGCGCCCGCGCGCCGGCCGCACAGTCCAGCGATGTAGAAAACTTCTACAGGGGACATTCGATCTCGATGATCGTCGGGTTTGGCGTGGGCGGTGGTTATGACCTCTACAGCCGGCTCATCAGCCGATTCATGGGAAAATACCTGCCCGGCAATCCCGCAATAATTCCACAGAACATGACCGGAGCCGGAAGTTTGCGGGCGGTCAACTACCTCTATTCCATTGCGCCCAAGGACGGCTCGGTGATTGGCACTTTTTCGCGAACACTGGTACTTTCACCGTTGCTGAACGGGGCCGACTTCGACAGCAGAAAATTCACCTGGCTCGGCAGCGTCGCTCAGGACGTGGTCGTCTGCTTCACTTCGCATGCCTCTCCTATCACGACATGGCCGGATTTCCTGAGCACCCCGTCATCGCTGGGCGGGGAGGGCGCCACTGCTGAACCGGATATCTATGCTCTGTTCATGAAAAACGTCTTCGGGGCGAAAGTGAAACTCGTCAGCGGATATCGTGGCACCAATGATATCTTTCTCGCCATCGAGCGAGGAGAGCTCGATGGAGCCTGTGGGATCTCATGGGGGACCATTGCGAGCCTGCACCCGGACTGGATCAGGGACAAGAAAATTAACGTGATCGTACAGACGGGATTGCGCAAACATGCCGATCTGCCGGACGTGCCCATCCTCACGGACGTCATCAAGGATCAGGAGCAGGAGCAAATGCTCAAGCTGATCCTGACACCTCTGGCAATGTCGCGACCGTTTGCTGCCCCTCCCAACATCCCGGCGGATCGGAAACAAGCCCTCATATCGGCCTTTGAGAAGGCAGTGAGCGATCCACAGCTCAAAGCCGAGGGAGAACAGATGAAGCTCGACGTTGACCTCGTTCCCGCCGGAGCGATCGAAAAAATGCTGGCTGAGGCGTACGCGGCACCGAAAGCAACACTTGCGAAGACAGCTAATGCAATCTCAAGATGATGTCGCCCTCAGGAGCCCGAGCGATATGAGCAGCAGCACAAGCAAGCGCAATAAGATCCTGCTGGCTCAATCCCTCGTCCCACGGACTGTCAGCCGCCGCGCAGCGCTGATTTCCACCTCGCCTCCCTAATCCCGTTCGACGGCAAGGCTGCTCAATCGTTCACCCGGCGCAAAAGCATGCGTCCCGGAACCATCCGGGTTCGCACTTTGGAAACGGCGCTATTCTCATGCTCGATGAGATCGAGCAATCGCATTGCGACTTCGCGCGAGCGTTTGACCTGCATGAGGCAAGCTGCCGCGGCGGCGTCTGCATCACGGCTGCGGATGGCGGCCGCGATTCTAACGATATGGTCCATTGATCTTTTCGCGTCTATATCGGTCTGACGCTGAAAGGTTACAGCCCGCAGCAAACCCGCTTTGTTATAGATCATGCGCGCAAGCATAGCGGCCATCTGATTGCCGGCGCCCGCGAAGAGCGTCTTGTAGAAACCTTCCAGTGCATCGATCAACGCAAGGACGTTCCTCTTCGCCATTGCGTGCCTGCAACGATCGGCCATGGCATGGAGCTCGCTGATCTGCTCGTCAGTGGCGCGCTCGACGAACAACTTGGCCGCCATGGGTTCGAGGGCACTCCGTACCTCGTAAATCTCACGTGCATCATTGCGGGTGAGCATCGCTACGGCGGGACCCTTGTGAGGCACGTTCGAGATCAATCCCTGAGCCTCCAGATCACGCAGCGCCTCGCGCATCAGGCTTCTGCTAACCCCTGTCAGCTCGCAAAGTTCTCGTTCCGTAAGTTTTTCCCCCGGCTTGAGATGAAGCGAAAGAATGGCCTTGCGAAGGCTCGCCACGGTCATCGAGCGTAGCGACTGGCCTTCCCGGCTGACCCGGAACTGCAGTGCCGGCCGGTTTGCGCTCTTCGGCGCTGCACGAATGCGCTTCTTCATTCCAGGGCTTCCGTTTACCGGCGAGGAATTGGCGTTCCCGACCTTAATCATAGAATTGCCATCGCCTACCGGCCAGGCTCTGCGTTCTTGCTTAGGGGCAACAGGAAACCGAACGCCGGCGGCCAACCAATGCTGATTGGGGAATTAATGGCAGGCACTTGCGCTCTGGATGACATCAGCAAAGAGAATTTGGAGCCGGAACGAGTGGCACAATCAACCGACCAGCTGTTGCCGAGATAATCGACAGACCTCACCGTCAGGCATAGGCATAAGCCTGTTTCGGGGCCGATTGCCAAACTCACGTCTTCAGGACGTATGCCGAACAGGCACCGGTCCCCTGCCCTAAACTCATGTCCGCTGCCTGCAGGAACTTCAATCGCGCTGCTTTTGTCTCCGCCGAGATTGACCAGGTACGTCCCGCTATCGAGGATCTGCGCTATCTGGCATTCGAGAAGGTTTATCTTTCCGATAAAGTCGGCTACCGCTCGGCTTCCTGGATGCCGATAAATACCCGATGGAGAGTCGACCTGCAGCATCCGACCCGCGGAGATGACGCCTATCCTGTCGGACATGCTCAGCGCCTCGCCCTGGTCATGGGTCACCAGGAGCGTGGTCAAACCGAGTCGGTTGTGGATATTTTTGATACCGACTCTCAGTTCCTTCCGCAGCTGAAGATCGAGGGCTGACAGCGGCTCGTCCAACAGCAAGACCTCAGGACGGATCGCAACTGCCCGGGCCAGCGCCACTCGCTGCTTCTGGCCGCCCGATAGCTCATGCGGAAACCGGTTTCTCAGAGATTCGAGTTGTACCAGCGCCAGCGCTTCCTCGACCCTCTGTTCCAGCTCCTTCCTGCCTACCTTGCGTGCCTCCAATCCAAATGCGACGTTCCTTGCCGCCGTAAGATGCGGAAACAGCGCATAGCTTTGGAAAACCATACCTACGTTGCGCCGATACGGCGGTTCGGCGGTGACATCTCTCCCACCGAGCAAAACGCGTCCTTTTGTAGGAGAAATGAATCCGGCGATAATTCTCAGGCAAGTAGTTTTCCCGCAGCCACTTGGTCCAAGAATTGTGAAAAATTCGCCTTCCTCGATCCGGATATCGAGATTTCGAATGGCTTCGAAATCTCCGAATGTCTTATGCAACTGTCGCAGCTCGACACTGGACATAGTTAAACCATTGCCGAACAGACGACTGCAGTTTACTTCAGCGCGAAAGGATACGGCGGTTCCAAAGGGAATTAACCCGAGAAAAATTCTTATTGTACACTTCCCAGTTCACAACATACAGCTTCCGAAAGTCTTCCGGTGAAGACGGAAATTTTTGCGCCAGAGATGGGTTCGCGGCCAGTATTGGGGCCAAAAGCCGGTTGGTTGGGCCATATGGGATCTCATTCGCTTGTCCGAGTTGTGGAAGCGGGTCCATAACGAGGTTGATGTACTGCTGGGCTTCCTTCGGGGACTTCGTATTACGGACCAGATCTATCGTCGTTGCCCCGGCGAATCCTCCCTCCTTAGGCAAGATGAAACGGATAGGCAGCCCTTGATCAGTGAGGCCCCATGCACGTCCATTGATCCATGGAGCAGCCCATACATCGCCGGCCTTCATCAACGCCTCGATCGTGGCCGACGAAGAGGGGTAAGACTGAGCCTTGAGCGTTGCTATTTTCTCTATGCCTTTCTCCAATGAATTCTCGTCGCCTCCCTCCAGGCGCGCTGCCGCAATCAGGAAATCGCGTCCCATCGCGACCGACAAGTCAGGCGCGATTACCTTCCCGGCAAGCCGCGGATCCCAAAGGTCGGCCCACGAAACGGGATCAGCTAGCCGGCTTCAGCATATTTCTGAGTGTTGTAGGCGATACCGATCGAGTAGAAAATCATGGCCGGGCCATACCCCTCCTTGTTCTTGGCAATATCGTAGATGTCCTTCAGGTTTGTCAGGATGTTCGGGTCAAGGCGCTCCAGAACTCCGGCTCTGATCGCCTGCTCCTGAATGATGTCGTCCAGATACGCGACATCAAACGGAACCTCTCGTCCCTTGCTTGCAATCAGTTTCGCCAGGTGATCCGGAGGGTTGGAGTCGATATACTCGATCTTGACACCAGAGCGCGCCGTAAAAAGATCGCCAGCGTACTTTTTCTGTGCTGCCGTAAAAACACCGCCGTAATTCGCGACCCTGAGAGTCAGATTTGACTGTTGTGCAAGTGGCCCACCCGGGGCAATCAGTAATCCGGTGGCGATTGCCGCTGCCGTGAATGATTTCCTGAGCATTTCGAGCTTTCCTTGCGAGTTCTTACCGTGTTGTCTGGCGAATACCAAAAAACTTTTCCAGGCCGAAGCTCCTATCCAGCGCGAGCATCAAAGCCAGCGACATGACCATCAAGATGGTTGCGATCGCCATGACATAGGGAGCAAGGCTGAACTGGATCGACGTAAATATCTTTACCGGCAGGGTCGTCGCCGCGCCACCTCCCATGAACAACGCAACCGGGACATCGTCGAGCGACATCAGGAAAGCGAAGATCGCGCCCGAGGTGATGCCAGGCATCAGCATCGGTAAGGTCACTCTGAAAAATACCCTTGCCGGGCTGGCGCCCAAGCCGAGAGCAGCTTCCTCAAGGGAGGAGTCGAAGTTGGCTTGTCCGGCAAGGGCCGCGCGGATGACATACGGAATGGTGAAAGCAGCTTGCGCGAGAGCAATTCCCCAAAGTGTCCCGCCCGGGTTGAATTTGATGAGATCGGCCGCCCGAACCCAGAATTGAAAGCTGGCAACCCCGATCACCAGGGTCGGCACCATCAACGGCGACAGGCAGAACAGGTTGATGAAAGCACGCCCTGGGAAACGTCCTCTGGCGATCGCGAGTGCTGCCGGGACACCAACCAGTGTAGCAAGCGCCGTTGTAACGAAACCCACCTCCAAGCTGACCTTGAGCGCGGTCATGAATTCACCAGGAATGGCTTGGTACCACTCAAGCGTGAATCCCCGGGGAGGAAACGTCAGCATCGGTGAAGTTGCGACCGAGCTCCAGCCCGTCATTATGACTGGCAACAGCAAAAACCCGTATACCAGACCCACGGCCAAATAGAACATCAGCTTCATGCTGCGCCATACCTTTCGGAGTTTCGCAATACCAGGGCTCCGAGCAATACTGATGTGATGACCAGCATGACAGCACATGTCGCAGCGAAGGCATAGTTGAGGGCGTTCAGCATCTCCTTGGCCAAAAAGGTCGACATGACAAGAACACGATTCCCGCCAAGCATAACAGGAGTTGTGTAAGCGCTTGTTGCCAGGGTAAAAACCAGGACCGATCCAGAAATCAGACCGGGTCGGCTCAGCGGGAAGACGACGCGAAAGAAAACGCGTAATGGCGGAGCACCGAGGTTGGCCGCAGCCAGCTCCACCTCGTAGTCGATGCTTTGGATTGCGACGACCAGTGAAAGCACCATCAGCGGCAGAAGGGCATGGATCAGCCCGATCTCTACGCCTACCAAGTTGTTCATCAGGTGCAATGGCTCGTTCGCCAAGCCGAGCCACTTTAAGGCGGTGTTGATGAGCCCGCTCTCGCCAAGGATCGGAAACATTCCGAGATTGCGTATCACAAGGCTGATGAGGAGCGGTGCGAGCACAAAGAAAATCGCGCAGGCCCGCAGCGCGCCATCCGAGCGAGCCACGAAATAGGCCACCGGATAGGCAAGTATGGCACAGCCGAGACCGACGATCAGCCCCATGGCTACGGTACGCGAGAGGATCTGGAGGTAGAAGGGATCGGTCACGAACGTGAGGTAGTTCGAGGCAGTGAAGTCGGCCGAAACCTGCGCGAGTCCTTGGTCGACATGCAAGCTGGTTTCAGCCAGGAGCAGGAACGGGAGAGCAAACACGACGAGCAGGAGCGCGACGGCTGGAACTGCGGCCAACGGCCACCATCGAGAAGCGCGCCAGGAAATATCCGATTTGGACTGGAAAAGGGAGCAGCAGGCCGAGTTCGCTGTATCCTCGTGATTGCAGTTCACCGAAATACGCTCTGGTCGGGTTTCACACCGGCTTTTCGCCAAGAATCGTCAGCCGACGCAGCAACCGGCGTTCATCGGCGCTGAAATCTGTGCGAGCATGCAACGCACATCGATTGTCCCACAGCAGCAGGTCGTGAGTGCGCCAGACGTGCTCGTAAATGAATTCACGCCTCTCCTGATGGTGAAACAAGACGTTGAGAAGCTCGTCGCTCTCAGGCTGTGACATTCCCTCTATCTGAATGGTCATCAGGCGATTGACGTAAAGCGCCTTTTTGCCCGTGGCCGGATGTGTTCTTACGATTGGGTGCCAGCAGGATGGCACGCCCTCCCGGAGTTTTGTGCCGCGACGAGTCGAGGCATTGTCGTAATCGTACGCGTTCAGAGCCTTGCGTCCATCGATCTTCTGCTTGATCGAGTTGGGAAGAGTTTCGTACGCCCTGTACGCGTTGGCGAACAGCGTGTTCCTTCCCTTGCTCGGGACTTCCAGTGAATAGAGCATAGAGGCCATTGCTGGCCGCTCTTGATGGCACTGGTCGGAATGAAAATGCATCTCGCCGTCCGGTAGAGCGCCTATCAGCCGCCCGTTTTCGCGCACGTTGGAGATCAGCATCACAGCCGGGTTCTGCGTCTCATACTGTTTCGTGTGGGTCACGGCGGGCGGCCCGAAACGCTTCCCAAACCGGACTTGATCGTCCTCGGTCAGATGCTGATCACGGAAGAGAATGACCAGGCTCTGGTGCCATGTATCCAAAACCTTGGCAAATACCTCGTCGTTCATCGGCTTGCTCAAATCCACGCCCATGATGTCGGCGCCAATGGTCGGCGTCAAACGGCGCGCATAAAATCCGTCAGAGGACGGCCGCAATGTAGATGCCTCCGGCATTTGCATTGTGCTCATCGCTTCTCCTTACTGGGTTTCGTGTTCTAGTACTGCGTTTTCGAGGTTCTAATCATATCGCCACATCACTCAACCTCGTCCTGAGGAGCGCGCTTGCGCGCGTCTCGAAGGACGGCCACAAGCGAGATCGTGCCAGCGGCCATCCTTCGAGACGCTCGGCGCGCAAAGCGGCGCGCCGAGCTCCTCAGGATGAGGTCAGTGGGTTTAAGCTCCATCCACTCGATCCGATTGGTTTCATGGAAACGATCTACTAGTTCGGCTTCTTCAGCCCGAGATTCTCGCGCAGCGTGGTGCCGGGATAGTCGCGGTGGAACACCCCGCGCCGCTGCAGCAGAGGCACGACCTGCTCGACGAAATCCCGCAATCCGGAGGGCAACACGTCGATCATGAGATTGAAGCCATCAGCTGCGCCTTCGCGATGCCAGGTCTCGATGAACTCCACGACCTGCTCTGGCGTGCCAACGATCTGCTTGTGCCCGCCGCCGTTCTGATAGAGCACCTCGCGTACCGTGAGCCTTTCCTCCTCGGCGAGCCGCACGGCGGCGTTGCGAAAACCCCGCGAGCCGCGAAAACCCTTGTTCGCCTCGATCAGCGCGACCGGCATGGGCTCGTCGAGCTTGAGATCCTCGACGCGCACGCCGACCCGCAAGGCGAGCTTCTTCAGCTCTGCCTGCCCGCTCAATTCGTCCAATTGGTCCTTGCGCGCCCGCGCCTCCCGTTCCGTGCCGCCCAGCACCGGCAGCAATCCCGGGAGGACCTTGATGCTGTCGGGATCGCGGCCATGGGCGGCCACCCGGCCGCGTATGTCGGCGCGAAATTCCAGCGCGGCGGCGAGCGTGTTCTGTGCCGTGAACACCACGTCGGCGAAGCGCGCCGCGAGCTCGCGCCCCGGCTCCGACGCGCCCGCCTGGAACAGGATGGGCCAACCCTGGGGCGAACGCGGCAAAGTGAGCGGACCGCGCACCGAATAGTGCTCGCCGCTGTGATTGATGGGATGCACGCGCGCGCCGTTCGCGAAAACGCCCGCAGCCTTGTCGCCGACCAGCGCCTCCTGCTCCCAGCTCGCCCATAGCCGCCGCACGATATCGACCGACTCGGTTGCCCGCTCATAGCGGTCGTCATGGTTGGGCAGCGCGGTATCGGCGAAATTTGCCGCCACGTCGGGAACGAAGGTGGTGACGATATTCCAGGCCGCGCGACCGCGGCTGAGATGATCCAGGCTCGCGAACCGCCGGGCGATATTATAGGGCTCGTTGTAGGTGGTCGATGTGGTGGCGACGAGACCGACATGCCTGGTCTCGCCGGCAAGCGCGGCGAGCACAATGGTCGGATCCATCGCGCCGAGATTGGGGCGCTCGAAATTCTCCTCGCTTACGGCAAGCGTATCGGCAAGAAAGATCGCATGCAGGCGCCCGACTTCGGAGAGCCGCGCGATCTCCTGGTAATAGCCGATATCGGTGTAGGCGAAGGGGTCGCCGTCCCGGTAGCGCCAGGCGCCGGGATGCATTCCGAGCCCCATGACCACCGAATTGAGAATGAGGCCATTGCGCATGGGTGGCTGCCCGCCGTCTTTCAGGCTGCCGCCGTGACGGAAAAGCGGTGGGCGAGCACGCTCGCGCGCAGCACTGCCGCGAGGGCGCTGGTCTCCTCCGCGGTGAGAGAGCCATAGGGCGGATACGGATCCCCGACCCGCACGCCGATGAGGTTCATCGCCGCCTTCATCACCGGGGCGAGACCGCGATGCATCCATTTCGACGGGAACAGCGCAAACTGCAGCTGC
>Ga0210402_10002352_pt1 | contig 18455 bp, 19 predicted proteins | sample IncBWC7MmetaG_FD_161055 | JGI IMG/M metagenome (GOLD analysis project Ga0210402, IMG submission 161055) | Forest soil microbial communities from Barre Woods Harvard Forest LTER site, Petersham, Massachusetts, United States - Inc-BW-C-7-M | ecosystem: Environmental > Terrestrial > Soil >... | reverse complement strand
CGTTGGGGGCGGGCCGACCCCGGATAAGCCGACAGTAACGCTCAACGTCCCCGATCCGAATCACATCAACAGCTTTATGAATTTCCGCGTCGCGGATATTCAAGCCTGCTACAAATTATGGAAAAGCCGGGGAGCCGAGTTCCTCACCGAGCCCATTCCTAAGTATGGCGAGATTCGCTGCTACATCCGCGATCCTGACGGTTACATTATCGAAGTCGGACAAAGCACATCGCTCAAGTACGGTTAACGCTCGGCCCGGACGGGATGCGGATTTAAACGCTTACGGATGTTCGCTTGGTGCTAGCCCATTGGCGCGATGGATCGAACAGATGGACAACTGATCTCGACGCGTGAGGATTCGCCGGCAGCAGTGCCATTTGCGGTTTGCATATCTTGCGACGGAGGTACAAGCGATGGATTGGAAAGGGTTGGTCCAGTTTGCGCTGATGGGCAACGGTAATTTGGAACAATACGCCATCCTGCTGGTGCGCGTTTCGATCGGACTGTTCTTCGCCATCTCCGGGGCAAACAAATTGTTTGTCGCTGGCGGAACGAAACCCGTATACGACACGCTCGTGCAGGCCAAAATCCCGTTTCCCCGCTTCACAGCTTACTTCGTGTCGGCTGTCGAGTTTTTTTGTGGATTGTTGGTGGCCGTGGGTTTCTTTTCCAGCTTCGGCAGCATGGCTTTGTTGATCGATATGCTTGTCGCCACCGCTACCAGCGCGGTTTCCACCCTGCCCAGAGGACTTTCGCCTCTTAGCTGGCTCGACGATTTCCTCTATCTTCCGGAAGTCCTGTATGCGCTCTTCTTTATCTGGCTGATCTGCTCTGGCCCGGGAAAGTTCAGTGTCGATTACTGGCTCGCCGGCAAACTGCTGCGGTGATTGGCACCCCGTTGACTCACGCATCCGACAAGGAGGAAAAAATGAAGGAAAAATACACGCACGAACAGATTGCAAGACTCGCCTACGAATTGTGGGAGCGCAGGGGCCGACCGCTCGGCTCGCCTGAAATTGATTGGTACGCGGCTGAAAGCGCTTTGGGCGTCCGGAATTCGCAAGAGGAGTTCTCACCCTTCAGTCTCCGCATGAGGCCAGAAGAAGGTCCCTATCGCGAGTACTGAGTTCAGCGTGGTTGTAAAGCAAGGACTCTTGCCAGACTCTGAACTTTGACATGATACAATTCGCGTCATATTACTTAACTTAGATATATATCTTAGTGTAAATCATACTTGGATGCAATACAGCGCCAACCGGGTTGATGGGCTTGTGATAACCTCCACAAGTGCCGAGCACACCTTAAGGGATGTTCTGTTCTGGGGCCATAAGGTAAACGGCGCAGTCAGCTGAAAATCGGGAAGGCAAGTGCCTGAGCGCTCGTTTCGCAACAACTTGACGTGGTTGACATTCCTGGCGGCAGCCACCGTCGCCGTGTTGATGTTCGTATTTGAGCTGACTAAGCAGACGTTCTTTCCTCACATTTCGCTGTGGCAATCGCATGCGGTCACCATCAGTTTCACCACGTTCCTGGCGGTGATTGCGGTGTATGCGGTGGGGCGGAGATTCCGCACACTCGGCCGAAAACTGGCGATGGACCTGGAGGAGCGCAAACGAATTAGTGCGGCGCTGGAACATTCTGAAACGCGCTATCGCTCGTTGTTTGAGCGGAATAAAGCGGGAGTGTTTCGCAGCACGCCCGAAGGACGTTTTCTCGATTGCAATGACTCGTTCGCGGAACTGTTCGGATACACGCGGGAAGAGCTGATGGCGCTTCCCGCCAAGGTGCTGTATGCGGGAGGCGCAAAGGAACGCGACGAGAAGCGGGCGGAGTTTGTCAAGACCGGGCAAATCAAAGACATGGAAATGTGCTACCAGCACAAAAACGGCAGTGCAGTGTGGGTGATTCAGAACGTGGTGAGGGTGAAGGAGCAAGACGGCCAAGAGGTAACCGAGGGCACGATGGTGGATATTTCCGAGCGGCGCAACCTGGAGGATAAGTTACGGCAAGCGCAGAAGATGGAAGCGGTCGGGCAGTTGGCGGGAGGTATCGCGCACGACTTCAACAATCTGCTCACAGTTATTCAAGGATATAGCCACCTCTTGATGGAGCACTTCAAAAGAGATGTTGAAGCGCATGAGCAAGTCCAGAAAATTGAAGAAGCCTCGGAGAAAGCGGCATCGCTGACGCGGCAGTTGCTGGCATTCAGCAGGAAACAGGTTCTGCAGCCGAAAGTCATCAACCTGAACAAACTGGTGGAGAGCGTGAGCAGCCTGCTGCACCGGCTGATCGGGGAACACATCGAACTGCGCACCATCACCGCCGGGGATTTGGGGCACGTGAAAGCGGATGCCGCACAAATCGAACAGGTGATGATGAATCTGGTGGTGAACGCGCGGGACGCCATGCCGGACGGAGGACAGCTTACGGTAGAGACGGCCAACGCCGAGCTGGACGACTCGTATTCGGCGGATCATCCCGGAGTAAACCCCGGCCCATACGTGATGCTGGCAGTCAGCGACACCGGTAAGGGCATGACGCAGGAGACGCTGGCACGAATCTTCGAACCCTTTTTCACCACCAAAGAGATGGGAAGAGGAACGGGGCTGGGGCTCTCGATGGTGTACGGAATCGTGAAACAGAGCGGCGGGCACGTCTGGACTTACAGCGAAGTAGGACACGGAACGACGTTCAAAATTTATCTGCCGAGGACGGAAGAACCTGCGGACAACAACGTAAGTCGCCGGAGTGGCACAACTTCGATTTCGGGGAATGAGCAAATCCTGCTGGTGGAAGACGACGAGAAATTGCGCGAACTGGCGAACTCAATTCTGACCAGTTGCGGATATGCGGTAATCGCTTCGTCGGATACGGAACAGGCCCGCGTAATTTGCGAGCAGCGCGCGTCCAGTATTCAGTTGTTGCTGACCGATGTGGTCATGCCAGGAATCAGCGGCCGGGCGCTGGCACAACTGTTGCTGTCGAAGAACCCGAAAGTGAAGATTCTATATATGTCGGGGTACACGGAAAACGCGATCGTTCACCACGGAGTGCTGGATTCCGGGACGCACTTCATCCAGAAACCGTTTACGCCGTCGATGCTGGCGGGAAAAGTGCGGGAAGTGCTGGATTCGCGCGAGGGAGATCGAAAATAAACGCGGGCTGCGCAAAAAATCATCGTGCGAAGAAAATAAACGAAAAAAATGCGCTGGCATCGTGAAGAAGAGAGGTCTCATATTGAGAAAACGCCGATAATTCTCAGCCCTGGTGCGAATGAAGTACTACGAAAAACGGGCGAAATACCGCCGAAATGTGCGATTGATCGCGGCGCGAACCAAATTACGCGCAAAAAACGCCCACTCGGTAAACCCCTGATTGCAGGCGGTTTGAAAGTTACCAAAGACGCGATGTGACGAGAATCGTCGTGGCTGACGGTTTTTGCACAGGACAAATCGAAGAAAAATTCACAGGATATTCACTTTGGAACCCGTCTTGCTTTTCTGAACTGCCACTGCCTTTACGGAATGCTCCCCCGTTCGGCCAATCATATAGGGAAGGTGTGTCTAGAAAATGCCCGCGAAGATTCTGATCGTCGACGATTCGAGCACGACTCTCCTGATGGAAGAGATGCTGCTGAAAAAGTACACCAACTTTGAGGTTGTGCAAGCGCGCAACGGACAGGAAGCCGTGGAAACAGCGCTTATTGAGCAACCAAATTTGATTTTGATGGACGTGATCATGCCGAAGATGGACGGATTCACCGCATGCCGAGAAATGCGCAAGCGGCAAGAATTGCGGGAGACTCCGATCATCCTGGTTACCAGCCGGGGCGAGCCGCAAAACGTGGAAATGGGATTCGAGAGCGGTTGCAGCGACTATCTCACCAAACCAATCGAGAGCCAGGAACTGCTGCAAATGGTGAACGGATATCTGGCGGCGGAGAAGGCGCGCTAGATGAACTCCAAGAGCAACGAGCATTTGCCGGCTTCGATGCTGGTAGACAAGAAGGCGGCCGCTTCGCTGGCCGAACTGCTGGACGCGCGTTCGCGCCAGTATCTGGATCATTGTTTGAAAACATCGCCTGCCGCGGAACGCCACACCATCTGGAGCCGGCTGTACGCGGTGACCCAGCGGCTGAGGCTGGCAGTGCTGGCGGGAGGGCAGGACAGTGTCGCCGATGCGGTGATTGAAATCGGTTCGAACATGATGGGTTGCGAAGAGATGGCGGTGCTCGAACTCGATACCGAGTTCGGAGATCTTTCGATTTTGACTTCGGTTGGTTTGACTGTCGGGCAACGGCAAACGCTGAAGTCGCAGGCCAAGAAAATTTCAGCGGAAATCAATCGCGGGCAGGTGCGGATTGTGGATCGCCGAGTCCCCGGCGATGATTTTCTAGCGAGCATCGGAGTCACGGCACTGGTGCCACTGACGCAGGCGCAATCGACGGAAGGCGCGATTGTGTTCTTCAGCCTACTGCCGCAGCGCAAGGGTTTCGATTCGCGGGATCGAGAATTACTGGGATTGCTAGCAGCCTATGGGCCGAGCTTATTCGGACTCAAGGAGTCTGCGGTAAGAGTACGGTGATGAACCATTTGAACGGCGCAACAAAAAACCACCCGGAGCCAGCCAGCCGAACGAATCTCGCGTTGGCGCGAATCGCGGAGTCCGAGCTGAAGCAGGTGTATCTCCATCCGGGAGATCTTTATACGTCACCCGAGCCAGCGATGATCAAAATTATTCTGGGCTCGTGCGTGGCGGTTTGTCTTTACAATCCGCGTCTCTCAATCGGTGGAGCAACTCATTTTCTGCTGCCAAGCCTGGAAGGCGATGGGCAGCTTTCTCCCCGCTACGGAAACGTGGCCATCGAAAGACTGCTGCAGGAATTGCGGCTGGCAGGCAGCCGCAACAAGGATCTGCATGCCGAACTTTACGGCGGCGCTTGCGTGCTGAGCGCATTTTCCAATGGCAAGCGCGAAGGAATCGGGGAACAAAACATTCGGATGGCGCTGGACACCTTGTCACATGAGGCCATACCCATCATGAGCCGGGATACCGGTGGGACCAAGGGGCGAAAAATTACCATGCGTACCGATACCGGCGAGATCGCCTGCAAGTTGATTGGCGGCTAACGTGGAAATTTCTCGCGACGTCATTCTGAACAGTTTTCTGGTGGAAACCGGCGAAGGCTTGGCACAGATGGAGCAGGCCGTCCTGGAGTTGGAGACCCATCCGGAAGACGGAGAACTGATTCAGACGATTTTCCGGGTGGTGCACACCATCAAGGGGAATGCCAGCATTCTGGAGTTGCCGAAACTGGTGAGTTTCGCGCATACCACGGAAAACCTCCTGGACGAATTGCGCAGCCAGAATCTTGCGGTCAGCCCGCAAATCGTGAATCTGCTGTTCTCGGCGCTGGATATCCTGCGCGAGATGACCGCAGGAGCAAGGGACGGCCGCGACGAAATCAACGCGCAAGCCCGCACCGTTCTGAACAAGATCTCGAAATGTCTCGCGAGCGGTGCTGAAGCGCGCAAAGACATCGAACCCGAAGAAAGCGCGCCAACCACCGGCCAGAGCATTGCGAATACCGCGCACTCCAAAGTATCGGATTCGCTGCGCACGGTGCGGGTGGAAGTCTGCAAATTGGATCGGTTGCTGGATCTCACCGGAGAAATCGCGATCGCTCGCGGCCGAATCGCGAAGCTATTGGAAAATCCCGAACTTACCAATTTCGATGAACTGAAAGAAACGTCGCGCCTGGCTGACACGCTTTACACCGAGCTCCAGGAAACCGTCCTGAAATCACGCATGGTGCCGATGGGGCCGCTGTTCCGGCAATTCGTGCGCACGGTTCGCGACGTGGCAAAGTCGCACGGCAAGTTGGCACAGCTGGTAGTCGAAGGCGAAGAGGTCGAAGTGGACACCTCGGTCATCGAGCACCTTAAAGATCCGCTACTGCACATGATTCGCAATGCCATTGACCATGGAATCGAGTCTCCAGGTCTGCGCAAGAGGAACGGCAAGTCGCCGACGGGCACGGTGACGGTGCGAGCGGTACACGAGGGCGCCAGCATCGTGATCGAAGTTTCTGACGACGGCGCGGGATTGGATCGCGATCGCGTTGCCGAGGTTGCCCGAAAGAAAGGGCTCGCGCTGGAGCCGGAAAAAATGGCGGAGCGCGAACTTTTCCAGTTGATCTTCGAACCGGGTTTTTCCACCGCCGGAACGATCAGCGATCTTTCCGGGCGAGGCGTGGGGATGGATGTGGTTCGCCGCAACGTACAGGCGCTGCGTGGAAACGTTTCGATCAGCAGCGAACGCAAAGTTGGCTCCATCGTTCATATTCGTCTGCCGTTGACACTCGCGATTATCGAGGGATTTGGCGTGGGCGTTGGTGAAGAGAGTTATGTCATCCCGCTGGACCAGGTTCTGGAGTGCGTGGAATTACCAGCAGAGGCGAGGGACTCGAGTTATGGGAGCGGAGTGATGGAGCTTCGCGGCGAGCCGGTTCCCTTTCTGCAACTTCGCGATCATTTTCAGTTGCATGGCGCGCGCGGCGAACGTCAGAACGTGGTGGTGGTGCAGCACGATGCCAAACGCGCAGGCCTTGCCGTGGATGTTTTGTTCGGTGCGACCCAAACGGTCATCAAGCCGTTGGCACACCTTTTCAAGGACGTGCCGGGAGTATCCGGTTCGGCAATTTTAGGGAACGGCCGAGTGGCTCTGATTCTGGATGTACCAGCGCTGCTGCGGAGCTTCGAAATGGCTGAAGTGGAAGTGGAGTAGCAGAAAGCTTCACGACCCAGGGCATTTTCGGATTTATAGATTTTTTGATATGAATTTTTAGGGAGAGAAAACAATGTTGAAGAATATGCAGATCTCGCGGCGCTTGCTGCTGGGATTCGGAGTTGTACTACTACTGTTGTTGGTGGTCGCCGGCGCCGGCTACTGGGGCCTGGATTCGGTGAAGCAAGAAACCGTCTCCATGCTGCAGGGCGACGCCCAGATTTCGCAGTTCGCGGCGCTCATTAAGGCCGACACGCTGGAATTGCGGCGCGCTGAGAAAGACTCATTTCTCAACATCGACGACGCCAAGAAGCGTGAAGACTACGTCTCCACCTGGAAGAAGTGGCGGGAACAGCTGAAAACCCAGCTCGCGGAAATTGATAAGAAAAATCTGAACGTCGACGACAAGCAGACGGTGCGCAAGATGGAGGAGAACGCCTCGGTATACGAAGGTGGCTACTCCAAGGTTCTCGGGATGATCGAGGATGGCCGCATCAAGACCCCGCAGGCCGCCAACACGGCCATTGCGGAATACAAGGACGCCATCCACCAATTGGAGCAAGAAGCGACGGACCTGTCCGACGCGCACTTCAAGATTATGTCCAGCAAGGATCAGGTGATGGCGGATTTTGCGCGCCGCACGATGATCCTGATGCTGATTGTGGTGATCATCGCATCGGTGGTGGCGGTGTTGACGGCGCAAGTCATTGCTCGCGGCGTGAGCCGTCCGGTTGAGGCCATGACCACGCACCTGGCGGAAATGGCGGCCGGAGGCGGCGACCTGACCCGCCGAATCGAAGTGAAGTCAGCTGACGAAGTCGGCCAGATGAGCGCTTCGTTGAATGAGTTTCTCGAGAAGTTAGAGAAGATCATCATCGAAGTGAAGGGCGGAGCGGGCTCGATTTCCAGCGCCGCGCAGCAGGTCTCCTCGACCTCTTCTTCTCTCTCTCAGGGAACAAGCGAGCAAGCGGCATCGGTCGAAGAGACCACCTCGAGCCTGGAAGAGATGAGCGCTTCAATTACCCAGAACTCCGACAACAGCCGAATGATGGAGCAGGTTGCTTCGAAGGGCGCCCGCGAAGCCGAAGAGAGCGGGAAGGCCGTGAAGCAGACCGTAGATGCGATGAAGTCCATCACTGAAAAAATCAACATCATCGACGAAATTGCGTACCAGACTAACTTGCTGGCGCTGAACGCAGCCATCGAAGCAGCCCGTGCAGGCGAGCACGGCCGCGGCTTCGCAGTAGTGGCTACTGAAGTGCGCAAGTTGGCCGAACGCAGCCAGACCGCTGCGAAGGAAATCAGCGGTCTGGCTTCAGACAGCGTCAAGGTAGCCGAGCACTCCGGAAAGCTACTGGACGAACTGGTCCCGTCGATTCAGAAAACGGCGGACCTGGTGAAGGAAGTTTCCGCGGCATCGCGCGAGCAGTCTGCCGGCGTCAACCAGATTAATAAGGCGATGTCCCAGGTGGATCAGGTGACACAGAGAAATGCGTCTTCGGCGGAAGAGCTTTCCAGCACCGCAGAAGAGATGGCGTCGCAGTCGGAGGCACTCGCGCAGTTGGTCGGATTCTTCAAGACTAGCGACGGAGATGCGAGCTTCTCGTTCCTAAACAAGGGCGGAGCAAAGACACCTGCAAAGCAGCACGGTTCGCACTTCGCAAATCATCCGGTCGCAGCATCGAAGCCAAACGGCAAACCAGCCAACAGCCCAGTCGAAGAGCACAGCTTCGCGCGATTCTAACAAGGAGGAATGCGATGGCGACAGCAACGAAAGAAGGCATCGAACAGCAACAGTATTTGACGTTCCTCCTGGCCGGCGAGGAGTATGCAATCAGCATCCTCAAGGTGAAGGAGATCATCGAGTACGACACGGTGACGGTGGTTCCGAAGACGCCGAAGTGGATTCGCGGGGTCATTAATCTGCGCGGCAGCGTGGTGCCGGTGGTGGATCTCGCGGTGAAATTCGGCCTCGAAGAACGTCCGGTAACCCGTACCAGTTGCATCGTAATCCTGGAAGGGCAACTGGAAAACCAGAACACCACCATGGGCATCGTTGCCGACGCGGTGAGTCAGGTGATGGATCTGGCCGAGCAGGATATCCGGGAAGTTCCGGAGTTTGGCACGCGGGTTCAAGTGAATTACCTGCTGGGCATGGCGCAGCTGGGCAAGAAATTTGCGCTGTTGCTCGACGTAGACAAAGTGCTCTCCACCGACGAACTATTGAATCTCGATCAGGTCTCCGCAAACGCGGCTGTCAGCAATGCCGATGGAGCGGAAGGCGCCGCAACCGGACAATCGACAGTGGCGCCTGGATCTCCGGTGTCCGGCGAGACGGAACTTCAGGACGCGGTGTAAGAAACGACCGTGACCACTGGTACGGAAGCCCTCCGTCGCGCAAAAACGGATGCGATCGATGAGCGCGGCGGCAGCTCTGAGGCTTTGCCCTTTGAGCTTCAGCCAAAATCCATCACGCAAAAGGAGTTTCTGAATTTTCAGGAACTCATATACCGGACTTCGGGAATCTGGCTGTCGCAGGCCAAAACCGCGCTTCTCGTTGGCCGGCTTTCCAAGCGGCTCCGGCACTTTGGACTGAAATCGTTCAGCGAATACTTTCGGGTGGTCAGCGATGACCCGGAGGAATTCACGCGGATGCTGGATGCAATCTCAACCAACGAGACACGATTTTTTCGCGAGCCCAATCAGTTCGACTTCCTTGAGCAGCGGGTGCTGCCGCAATGGATCGCCGATGCCGAAGTCGGCGTACGCGCGCGTAAAGTGCGGGTGTGGAGCGCCGGATGCTCCACCGGACAGGAACCGTATTCCCTGGCCATGACTTTGCTGCACCACCTGCCACCATCAGCAGGATGGGAAATCGAAATTGTTGCTACCGATCTCTCGACCCAAGTCCTGGAGGTCGCAAAATCCGCGACTTGGGATTTTGCCAAGTCTAGCGAAATTCCCGAACAATACTTGAAAGCCTTCATGTTGCGAGGGTTCGGTGAGCAAAAAGGCAAAATGAAAGCGGGCAACGAAATCCGCTCGCTCATTCGTTTTTTCCAGCTGAACTTGAACGGACCGAATTACCCGGTTTCCGGCAAATTTGATCTTATTTTCTGTCGCAATGTTCTGATCTATTTCGATCTGGAAACACGCACCCGAGTCATCCAGCGGTTGATTGAACATCTTTCTCCGGACGGATTTCTTTTCGTCGGGCACGCGGAAAGCTTGCATACCATGGCCTCTGTGTTGCGGCGTGTGGTGCCGACAATTTACTCCCAGGTTCCGAAGACCGAGGCAGCAGGCTAATGCCGCCGCTAAGTGAAAGTTCTCAAATTGAAGTGCTGGTGGTGGATGACTCCGCGGTAGTCCGGCAAGTCATGCACGCAGTGCTCTCGCAGGAAGGCGACATGAACGTTACAGTCGCCGCTGATCCGATTTTCGCGATGCAAAAAATGAAACAGATCCGTCCGCACGTGATTGTGCTGGATCTCGAGATGCCGCGCATGGATGGCCTGACCTTTTTGCGGAAAATCATGGCCGAAGATCCCATTCCAACGCTGATCTGCTCGAGCGTCGCAGCGCGCGGAACTCTGGCAGCCATAAAAGCCATGCAGGACGGCGCGGTCGGAATTGTCACCAAGCCGAAACTCGCGGTCGGCAATTTTCTTCACGAATCGGCGGTGACGTTGATTGATGCGGTGCGTTCCGCGGCCGCTGCTCGCGTCCGCCGCCGGGAGACTTTCCCAATTCAGCTGAAAACAAAGCCCGAATCCGTTCGAAACTTTGCTGCACCTGTTCCAACCGACGGAGGTAGACTGATCGCCATCGGCGCTTCCACCGGCGGCACCGAAGCCTTGGCGACGATTCTATCCGACATGCCCAAGGACTCGCCGGGCATCATCGTCGTCCAACACATGCCGGAACACTTCACCCTGGCGTTTGCAAAGTGGCTGCACAACATTTGTCAGGTCGACGTCAAGGAAGCCGAGCACGGCGACGTCATTACGCCCGGAAAAGTATTCATCGCCCCCGGCAATAAACAGATGTCAGTGTTTCGCATTGGCGAAAGTTGTCGCATTCGCGTAAACGATGGACCTTTGGTTTCACGCCACCGCCCCAGCGTCAACTTTCTCTTCCACTCGGTCGCCAAAGCGATAGGCGGCGACGCGCTGGGCGTGATCTTGACCGGCATGGGAGACGACGGAGCCGAGGGTTTGCTGGAAATGCGCAACGCGGGTGCTTATACCATCGCGCAGGATGAAGCATCTTGTGTGGTCTTTGGCATGCCCAAGGAAGCGATCGTCCGCGGCGCAGTTCTCGAGGTTTTGCCTCTTACATCGATCTCTGCCGCACTGACAAATCGCGTATCGCAAGGAATGCGGCACTGATATTTGTGACCTTCGTCTTCAAGCGTTCAGAGTTTTTGCGCTGGTTCCCAGTGCTACCGTACGGAATGTATAATTAAATAATAAAATATAGCACCGAGTAACGCTGCACCCGGAATCGTAAAGACCCAGGCCCAGACGATACGACGAGTGATGCCCCAACGTACGGCGCTAAGACGCCGCGAAGCCCCAACTCCGATGATCGCGCCCGTGATGGTGTGGGTGGTGCTGACCGGGATGCCAAAGACAGCATTGGCAACGATCGTCAATCCGCCGGCGGTTTCTGCCGCGAAGCCGCCAAAAGGGGTGAGCTTGGTGATGCGCTGGCCCATGGTCTTGATAATCCGCCAGCCGCCGGCCATGGTGCCGCCGGCCATCGCAAGGTGACAACAGATAACCACCCAGAAGGGGACCGAGAATGTTTTCAGAAGCCCACCAGCTACCAGGACCGTCGTAATAATCCCCATCCCTTTTTGTGAATCGTTGGTGCCGTGGCCCAGACTAAAGAGAGCAGCCGAAAACAGTTGCAGGCGGCGGAACCACCGATCCACTCGATGGGGACGCTGGCGGCGAACCATCCAGCTAGTGAGCAACGTGATCAAGATCGCCAGCAGCATGCCTATCAAAGGCGAAAAGAAAATGAAGAACACTGGCTTGGCCCAACCGCTGAGTATTAAAGCTTTAGAGCCCGCGTGAGCGACGGCGGCTCCGCCGTAACCACCCATGAGCGCGTGCGAGGAACTGGTAGGCAAGCCAAGGGTAAGCGTGATCAGGTTCCAGGTGATTGCGCCAACCAGGCCGGCTAGAAGGACTTTTTCATTTACCATTTCTATGCGAACCATGCCACTGCCAATGGTCTTGGCGACAGCGGTTCCGAATAGAAAAGCCGCCACGAAATTCCAGAATGCGGCCCACAATACGGCGCGGAGGGGAGTGAGCACACGCGTAGAGACAACAGTAGCAATGGAATTGGCAGCATCGTGCCAGCCGTTGGAAAATTCAAAGGCCAGGGTCAGGAAGACGGTGATCAGAATGAGAGTAAATCGGCTCACGGGTTCAGGCGTTCTTCAAGATAACGCTTTCGATGACATTGGACACATCTTCGCACTTGTCAACAGCCGTTTCGACCACTTCAAAGATCTCTTTCCACTTGATAATTTGCACCGGGTCGCTCTCCTCATCAAATAGCTGGGCGATCAGCGTGCGGCAAATGCGATCACTTTCATTTTCCAGGCGATTGATTTCGATGATTCGCTGCACAGCCTTTTCCGGCGTCTGGATGGAGTGAATCGCGGCGGACAGCTCCATGGTCGCGAGAGTCAATACCTTGGATAGCTCCACAGTGCCGACGCGGACCGATTGAATGCGATACAGAACGAAACGGCTGGCCGCCGCGTCAATCAGGTCAATCACGTCGTCCATAGTGCCGGCCAATTCGTGGATATCTTCCCGGTCGAACGGCGTAATGAAGCTCTGGTTGAGCTTGCGAAAGATTTGATGAGTGATTTCGTCGCCGTTGTGCTCAATGTCTTTAATACTTTGCACCTGCTCGGGAACGGCGGTGAAATGTTCCAGCATTCTCGTAAATGCCGCAGCGCCGGCGACGATATTTTCTGCTTGTTTCTGGAAGAGGACAAAAAAATCCCTATCATTGGGCATGAGCCGTTGCAGGAATCCGGGCATGTGACTCGCTCCCCCCTGAGGAGCACAATTGTGGCACCGTAAGTCTAGTAGAGACTTGCCGTTCAAGGAAGTCGCCAGGCCTGGCGAACCGCCAGGATGACATGGCGAATGCGGCGATCGCTTTGCCTATCACGTTAATTCCGCATGTACTCGCTGGTCAGCGAATTTTTTGCGGCGAGCAGTTGCCTGGGCGTGCCTTCGAACATGACCTTGCCGCCCTTGGTGCCGCCTTCGGGGCCCATGTCTATGACCCAGTCTGCGTTCTTGATCACGCTGGCGTTGTGCTCGATCACAATCACGGTGTTGCCGGCATCCACCAGGCGATTCATGATTTGCAGCAGATGACTGATATCGGACATGTGTAAACCGGTGGTGGGCTCATCGAGCACGTAAATGCTGCCTTGTTTGTGGAGTTCACTGGCCAGTTTGATGCGCTGGCATTCGCCACCGGAGAGGGTGCTCAACGGCTGACCCAGTGTCAGGTAATCGAGGCCGACATCGCTCATGGCTTGGAGCTTGCTGGTAATTTTTTCGATCTTGAAATATTCGAGCGCCTGGCTGACAGTCATTTCCAGCACATCATTGATGGATTTTCCGTTGAGCTTGTATTCCAGCACTTCATCTTTAAACCGTTTGCCTTCGCAGATTTCGCAGGGCGATTTGACCTCGCCCATCGCCGGAATTTCTGTGTAGATGAAGCCGAGTCCCTGGCAGTTTTCGCAGGCGCCTTCCGAATTGAAGCTGAACAGGGATGGACTGACTTTGTTGGCGGCGGCGAAGGCCTTGCGCACCTCGTCCATGATGCCGGTATAGGTGCCGGGATTGGAGCGGCTGGAAATACCGACAGGAGACTGGTCGATCACAATGCAGTCGTGGTGTTGGCGCAGAAAGGTCTGATGAATTAGCGAGCTCTTCCCCGAACCAGCCACACCGGTGATCGCCGTGAGTACACCTTTCGGAATGTCCACGCTGACGTTCTGCAAGTTGTTGGCTTTGGCATTCTTGATCGGCAGTTTTCCACTGGAGGAACGGAAATCGCCTTTGATCGAAACCGACTCTTTCATGAATTTTGCGGTGAGGGTGTCCGCGCTCGACAGGTTCTTGAAAGGACCTTCGTACATGATCTGGCCGCCCTGACTGCCTGCACGCGGACCGAGGTCCACGATATGGTCAGCCACCTTGATGACATCGGGATCGTGTTCTACGACGAGAACGGTATTTCCTCGATCGCGCAATTGTTGCAGAAGTTCGTTCAAACGATGCACATCGCGAGGGTGAAGACCGACGCTGGGCTCGTCGAACACATACATCACGTCCACCAGGCTGCTGCTCAGGTGTTTGACGATCTTCACGCGCTGCGATTCGCCGCCGGAGAGCGTGTCGGTTTCACGATTCAGGGTGAGATATTCGAGGCCGATATCCACCAGATATTGCAGGCGCTGGATAAGGGTTTTCAAAATGGGCGTGGCTTTCGGTTCCTTGATGGCCTTGATCACTGCAATCAACTGGCTCACTTCCATCGAGGCCAGCTCGGCGATGTTGTATCCGTCGATCTTGCACTTCAGCACTTCCTGACTTAAGCGCGCGCCCTTGCACACGGTGCACGGCCCCATGGTGATGTAAGGTGCGACAGCCTTTTGCGTGCGTTCCGACATAGTCTTCACGTCGCGCGTGATGTACTTGGCGGTGAATCTGCTGATGATGCCTTCGCACGTTATATTGATGACCTTGCCGCCGACCTTTGTTTTCACTTTATAGGGCTTGCTGTACAGGAGCAGATCCATTTCCTTTTCGCTGAACTTGGAAAGCTTCTTGTCCATGTCGAAGAGTTTGGACTGGCCGAGGAAGTTCCAATACCAGCTATCAACGGCATATTCGTTGAAGAGGATCGCGCCTTCGTTGAGTGTTTTGGATTTATCGAGGAACAGATCGGTGTCAACGCCAACTGTTCGCCCGAGGCCATTGCAGTTGGGGCACATGCCCTTGGGGTCGTTGAAGGAAAAAACGTTCAAATGCCCGACATACGGTTTGCCAATGTGGGCATACAAGCGGCGCAGCACCGGGTAGATGTCAGTGATGGTGCCCATCGTGGAATGGGAGCCGCCGCCGAGCCGCTTCTGGTCCACGACGATCGGCATGCTCAGGTTTTCAATGGCATCGGCGTCCGGCTGGGAATAGCGCGGCAGGAAGGTGCGGATGAACATGCTGAAATTCTCGTTCATCTGGCGCTGGGCCTCGGTGGCGACGGTATCGAAAACGATCGAGGATTTGCCGGAACCGGAGACGCCGGTAAAAATGGTGATCTTGCGTTTGGGGATGCGCAGCGAGACGTTCTTGAGATTGTTCTCGCGCGCGCCGCGAATCTCGATGTATTCCTGAGGCATGGTCTCCTCTACGGTCCGCCATTCGATCGCGGCGGAATAGGTTGGGCATATTGTACTGGCCTTAGAGGAAAGTGACTGCTGATTCGTGACTGGTGACTCGTGAAGAGAGTTGGTGATATCGGGAAGCGACAGCCAAGAGTTCCTCGGCACCAGCGTGGCGTGCGCCAGAAGCTGGGAGCAAGGCATGCGCCGGCCGCAGAGCGCTGCGCTCCGCCTCCTCACCCTTGCCAAGAAGAAACCCGCGGCCCTCCTCGAATTTGTAGCCTGAACTTGACGCCGCGCGCCTGGAGCAGGGACGGCCACCCGCGGATGCGATCAAAAAGGGCGAGAAATCCCCAATGGAAGTAATATGAGGGACGAAGGTGGCCTCTATGGGCCTCAGATTAGCACAAATCTTTCTGGAACTGAAGGCTCTCGCGCCCTTCGGCCTGAATCGCTGTCGTAAACGAAGTTGCTCCCGTGGCTACTGATTTTCAAAAAGGAGAAGACAAAATGAAGCATCTACTCGAGCCCAAGTTGTCAACATGGTTACAATGTTTCATTCTCATAATTGCCACGCTCCCCTCGGCTAGAGTGGCAAGGGCCATTTGCGAAACGACACAAACCCCAGGTTGCGACATCAACTGCACGGTGCAGATGACGATGTGCGACATGCTCGACGACTGCGTAGCTAGGACGTGCAGCAAGTGATTACCGGCCAGGGGCCTGATGCCACCCGGTACGTACCCTGCTATGGCTGCGTTACGCCGTCGCAGGGATGCGACGGCTTTAAGGAATGCTGCACGGGCCAAAATCCATAGTCGTTGGAAAAAAAGGAGGATGAACAATGAGGCTCAAGTACTTTCTCGTCCCCGTTGTGGTCGCGGCGGTTCTCTGTATCGCTTACGTGGTCCATTCGCAGAACCGCGCGCTGGCCATACGCCCGTTCGTTGTGCTCGGCGTGATGAGTTCGCCGAAGGAGAATCGCGTAGGTCTTGAAACCACCAACTTCGGCTATGTCGTTCGGCAAGATGGTTCTTTTACTTATCTGTGGTTCGCTGAAGCTGGCGGCAAGGAATGGGTTGAGAGAGACGTTCATGATTTTTCGACGATGACGCTGACTAATATTGACGAAATAACTGAATCGATCGCCACGAGAGCGATCCCGCATCACGATCTGAAAAAGTGGCGCTTGGTGGAAACTGGCCGCTGCGAAGGCAGCCCTGCGGGAAAAATCCTCGGGCTCGACGTGACCTACACGGAAGAAACCTATCAAATGACCGGGCAGCAGAACCAGACGATCAATGTCATTGAAAAGCGGTGGCTGGCTCCAGACTTGGCTTGTTCTGTGCTTCAGAAGGAAACGCTATGGAACAAACAGAGCGATGGCACCTTGCTCGTCGATACCAAACTGACGCCTCTCAGCGTGACGTTCAAGAACGTAGATGACCTGTTTGTTGTGCCTGCGAGCTATCAGGAACGCAAGCCCGGCGAAGTTTTGAGATTGCGAGCGCAGCGCTTCCCGGACTTGTTCCACTTGCCGCGCGACACGTCCGCCATAGACTCCGTCTACGAGAATGCGCACAGCGCCCTGGCTGACAGAGACAAGCCATGAATTCTCCGGTAAATGTCGCGCTTACGTACAAAGACAAAGCGGGTAATTCCAAACTCAGCAGGGGTGGCGACCCGCGAAACCGATGCCCCACGCAGAGATGTCAGGCGGTATGCTAACTATTGTGTTATAGAGAATCGCGTGAAGATTTGATGAGAAAAAGCCGTAGCTTCACTATTTTTTACTTCTATGTACTTTCGATCGAGTGCCCGCAAGGGCTCTGCTCTTTAATTTGATCTGATTGAAATCAATGGCGTCACGGATGAGATTTTTCAGGGCGCGCGCGTTGATCTTGTCGCCTTCGAAAAGATCGATGGCTCGCCACTGGTTGCCGCCGAGGCCGGCGTTGAAGAGCTTGTCAGGATCCGGGAGGTGGGCGCCGTTGGCGAAGGTAAGCTTCACTTTGTCCTTGTGGGCGTTGCCAACCGCGATGATTCCGTCGCGAGACCACACCGGGCTTCCCATCCACTTCCATTCCTCGATGATCTCGCGGTCGGCTTCAAGGATCGTTTTGCGGAGGCTGGCGAGCGTTTTGCCGCGCCAGTCCGTGAGTTTTGCGATCAGTTGGTCAATACGTTCGGATGGATTCATTGGATCTTATGCCTCCAATTCTTGTCCTGTTTTTGTGCCGGCAGTCTTAGTGGGCGATCCCTTCGAGAGAAGGCGTCGAACGACGTGGCCTTTCCACATCCACAGCCCCGAAAGCACAAGTACAGGAAGAAAGACATACCGAATAGCGGGGGCGTAGTATGGAGTGTCCGAAGGTGAATCATAGATGTAACCGAGTATGGGAATGCCAAAGATAATGTGAATCCAGCGAAAAATCGAACGTTTGGTAGCTTCTTTCATGATTGATTTGTCCTCCGTTTCTTAACGAAATCCCGATTTCACGACTCCTGCGCCGCGGGCGGCCAATTGGGCATCTCGATACCGAACTGTTTGGCGTACTCCGCGTGCAGCCGCTGCCAGCCGCCGAACTTCATGGCATCGGGGCCGACCATGCGGCCGAGGGGAGTTCCGCTGAGAAGGTGATCCAGAACATCGAAACAAATGTGCCAGCCGGCAGCACCCATTGCGATGAAGCGGTGGCCGATATTGGTCCACAGGGTGAGGCGCGTGCCGCCAGCAAAGGCTTTGAGTTCCCAACGCATATCGAAGCCGCCCCAGTTGTATTCAAGAAATTTGGGCGAGTCGGCTCGCTTCACGGTTGTTTCGGTAACGCGGGGCGTGGGTGCTCCCACGGTGGTGAGCTTTACCGCGGTTCCCGCCGTACCCAGGCTCGCATCGGCTTCAAAGGGAGCCCACTCGCGCAGCTGCGCTGGGTCGGTGAGCGCTTGCCAGACTTTTTCCGGCGAGTGGCGCAGTTCTCTGACGAGAATGAGCGTCCACTTCTCCCCGTCCTTTTGTATTTGCGCCCCGTAGGCTGGGGCCGGGGTGTACTGCGCGCGATCGTTCATATTTTGTCCTTACCAGCGTGCCAGTTGAGTGAGCTGAATCAGATTGCCGCAGGTGTCGTTGAGCATCGCGATAGTGGAGCCGGTTACCTCGGTGGGCGGCATGGTGAACGCGGCGCCGCGCGCCTTGATCCGCTCGTGGTCAGCCTTGATGTCGTCGGTGAAAAAC
>Ga0210402_10002351_pt1 | contig 18457 bp, 14 predicted proteins | sample IncBWC7MmetaG_FD_161055 | JGI IMG/M metagenome (GOLD analysis project Ga0210402, IMG submission 161055) | Forest soil microbial communities from Barre Woods Harvard Forest LTER site, Petersham, Massachusetts, United States - Inc-BW-C-7-M | ecosystem: Environmental > Terrestrial > Soil >... | reverse complement strand
CCGAGATGAAGTAGAGTTGCTTTTCTGCTACACTGGATTTGGTAGAGATTCCCGCGGCTTTAAGCGCGGAGGAGGCCTAGAAATTATGATTAGTCTTACCCCAACAGCAAGCACCAAGGTGAAGGAAATCATGGGGATGCAGAACCCGGTGCCAACCGCGCTGCGTGTGGCTGTAGTGGGCGGCGGGTGTTCCGGTTTTCAATACCACATGGCATTTGAGAACCAGACCAACGACACCGACGAAGTAGTGGATTTTAACGGCTTGAGGGTTGCCGTGGACCAGATGAGCTCGATGTATCTGGAAGGCGTGGAGATTGATTACATCGAGACAATCGAAGGCGCGGGCTTCAAGTTCAACAATCCGAACGTGAAGAGCACCTGCGGGTGCGGCAGTTCGTTCAGCGTTTAAAGGCGGTTTACAGTCGACAGTTGAAAGTCGTCAGGTCGGAAAATTTTGAGGCTCCTGAGAAGGGAATTGGTTCCACTCAGGAGCCTTTTCTTTTTGCGAGTGTGCTCAGATTTGTTGACAATCTTTTAACAAAAATCGGTACTCCCATTACCGGCTTCCGAGCTTGACTGTGTCGAATGAATTGATATTGTTGTGCCGCCTACTTGGGAAGTCCAGACCGACCGGCACGGACCATCTCTCCGTAGTGCTCAGAAAAAATCAAGGAGGACAGTCTTCATGCGACTCACGACGCTTGCGGCCGTGGTTCTATTCATTGTATGTGTGGCGGGTGCCGCGCTGGCACAAGAGCCGGACATGGTCAAACGGTCGGTAATCAAGAACGCGCACAGCATTCATATCGCGAAGACGCCGCACGATCTGTCGAACGGGCAGGCGCACTCGCGATTTGGCCTCTCCGGTATTAATTCCATTCCCAACTTCAACGACCACTACTTTGTTAACGGGTTCGATGGCAGCGGCAACCCGAACAACCATTGGTACACAAATACGGTCGGAAACCCGCCGCAGATGGGACGGACGACAACGATCGGAGCGCCCATTCAGCCGGTGAACGTGGAGCTGGACGATGCGAACGGAAATTTACGTTTCGTCGCGGGGAACCCGCTGGTCTCGACGGTGACCCAGTTTGTCGACCCGCTGTTGGGATCGCCGATGTTCGCCAATGCGGCCTACGGCAGCAGCCCGAAGCCGACGCAGTTTTTCGACGCGATTATGCGGGCGGAGTACTTCAAACAGGCGAAGCCGGACTGGCACACGCTGCTGGCGCCGCAGGTGCTGCCTGCGGTCACGCTGAAGATCAGCCAGCCGGCGACCTGCCCGAGCGGCCCCAATTTTGCCGGGTGCAACTACGTTTTCGCACTGAATGACGACGGGACCTGCTGCGCGTTCATCCTGTTGAACGATCCGGCCTTTGAGAATGGATTATTCAACGCCATCGTCAACGACATCGGGAGCGGCGGGATCACCACCAAGGACATTTCGACGTTTTTGTTTCCGAACACGTTTCTGTTCCTTGGGGACGTCACGCAGTGTTGCGTGCTCGGGTTCCACTCGTATGTATTCGACCCGACGGTTCAACCCGTGCCAGTGTGGGTATTCAACTACTCCAGCTGGATTTCGCCGGGCGTATTTTCGTCGTTCTCGGACGTGACTGCGGCGAGTCACGAAATCGCGGAAATATTCGATGATCCCTTTGTGGTGAGCGACGGGGTGCACAACCTGACGCCGTGGTGGCTTTCGCCAAACGGAAATTGTCAGGATGACCTGGAAGTAGGCGACGTGATCGAAGGCCTGCCGAATGCGACCTTCGCGATTACCTTGAATGGTTTTACGTACCATCCGCAAAACGTGGCGTTGCAGCAATGGTTCAAGTTTGAGACGCCGTCGGATGCGCTGGGCGGAGCGTACAGCTATCCGGACACGACGGTGTTGACGGCGCCGTCGGCGCCACAGAACCCGGGGTGCGCGCCGTAGGGTTCAGTCGGTTGAGCATCAGCGAAAATTTAAAAGGCTCGTGAGCAGGGAATCAATTCCACTCGGATCCTTTTCTATTTGTGGTGACTGGAACACCTAATGATGTTGCCTGTGAGTTTGAAGCTTGGCGTGGCTTCAACCGTGCACAGGCTAAATTTTGTGCCACTGCTGGCGGGGCTGCGTCGTCCGTTTTACCGATTCGGTCTGAACGCTGCTTACGCTTCTGCACCGCCAAGATTGGCTGCGCTACCAATCAGAACGGCGGAGTGACGCCGGTATAGTCGCCGATTACGTAGGCGCTGTAGGGCGCATTCAATTTGGCCAAGGCGGAGTGCGGGCTGAAGCCGGGATTGTTGATCGTGCCGTAAGCGGCGACGATTTGTTTGGCATTGTTAACAACGATCACCTGATCGTTGAACTGATCGGAGATCAGGGTGTTGCCGTTGGCGAGACGCACGGCGCGGGTAGGTGCGGGAGCGGGATTGCTGTCGGGACGGTTGCTGGTGGAGAACTCCCAGACGACGGTGTCGGTGGAATCGACTTCGACGATGCGATTGTTGCCAGCATCGGTGAGAAGAGTGTTGCCGTCAGGAAGGCGGCTGGCGAAAGCCATGGCGCCGGCAGTTCCTCCGGCGGTGAACGTCGCAACGATGGTGCTGGGAGAGCCGTACGCGTGCGTGACTTCGATGGCGCGGTTATTGCTTTCGTCAGCGATCAGCACGTTGCCGTTGGCGAGGAGTTCGGCAGAATTGGGACTATTGAGTTGATCGAGGCCGACGCCGGAGACTCCATTTTCGCCGTACTGCCAAACGATGGAGTTGTCTTCGCGGCGGACTTCGATGATGCGCTGGTTGCCCTGATCGGAGATCAGCACGTGGCCGTTGGGCAGATAGGTGTTGGCGACCGGAGTGTTGAGCTGGTTGGGGCCGAAGCCGGTGACGCCGAATTTTCCGTACTGCCAGACGATGGCGCCGGCTTGATTGACGAGCAAGACGCGATTATCCGGGCAGCCGGCTTTGCAATTCTTGGTGCCGCCAGGAGGGATGCCGGTTCCTGCAATCAAGGTGAGATTACCGACGCGTTCTGCGTCATTGGTGCCGACGATGCCGCCCGCGGAAGTGTCGTTGGGACCGTGTCCCCATTGCCATACGATATTGCCGGCGGGGTCGATTTCTATGGCGCGGTTATTGAACTGATCGGTGATGAGGATGTTGCCGGGCTGGTTGAATTTGCCGGATTGCCCCTTGAGGACGCTTCCCAGCAGCAAAACAGTCATGCAGCTCAATAGGAACGCAGCGGTACGTAGGGACCGCGGGTGACGTGTGTGGCTCATAGTCATTCCTTCCAGTGGCGGGGTAGGCTGATTTTGGCGGGGCAGAAACTGCGAATTGTCTGAAATTTGTAAACAAGATGTCAAAAATCCGGCTTTGTCAGGCTATCGCTGCTACTGAGGCCCGCTTGGACACTGGACTCTCGGGACGCATTTGCAAACGCGGCTTGGCGAACGTATTCTAGAGTTCGAGCATGAAAGTTGCGCTGGCGCAGTTCAATCCCACCGTCGGCGATTTCGCGGGCAACACAGCACGCATCCTGGCTTTGGCGCAACGCGCCAAGGAGCGGGGAGCGGACCTCGCCGTTTTCTCCGAGCTTTGCATCTGCGGTTATCTCCCTCAAGACCTGCTGGAACGGCCTGCCTTCATTGAAAGAAACCTGAAAGAGCTGAAACAACTGGCGGCGAAACTGCCGTTGCCGGCCATTGTCGGTTTTGTGGGTAAGACCAGAACCAAGAATGGCACGGGTTCGGGAATCGCCAACAAGGCAGCGTTGCTGAGCGGCGGCAAGATTGTTTTCGAGCAGAGCAAGATGCTGCTGCCAACCTACGATGTGTTTGACGAGTCGCGGTATTTCCAGCCGGCGACCGAGCAAAAAATATTCGAATTTGGCAGCGAAAAACTTGGCATCACCATTTGCGAAGACGTCTGGAACGACAAAAATTTCTGGGCCGTGCGGCGTTACGACCGCGATCCGGTAACCGAACTGGTTGGGCAGGGAACCAGCGTGTTGATCAATATTTCAGCGTCGCCTTACACCATCGACAAGCGGTCGCTGCGGGTGGACATGCTGCGGTCGCTTGCGCTGAGCCACCAACTCCCTATCGTGTATGTAAACCAGGTTGGCGGCAACGACAGCCTGATTTTCGATGGGGCCAGCGTGGCGCTGACCGTGGACGGCAAAGTGGCGGCGCAGGCTGCGGCGTTTGAAGAAGACTTGGTACTGTTCGATACGGCTACCGGGCAAGGCGAAATTCATGAACAGCCGCCGGAAGAGATTGCCTACGCGTACCGCGCATTGGTGCTGGGAACGCGCGATTACGTTCACAAATGCCGATTCGAGAAGACCCTGGTAGGACTCAGCGGCGGCATTGATTCGGCAGTGGTGGCTGCAATTGCGGTGGAGGCTCTGGGCGCGGAGAATGTGCTCGGCGTGTCCATGCCCGGACCATTTTCCTCGGATGGCAGCAAGGCTGATGCGCAGGCCGTTGCGAAGAATTTGGGAATCGAGCTGAAGACAATTCCGATCACGCCGGTGTTCGACGCGTATCGCGCGGCGCTGAAGCCGCTGTTTGGCGCGCGCAAACCGGACGTCACCGAAGAAAACATTCAAGCGCGCATTCGCGGGAATTATTTGATGGCGCTGTCGAACAAATTTGGCTCAATGGTGTTGAGTACCGGAAACAAATCGGAGCTTGCGGTAGGGTATTGCACGCTGTATGGCGACATGGCCGGCGGCTTGGCGGTGATTTCCGACGTGCCGAAGCTCATGGTGTACGAGCTGGCGTCATTTATTAACCGACAAAGGCCGATCATTCCGGAGGCAACCATCGAGAAACCGCCTTCGGCGGAGTTGCGTCCCAATCAGAAGGATGAAGACAGCCTGCCGCCATATGATGTACTGGACAGAATACTGAAAGCGTACATCGAGGACCTGCGCAGCCCGCAGGAGATCGCGGACAAATACGGGTTCGAGCTGAAACTGGCACGAGAGATTGCCCTGCTGGTGGACCGCTCGGAATACAAGCGCAAGCAGGCCGCTCCGGGATTGAAAATTACGTCGCGCGCATTTGGGTTTGGCAGACCGTTCCCGATCGCGCAACGGTTTATTCCATAGAAACGCGAGGCTCCCTTGAAGAAATACTGGTTTCAGATGGTTGCTGCGGTACTGATCGCGATAAGTGCGTACAGTTTGAGCGTGCCAGCCGCTTTGGCGCAGACCCCTACGCAGGCGGAGCTGAAGCATAAGGTGGAGCTGTACCTGCGCAACATGTTCGCCTTCGGCCCGGACGTGAAGCTGGCGGTGGGCGACTTCAAGGAGACCGGGATTCCGGGCCTGCTCGAATCCGATATTGCCGTGACCATCGGCGAGAACAAAGAAAACGCCAAAATGTGGGCCAGCAAAGACGGCAAGTTCCTGGTGCGGGGCGAATTGCTTGACATGGGTAAGGACATATTCGCCGAGAACCGGTCAAAATTGGATATTAAAGATGCTCCCTCAAATGGAAGGCCGGGTGCGCTTATTACCCTGGTCGAGTTTGCCGACTTCCAGTGCCCGGTGTGCAAGCAGCTTCACGACGCTATGCGCGGCATCCTGCCGAAATACCCACAAGTGCAGCTCGTGTTTAAGGACTTTCCGCTGGAGCAGGTTCACCCCTGGGCTCGAACTGGCGCGCTGGCCGGTAGATGCGCCTACCGACAAGATGTAGGGGCCTTCTGGAAGATGTACGACAACCTTTACGACAATCAGGACCTGATCTCAGCCGAGAATGCCTGGACCAAGATGGTGGACTTTGCTGGGAGGGCCGGGCTGAACGTTGATACTTTCAAGGCCTGTATGATAAGCCCTGAAGCTACAGCCGCAGTCGACGCCAGCCTTGCCAATGGAAAGCTGCTCGAGGTTGGCAGCACGCCAACTTTGTTCGTGAACGGGCGGCGAATTGTCGGTGCCGATCCGCAGCAGTTGGAGCAATTCCTACAGTACGAACTGTTGCAAATTACCACTAAAAAGAATTAGGAAGAGCAGGCAGGGAAGACTCCCGGGCGGGGCCAGAGGGCCTTGCACAGAGAATCCACAGGGCTAGAATTGGGACCTATTTTTAGGTTAACATAATATAACTTATAAGACTCTGTGTCAAGACAAATGTTTGCCAGCTTGGCTGGGCTGTGGATATCCGCTGGGTTGGGTGTTCCCTTTATGCGGCATTCCCTGGCTGGCGCGGGGGGTGCGCCAGCCAGGGAATTGCGATAGAGCAAATACGGCAGCGGGATAAAGCCGCTGGTACACAGAACTGCTACACGAATTGAGAACGCGGGTCCTTCCTGGATCAAGCGGTTAGATTGACCGAGCTCGGAGTTGTGGACGAGGCGGTGGTGCCGGTGGTGGGCAAGGCGGCTAAGCCGGAATACTGATCGAGTTCCTGCTGCAGAGTGCTGTAGGACTGTTGGGCGGCCTGGAGTTGCCGATTTGCAGCGACTGGCCCAACGCCGCGAAGGACTGGTTGATCGAGGAGCTAGCGCTGTCGGACGAGGAACTTTGTGACTGGCTGGCGTGGTGGTGATGATGGTGGTGTGGCTGGCCCTGAGCGGCACTGCTTTGCTGGACGTCCTGCTGGAGGGTGGCGAAGTCGGACTGTGCGGCGGTCAGGTTGCCGGACTGGAGATCCTGGGAGAGCTGGTTAAAGGCTTGGGCGACGGGACTGGTGGTTGAGTTTAGAGTCGAGTTCGTGGACGGAGTTTGCGACGTGGGAGCGTTCTGCTGCAGTGTGGCGAAGTCGCTTTGCGCCTGGGTGAGGTTGCCGGACTTGAGGTCCTTGCCAAGCTGCTGAAACTCCTGGCGGAATTGCTGGAACTTGGACTGGGTGGCAGTGGGATTTTGAAAGAAGCTGGTTGAGGAAATTCCGGAAACGGACATTATTAGTATCCCCTTATGTGGACGAAGGGAAGTCTCCTGCCTCCCGAGTCGTCCAAGAATGGTTATCGGCAAATGGCCGGAGAGACTTCAGCTTGCGGCTAGGCGTCGTTGCGGGTGCGGTGCGGCACTCGATTCAAGCGATGCTCGGCGCCTCTACTGCGTGAGCACGTTTAACGCCAGACGTTTTTGCCGAATGAACGACTCATGCGGTGTTGAATCATTTGGAGTTAGGGCAGTTCCCTTCCTCGTTGATCGCTGGAATACGGCAAGAATTGCCGGGGATGGGCATGGTTTGCAGCGCCGGTCGTGGTGTGGCATCGACCGCGCACAGACTGAAAGTCTGTGCCACTTAAGAGCGGAACCGGTTAGCGACAATGGTGGGAGGCGCAGGCGAGAGCGGTGGTTATGGCGGCGTCGATGGCGAAGGCGGTGGCGCGTTTTGCGGCGCGGCGTGCCCAGGAGCCGCCTTGCGCGGATTTCTTCCAGGTGTCGCGCTCTTTTTGGGTGAGGGTGAGTTGTTGCTTGAGATCGTCTTGCTGTCTGGCGGCGATTGCGGATTGTTTTTGCGCGGTGGCCAGCTGGATCTGGCACTCCTGGCAGGATTGCACGAAGGCTTTGGCTTGTGGGGCATCGGGGAGCGGAACTTCGGCAATGGGAGTGGGATTGGGATTTGCAGCGGTGGCAGGAGGAGTGGTGATGCGGATCGGTTGCGGCAGGTTCATGACATTGCTGATGAGCGCAGCCAATTGTTCGGGGGATTGTGCTTGCGCGTATTGTTTTTGCAGGGCGGATAGTTGCGATTGCTGGTCGGCTTGAGTTTGTTTGAGTTGTGCGGCGAGGTCGGATTGTTGTTTCGCGAGTTGGTCGAGCGTGGACTGGTCAGCTTTGACTTGGGCTGCGGCGCGGACGTAGTCGTCGTGGGCGCGTAGCCAGTTGTAGGCGAAGAACGCGGCGAGGCCGAGCAGCAAGATGGTCGTTAGGGCGAGTAGTTTGTGGGCGAGATCCATGGGCGTTCGGACGAAGAGTCCAAAAGTACAAGAGTGCAAAGTACAAGTGGGGCGCGATTGTGCTGCCGCGATTGCTTTTTTGGCGCTGCTTACACCGCACACAGCCTGAAGGCCGTGCCACCGAAGAAGAGACCGCAGCGCAAACACCTACAGGTAATGGGTGCGGCGGGCCAGGACTTGGACTGGGTAGGCGGGGTTGGAGCCGCCGTTCCAGGCGAGCAGAGTGCGGACGGTGTCGCCGGCTGCGGATTCAAATTTTTTGCGCAAGACGCGGCATCCGATTTCGAGAGCGTCGGCGGGATCGCAGAGCGAAGAGAGAAACGGCTCGGTGTAACCGACTTCGCGCGCGACTTGTCCCATGACCTGCATCAGGCCCCAGCTGAATCCGCGAGCGTAGGCTTCGGAAGAACTGATTTTATTGTTGGTGTAGAGCGGCGCGACATATTTTGCGAAAAAAGTTGGTTCGTAGCGGATGGCCCAGGGATTCCAGGCAGATTCCTGTTCGACGATGGCGCAGACCAGCGACGGATCGAGCACATGCTGGGCGGCGGCTTTGCGCGCCAGAGAAACGAGTTGGGAGGGTGCGGACATATTCGTATCCGGCTAACGGATTCCGGAAATGGAAGAGAGAAAAGTCAAAACCCGCACCCTCTTTCATCTCAGGGTTTGCAAGAAACCAAGAGGGAAGGCGCACTCATTTAGTGGTTGTCTTGCCTCGACGAGCCCCGAGAAGACGGGGCAGTTCCCTTCCCTTGGCCGTCGTCAAAATCCATGAAGTTGACGTTGGGTGGAAGATTGAGCAGGATGCCTTGTTTGGCCGCGATTTTGTGGAGAGCTTCGTAAATGTGCGGCAAATGGTTATGCGCGATATCACGGACGAATTGGCGGTTGACTTCGTCGTCGCGCATGCGGCGATGCAGCCAACGCAGGAAGACCACGAGTTGAATGCTGGTGGAAGCAGCGACAGACAACAGAGCGAACCAGTGGATGGGCATGGAAACCTTTGGACTTCGGCAGCCCAGCTGCCGAAGTTGCGATTTGCGGAATGGCGGAGACGGAAAAGCGGGAGCTGGGCTCCCGCACTCCACATCAGAAAAATGCGCCCGGGAGGGCGCCGAGGGTGCTGCCGAGGCCGGAGCCTAGAGAGCTGAAGAAGCCGCCGGAGGGGCGCGAGGCGTTGGCGCGGGCGTTTAGAAGTTCGGCGGGAATGCCGAGTGTGCGCGAGAGCAGGTTGCTGTCGGTGCCGTAGATGCCGCTAAGGCCTTGCAGAGCGGCCATTTGGCGTTGGAACGCGGTGTTGGAAAAATTGAGCTGGTTTTGCGCGGCGAGATTGCCGGAGGCAATTCCCTTCTGACGGGCGAGTTCGTCTTCGAGATCGCCAAAGCCGGCGGCGTTGTTGGTGCGAGCCACGCGATTCTGTGCGGCTTGTTGGAGTGAATCGAAGGCGCTGGAGAGCGCGCCCTGCGAATTGCCGGTGATCGCGGCTTTGTCGGACGGGCTGAGGCCGGGATTATTCAAGATACTTTGGTATTGCGGGACCAGCGTGCTGCCAACCTGCTGCTGCGCGTTGAGAAACTGATTGTTGAGCGCGTTGGCGTTGGCCAGTTGCTGGTCGGTGAGTTGGAGCGTTTGCGTTTGGGCGCGAGACATTGTTGGAAACCTCCGGAGGTTGCTAGTCGTAAAAGCGTTTGCAGTAGGGCGTCCATTGGTCATCGCGGCGCCAGCCGAGGCGCTCGATGCGGCGGCCGAAGGTTTTGGCGATGCGCGGCGGCAGCCAAGCGTGAACGTCTTCGAGGCCGCGCTGCTGCGCGTCGCGTTGCGCGGCGTCGTGAAGTGCAAGCAGCGATTGCCAGCGTTGCCGAGGCGAGCTTTGTTGCGGATCGAGCAATAAGTAGGCTTCGGCGGTGAGGCGCAGCAGAGCGGCGCCGAGGACTTTCTCGTCGGCAGTTACCACTAATTTTGTCAGGAACAGCGAATCGCGCAGATCGGGAAACGCGTACGGAAATTGCTGTTCCGAGTGGATGCGGCGAAGCTCCGCCAAGTCGGATTCGTGGAATTCGCGGACGAGCATTAGATTGTTAGATTCCCGCGACGATCAATTCAAAAGAACGGGTCTAAAGATCCGCCACTACAAAGACGAAGTGCGGGTGATGCGCGAGCCGGGATGAATGCCGAAGCCGTTGCCGCCGGGAGCGAAACCGTTTGCCAGAGCTCCGCTGCCCTGCGATGGGAGCGGAGCGGGGCCGGTGGCTCCGCCGCCATTTACCGCGGTCGGAGGCGAACCGAAATTCACCGGCGCCGATGGTAGCGAGCCGACATATTGCGAATAGGCGCGCCAGCAGAGCGATTGATTGCCGAGTTGCACGTAGAGATTGCGCGAGGCTCCGAGAAAATAGACGCGCGGCGAATTGAATCCGGGCGTGACGTCAGACTCGGCGAAGTAGAAAAGCCCAGGGCGCGCATTGGATGGATCGGTGATGGAGATGTCGAACCAGCCGTTGGATGCTTGCACGCTGAGCGACGCGATTTGCGTTGGAGCCGGCGCGGGTGTTGCCGGATCGACGCCGGCGCGGACGCTGGTGGCGTTCACCGCGGAGACGATTTTCGACAGCGTCTCGTAGAGGTACGGATCGCGGTCTTTGATGGGTGCGAGTTGGGCTACGGTGAGCATTTTTTGCTAAAGTCCAAGGCCATGAGCGCTCTGCCTTATAGATTTGCCTTTCTTATTTGCCTGTTGATCCTGCCAGCCTACGGGCAGGATTCGTCACCGTCGAAGATTCAATTGACGATTGAGAAATGGAGGCCGACTAAGTATGGCTACGAGATATCTGTGTCCATTAAAAATGTGAGCGATCGAAAAGTGGTTCTCCAGCTCGCGGTTCCATCAGTGCCGCAACCTGTTGGCGAGCAAAAGACATTGGTTCCACCAAATCAGAACCTGCAATCACTTGATATTCAGCAGTTCGACGAAAAACTAGGCTGGCAATCGATTGGTCCCTGTCGAGACGTGGTTGGTAATGACACGATATCTCTCCAGCCAGAGGCCGATATCCGCAATGTAGTGCCGGTCGGTGACACTTTTCACGGGTGGAACGGTTCTGTGTGCCCAAGAAGAATCGCGCATCTGGGCGGAAAAATTCGAGCCATCCTATACTTCGCGTATCCTTCGGAAGAGGCGTTTAAGAAGCGATTGCACGCCCAGCGAAATATCGTCTCGCCCGCGGTCGCGCTTCCTCCCATGAAATAATTCTGCAGCAACTAATTTACACCGCGGACGGGGGACCAAGGGTCTACGCGAACGCTGGGAGTGAACTTTTGTAGGCGGAACCAGGCGCCGGGCTGGTTGGTGGCGACCTGGAAGGCCACGCGTTCGGCAAGCACATTGATGGGTAGCTCGAGGTCTTTGGTTGAAGGCGAGCTTAGTGGGAGAGATTGCTGGGCTTGCGGGACGCTGGATGAATCGAGATACGCGGTGAGCCCCAAGTTTCCTGCTCCTTCGACGTACATTGTTAGGTAACTGAAAAGTTTTCGGTGCGCGCCTAGATTTAGCGATTGTTCGACGGCGCGTTCAGGAAAATAGTGCGTGGTGTAGTAGCTGGGAATGGTCGAGCTGTCGTCGGAGAGCTGAGTGTCGCTCAGTTGATAGATCTTTCCGGTTGCGGCGCCTCCGCCTACTCCGGGAGATCCTCCGCCGAATGCGGCGACTGCGGTTCCGTCGCTGCGTTCGAGCAATGCGCAGCAGTTTGCGGCGATGGTCCACGGAGACCACTTGCGGGTTTTGTCGGTGGCGGTTTTGCGGCCGGTGTAGGTGATGTTGATGGGCGGGCGGCCAGCGATGTCTTCGGCGGTATCCAAATCGCGATAATCGAGCATCAGCACTTTGTTGGGAGACGTCGCTGAGCCGAATGGCGCTCCGATGTAGATGCGACGCTCCTTGGTGTCCACGGTGACCCAGAGAGTTTGCGCGTATTGCCAATTGATCTGGTTCCAGGTGGGCTGAATTTCCTGTGAGATTTTCACGGGTTCGCCGCCGCCGAAAATATATAAGCCGGTGCGGTGTGCGATGACGACCCAGTCTTCGCCGATGCCGACGCCGCGAACGGAAGGCGTGCCGAGGCGGCGGGAGATTTCCGCGATGCTCCACAGCGCGGGTTCGTTGACACCGTCGTCCTGCGTGGCGTGCAGCGAATGTTCCTTCACAAAATAGAGGCGCTCGCGCAATTTGAATGCGCTGCGAATGGCCTGGCCGTCGTTTTCGCTGACGCTGAGCAGGCCGTCGATGCCGTCGTAGCTTTCCGGATCTTCGACGCGGCTGGCGCGGACGATGGAACTGTTTGTCGGCGTGTTGGTGGGAAAGATTTCGATGGCGTCGATATAAAACTGGCCGTTGAGATTGGGAGTGCCATCGGCGTAGATGCGCAGCTGCAAGTCTGAAGGAATTGATGCTAACGGCGCGGTGAGTTCGGCGGTGTATTCGACGTAATTTGTGGAGAGTTGCGCGGCGGTAAGTTGCAGGCCGGTGGTGTTAATGCCGACGCTAGCGCTGTAAAGATGCACGTGCAGCGTGCCGTTGGAGAGCGTGCTATTGCGGGCGCAGCGCGCGCGAACGGTGTAATCGGTGTTGGCTTGAATCAGCGGGACGCCGAGCGAATCGGCGACGGCGGATTGCGTGATGAGCCCGCGGGTGGGCGTGCCGCCATTTCCGACGATGGAATACGCCGCGCCCCACACCACGAATGATTCTTCATCGGTGCCGCCGGGAGCGAAGACCGGATCGGGCGTCCAGCCCAGCGGATAATGCGGCAACGACGGGCCGATGAATCCGCCGTCGAAGCCGAGATTGACCCAGTTATTCATTTTGTTGCGTTCGCCCCACCAGAAGAGCCGCTCGGAGTAGCCGAGGACTCCGGCGCAGGGCGCGAGTTCGATTAGGCGGAAGAGTGAATCTACATTAGTGCCTGCAAGCAGAATGGCATCGGAAAAATCCACGGTGAGCGAAGTAGTTGTGTTGTCGGCGAGGATCATGTTGCCGCCGAAGAGAGTCGAGCCTGCGCCAACGTAATAAAAACTGGCGCCGCCGGAACCGGTGAAGCAGAGAATGCGCGCGGTGATGTTGGATGGCCCGGTGGGAATGTTGGTGAGCACGATGCGCTTGCTGCCGCTGGCGGTCCAACTCGCGGAGGGACCGGGCTTGGTGAGATAGCCCTGGCGCGTTTGGAAAAGTACGCAAACTTGGTGGATGCCTGCAGCGATGCTGCCTGCTGCAGACGCGGTGCCTCCACCGGATGCGGCGAGTCCACCGGTGGTTGCGGTGAATGTGAAATGCGTAGCGTCCGGAATTGCGATGATGGTGAAGATTCCGTTGTACGCGGCGACGCCGATGCCGGTGGTAGTGACGAGCTGGCCCGCGCTGAAACCGTGCGCGGTGCTGGTTTGAATTGTTGCGGTGGCGCTGGCGGAAGTTCCGCCGCCGGACGCGGCGAGGCCGGAAACTCCGGCGATGTAGGTGAATTGCGTGGTGCTGAGAATTGCTGCGACGGGAAATGTGCCGTTGTAGCCTGCGACACCGACTCCCGCGATCGTGACGGATTGTCCTGCGCTAAGGCCGTGCGCGGAACTGGTGGTGATGGTGACGAGAAAACCGTTCTGCGTTGCGCCCGAGGGGCTGGCAGCGATGGCGACAGCTGCGGGCTGAGTTGCTCCGGTGGGACTGGCGGCGATCGCTACTTGAATATTTTCTTCAACGCACGTCGGCGCGGCGCCGGGGCCGCCCTGGCTGACGCGATCGAAACTGGTGTCGTCAAACTGACGTGGCAGATCGATGCCAGATTTGCCGTCGCTGAAGGCCAGATATTCGCGGCCGAAGAGAGTTGTAGAGTTAGCGAGAGAATTTGCCACGAGCCCCGATGCGACCGTGGCGAGCGTGCCGGGCGTGGTTTCTTTGTAGAGATTGCCGTTGGCATCGAGCGCGAGGGCGCGGAGAGTGGCGTTCGGCGTTTCGTAGGTTTTCAAATAATTTACGGTCGGATTTCCAGCGAGTGGGCCGAAAAGTGTTTGCAGTCCGGGGCGCGTGGCGACTCCGCCGGAGCTGAACACCACGTCCTGGCAGTCGGGCGAGACTCCGTGCGGCAGATCGGCAGGAGCCATGTCGGTGACGAGGCCGCTGAAGATTTCGATGGGTGCGTCGTAGGAGCCGGCGGTGGTCATAGAAGAAAGTTTTCAGTAATCAGTAATCAATTTTCAGCAAAGAAAGAGCAGCGGCATAAAGCCGCTGCTACAAAAATCACGGCGGCGCGAAGTGCGGCGTGGTAACGTCAAATTGCTTCTCAGACGTGTCCAGTTGGCGGCGAGTAATCGCCGCCTTTTTTATTTTGAAGTGCCCTTCCCTGCTGATTTTTCTCCGCGGTTCTGTGACTCTGTGGCTGTCTTTTCTTCCGGCGAGACCAGGCCGTACTGGGCGGCTTTGGCTTTGTCGAGGATGGCTCCGCAGGAGCGGCAAACGGCCACGGCCGGCTTGATTTTTTCACCGCAGGCCGGGCATTCAGCTTGCGGTTTGGGATCGTAGAGCCAGGGCTTGTCGAGTTTGAGTTCGCGGGCGGCGCGGCGATCGAGGTCGGTGATGAACATCGGATTGTGCGAGCGTTCCCACTCGAGATCGGCGGCGGCGACCAGCCTGCGGTGAAATTCGTCGAGACGGCTCTGGGCTTCGGCGAGTTCGTCCTCGGTGGGCTCGGAGCCGGCGGAGACAAAGACGCCGTGAAAGCTTCCTTCCCCAGAATCATTGTTAATTTCGCGAGCGAGGTCTTCGGCGATTTCGCGCGCGGAGATGGCGAACTCCATGGTGCGTTTGTCGCCGAGGTCCATGACGCCTTTGCAGGAGCGGATGGGCGTAACGGCGAAGCGTTCGCCGGGTTTCGGCGATTGCACGATCAGCGAGCCGAAGTAGGTGCGATGGCGCGGCGGCCAAACTTGTTGCGAGATGCTGACCAGTGCGGCGGAGTCGGATGGTGTTGCCGATTGCGTGTTCATTTGCGCCTCGTGAAGAAGTGAAGTTTGCGTTTGTCGTTTACCGTTTGTCGAAACAGAATCGCTGCTGTGCGTCCTAGATCCTTGTGGCACAGGCTTTAGCCTGTGTGATTTTGGAAGCATCGGACACAGACTGAAGTCCGTGCCACGGATGGGCCAAAACTGTTTTACTGCATGCGGTACTGGATGACCGCGTTGGCGTCGGCTGGAGAGGTGGTGCAGCCTGCGGCGGCGGTTTGTACGGTGACGGTAAGGGTTGCGCCTGCGGCGTAATTCTGAGCAATGGCTCCGGAATCGTTCGCAGCGGCGGAGATCGTCAAGTTAACTGGGGTCGTGCCGTCGGTTACGCGGAGCACGGCGTTGGTAGTGCAGCCGGATGGCGCGGTTTTTGCTTGAACTTGCAGGCGCGTGACGGTGATGGCTTTGTCGAGCGTCCAGGATTCGCCGGTCCACGTCGAGGTAAGCGCGCCGGGGAAAAATGTACCGAACGGACCGCGCGGACTGGCGGACATCTGTTCGGTGCCAATGGTGATGCCGGGAGTAAAAGTTTGAATCTGCGACCAGGTTTGCGGGCGCTGCAGGCTGACGTAGCCCGGAGAAGCCATCCAGTTTTTCCATTGCAGGTTGGCGCCGTTGGCGTTGTAGTTGCCGAAAGCGCCGAGGCCCGGAAAGCCGCTGGTGATCGAGGAGTCGGTGGCCGCGAGAACCGGCACTCCGTTCACATAGCAATTCAGGCTGGAGCCGCTGACGTTGAAGGAGAGGATGTCGCCATTGTTGATGGTGGTGGACTGCGACGCAAGGAGAGTATAGGAGCCGGCGACAAACTTTCCGATGGCCAGCAGGTTTCCAGTATTGCTGGGCCCGCAATTGTAATTGGTTAGCGCCGTGGGCGAACCGCGCAGCAGCAGCGCGTTGCCTTGCACGCTCGGAGTTCCGCTGACCACCCAGGTGGCGCTGACGCTTTGATCGTCGTTGGAAAATCCAACACCGGTGAACACCGCATAGTTCTGCGAACCACTGTTGCCGCCAACGCCTCCAGCGGTAACCAGCAACGTGCCGGTTTCGATCGTCCACGGAGAATTTGGTTCGCTGCCAAGGTTGCCGGCGGCGCGATTGAAAAAATCGGTGACGTTGGTCGGAGACACGCCGCTGTCCACCACGTTGCTGTTGGCGTCGAACGTGGGCAAATGGCCCTGAACGTAAGAACCGCGAGCGGTGGCGGCGAGACTGCCGGAGCCGGAGGTTCCGGTCAACGCAGCGCCGTTCAATCGCAGTTGGTAAGTGGAAAGACCGGTGCTGGAAAGAAAGCTGCTGCCAGCGGTCGAAGTATTTGGAGCGCCGTTGCCGCAGCCGGTGGCATTGAAGTCTATAAAAGAGCCACTGGTAATTTGCGGGCTGGCGCAAGTTCCATTGTTGAAGCGGAAATTGTTGCGATAGCCGTCGAATCCCTTAGCGCCCAGAGGCAGCGGGGGCAGCGTGCAGGTCACCACCTGATTGCCGCTGGTGGTGGTGACACTCACCGGAGGGCCGGCCAGCGTTTCGTTGCCGTCGTAATCGATGGCGGTGAGCGTATAAGAAAAAGTTCCCACGGGAACAGTGCCGCCGGCGCTGATGGCGCAGGAACTCAGCGCACCCGGAGTGGCCATCGCGTAATTGACGCGCCCGGTGCCGCGGGCGCTCAGCGGCTCATTGTTCACTTCGACGTCGTTTTGGCCGACGCTGAACCACGGTGTATTGCCATTATTCGGCGAAGGCGGATGTGAAACATAAAGAGTGGTGAGGCTGTAGCCGCTTACCAGCAGCGGCGGCGTACCAAACGGAACCAGCCCACTATTGATGGTGAGGGCCTGCAACTGGCTGCCGGTAGCGTCTACAAAAGGCGTGCCGGCACCGACCGCCTGATCGGAATTGATGACGTCGGTGAGCGTGAAATCGGACGTCAGGCTCATCGGGCCGATACGCAAAACCGGCGTAAACATACTTTCCGCCAGGAATCCAGTGAAGCGAAAACCGTTGCCGTTGGCAGAGCCGGAGTTGGGCAGACTGTCCACCTGGACGCCGCCGCCGTTGATATAGCTGTAGTCGATCGCAACCCGGCCGGGAAGCTGCGAGGTTCCATTGAAAACGGCGGTGGAGCTGTTGGTGAACTCCATGCACGGGTGCGGAAGAATGGTGCCGCCGCCAGTCTGGCTATCGCAAGTGACTTGCCGAAAGGAAAAATCGAAGCCGCCTTTGAGCACCATGGGGCGGCCAAGACCGAGGCTGTTCTGCGCGGCCACGCCGACATTCTCGAGGATGATGCCGACGGAGCCTTGTCCGAAAGCGTCATTATCAACGTACAGGCTGGTGCCCTGCGCGACGCTGGTTTGAATAAACAGATTGCGGAGATAGAGGGCGTTGGCGTCGCTGGCCACCAAGATAACCGGATAGTTTCCGGCGACCAGCGCACCGCCCGGGTACATGAAACTGGAATTGCGCTTGGTCATGCCCTCGATTTTGATGTTGGAGCGGTTGATGATCCACGGCTGGCTCTGCGCCACGCTGCCGTTGATCAGGATGGTCAGATAGTTGTTGTTGGTGCTGGGAACGGAGTTGAAGACTGCCGCGGAATTGAACGCCCAGTATTGCGGGCTGCCGGAGATGTTGGGAGCGGAAGGAATATAGACGGTGCCGCCGGATTGATTTGCGGCGGCGGTCATGGCAGCGAGTAGCGCCGGAGTGTTGTCGTGGTAGACGGTCGCGCCGGAAACGGTGGTGCCTGCCGAAGCGGCGAGGTTCAGAGTGGTGGTCCCGCCGCCGGTGGAAATGGTGGTCGCGAGGTAGCCTGCTTGCGCGCTGGCCGGAGGCGTGGCAGGCACGTAGCCGGGAGGAGTAGGCGCGGTGCCGCCGCAATCAATGAAAAATGGATCGAGGCCAATGGCTACGGCTGCAAGAGAGTATGCGCCCGCGCCTTGCGAACGGTAAATCCAGTAACGCAGGGTGCCGTTTCCACTGAACGATGCGACCGGAAAGGTCAGCGTATTACAGGCCATCACGTTGCCTTGTGCGCTGATGGTTTCCGTGACGTCAGGAACGCTGCCATCGCTGGTGGTGAAGGTGGTTGAGCTTGGTGTGCTGGTGATAACTTTGGTGCCGTTAAAGGAGTCGAGATAGCCGGCGCCGTTGCAAGTGCCGCCGCCAAATTCGCAAATTAAAATGGTTTGTCCGGGTTGCAGGTTGTGAGCGGAGCTGGTGGTGTAGGTGGAAACACCGCTGGTGCGGACGGCTCCGGTGATGGCAATGGCGGTAAGGCCGAGAGCGGAAGGGCCGGTAGTGGTGGTCCCCACGGCGGAGGATGCGGTTAGGCCGCCTTTGTAGTCTTCGGCGATGACTTTGTAATTCCAGGTGGTGGCGCCATTCAGAATATTCGGCGTGACGGTAGGCGTGCCGGGCGTGGTGATGGTTGGAGTTGCTCCGGCGCCATAGACCACGACGCCCTGGCCGTTCGCGTAATCGCCAGCGGCGTTGATGGTCAGCG
>Ga0210402_10002350_pt1 | contig 18462 bp, 16 predicted proteins | sample IncBWC7MmetaG_FD_161055 | JGI IMG/M metagenome (GOLD analysis project Ga0210402, IMG submission 161055) | Forest soil microbial communities from Barre Woods Harvard Forest LTER site, Petersham, Massachusetts, United States - Inc-BW-C-7-M | ecosystem: Environmental > Terrestrial > Soil >... | reverse complement strand
GGGCTCTGTCAGGTGCGGCGCGATGTCAGGTGCGGCGCCGCCGCTTAAGAAACACCTTGTCGGCGAGTCGGCGGTGGCAAGCCGCGCGCGCATTTGCTCGACCGCGCCACAGATCGATTGCATGACCCCGGAAAACACTGCGTCGGCGTTGGTCACCGGAAAGTCATGGTAGCGCCCCGGCGGCATCTTCAGATTGGGTGTGTTCGCCGCCAATGCCTGCAGCATCAGATTGGGTCCCGGAAGAATCACGCCGCCGCGGAAGACGCCGTCGCCGTCGAGCGCATCGACGGAAACTGCAGTGCGGGCGGTGACCACTACGCATGGCGAGGGAAAGAGCTCTTCGACCACGCGCTGACGGGCGGCGACCATCGCCGCCCAGCGATCCGCGCCGAGCTGCGACGGCAGCGCGTAGCGGTTGGTGACGCCGGCCGCGTACTCGGAAGCGATCAGCCAGTCCGGCATGGTCCGCCAGCGCAGCAGTTGCGCCTCGACGCGAACGCGCGTGGCCTCCCCCGCGACATTGACGCCGACCACCCGCGCCGGCCGCGGCAGGTTCTGCCATTCGCGCAAGGCCAGCGTGCCGATATCCTGGTTGCGCACGGCTCCCTGCGCGACCCAGCCGTGCTCGCTCGCGAGCCCCCAGGTCAGCCGGCTGTGACCGGAATCGAGGAGCAATAGCATGCAGCTTCGGGGTCAGCCACGCCTGAGCGAAACTTCGCCGCTGACGAACCTTATGCGCCGGCCACGCTGATCGAGCACCAGTGCGCCGCTTGCGTCGACGCCGACAACCTCGCCGGCCGCGACGCTGCCGTCCGGAAGCAGCACCCGCACCGGTTTTTTCTGAAGCGAGTGCCGGCGCTGCCATTCGGCGACAAAGGCCGCAAAGCCGTCGCGCGCGTAGCGTTCCAGCACCGCGTACAGCTCGGCGAGAATGATGGCCAGCAGGCGATTGCGGTCGAGCGCGCGTTCGCGGTCGATGGCCGCCAGATCGGTGACCGGCTGCGCGATATCGTGGCGGGCCCTCGCAGGCAGTCGCACATTAAGCCCGACTCCTATGACCGCCAGCGCAGGTCCGAGCGCGTCACCGGATATCTCGATCAGAATGCCGCCGATCTTGCAGTGACGATAGACAAGGTCGTTCGGCCATTTGAGCTGTATGTCCTCGAAGCCCGCCGCGTCCAGGGCCCGGCCCAGTGCAACCCCGACCGCAAGCGACAGCCCGGCGAGAAAACCCGCACCCTGCTCGAAGCGCCAGCCAAGGGAAAAGGTGAGACTGCCGCCGGCGACCGCGGTCCAGTTACGACCGCGACGGCCGCGGCCCCCGGTCTGCCACTCGGCGACCAGCACCTGATGATCGACATCCTGGCGCGCTGCGCGGCGCAGCAATTCAGTGCTGGTCGAATCGACGCTGTCTGCGACCTCGATCTTCAGCCGTGAGGCCATCGCGCCGAGCGCCGCGACGATCGCTTCGCGATCGAGGAAGGGCACCGGATCGACCAGGCGATAGCCCACGCCGCGAACGCGCTCGAGCGTGAAGCCCGCACTTTCCGAGGCCCTGAGGATCTGCGACACCCGCGCACGCGTCACACCGGTCGCCGCGGCGAGCGCCTCGCCCGAATGGAGCTTTCCGTCCGAAAGCCGCCGCAGCAAGGCGAAACCGAGAGGAGAGAGCACGGAAGGGGCGGCCACGGTTGTTATCTCGCAGAGCGGTAGCTCGGTGCAGGTTGCCCGGCGCCGGCGCGGTGTGGGCCGGTTGCCGCGTTATTCCGCACGCCTCTTATGGGGCCCGTCCTCGAGCACGCCGCGTCGAATCTGATCCAGCTCGATCGATTCGAACAATGCCCGAAAGTTTCCCTCGCCGAAACCTTCGTTACCCTTGCGCTGGATGATTTCGAAAAAGATCGGGCCGATCACCGTCGAGGTGAAAATCTGCAGCAGCATTTCATCCTTGGCCGGTGCGCCATCGAGCAGTATGCGCCGCTCCTTGAGCCTCCGCGTGTCTTCCTTGTGCCCGGGAAGACGTGTCGCGAGCGCCTCGTAGTAGGCGTCGGGCGTGTCCTGGAACGCGACCCTGCGCTCGCGCAGCAGGGCGACGGTGGTGTAAATGTCGCGCGCGGCGAGCGCAATATGCTGAATGCCTTCGCCGCGATAGGCAACCAGGTATTCCTGGATCTGGCTCTTGTCGTCCGAGCTTTCATTGATGGGGATGCGGATCTTGCCGCAGGGGCTGGTCATCGCCTTGCTCTTCAAGCCCGTCAGCTTGCCTTCGATGTCGAAGTAGCGGACCTCGCGGAAATTGAACAGGCGCTCGTAGAAGCTCGCCCATTCTTCCATCCGGCCGCGATGAACGTTGTGGGTCAGGTGATCGATCGAGATCAGCCCCGCGCCTTGCGGATGCTGGTCGACGCCGGGGAAGGGGACGAAGTCGATGTCGTAGATGGAAACGCCGGCGCCTTTGCCGGGGTAGCGATCGACAAGATAGATCAGCGAATCGCCGATACCCTTGATCGCCGGAATGTTGAGCTCCATCGGTCCCGGATGCGCTTCCACTCCCCATGCGCCCTGCTCGATGAGCCTGCGGTAGGCATGCGCGGCGTCCTTGACCCGAAACGCCATCGCGCAGATCGACGGGCCGTGCACTCGCGCGAACCCCTGGGCGAAGCTGTCCTTTTCGGCGTTGACGATAAAGTTGATGTCGCCCTGGCGGTACAGCAGCACGTTCTTCGAGCGGTGCCTGGCTATCGCGCTGAAGCCCATCTGCTCGAACAGCACGCCGAGCGCCGCGGGATCCGGCGCGGCGTATTCGACGAATTCGAAACCGTCGGTTTGAAGCGGATTTCCCCAGAGCGAGGAATCAGCCATTGCCATCGATCGCTCTCCTGCGAATTCGTATTGACGCGCCATCGGTGAAGCTCTTGGTCCGGCGCTATTGCCGCACGATGTTCACGCCGGCAAGTTTCTCCTGCGCCTCGAGCAGGGATGCGACGTACTTGTCGCCGAAGCCCAGAAGATTGGCGTTGACCATGCTCTGATGCACGGCCTCGCCGATGATCGCTGGCGACGGCAGCGCTTCGACGAAGTGGGTGTAATAGCGCAGATCCTTCATCGCATTCGAGAGTGTGAACTTGAGCCCGCTCAAGTCCCCGCTTTCGAGCATCTTGCCGACCATCATCTGAAAAATCCCGGAATTGACGCCGCCGGCGGAAACGACCTCGTGCAGCTTCCTGATCGACACGCCCGATTTGGCGCAGGCCGCGCATGCCTCGGCAGTCGCGGTCGCGATCGACATGGCGATGAAATTGTTGACCAGCTTGACCATGTGGCCATGACCCGGCCCGCCGACGTGGACGACGTTTTCACAGTACGCGGAGAACACCGGCTTCAACTGTGCGAAGGTCGCATCGTCGGCCCCGACCATGGTGTTGAGCCGGCCTTCCTCGGCCTCCTTTGGCGTCCGGGCGAGCGGTGCGTCGACGTACCTGGTTCCCTTTTTGGCGAGATCGTCGCGGATCTTCGCCGTCGACGAGGGCTCGGCGGTCGACGTATCGACCACCACCAGTCCGTCTCGGGCGGCGCTCAGGATGCCGTCCTCACCGTAGACGATCTCCTCGATCTGCGGCGAACCGGTGACGCAGAGAATCACGACATCCGAGGCGCGCGCGAGCTCCGCGTCGGTCCTCACTTCCTTTGCGCCCGCGGCAAGAATGTCCTCCGCGGCTTTTCGATTCTTGTGCAGACGCACCGTCAGCGGAAAGCCTTTGGCGAGCAGGTTCCTGGCCACGCCATGACCCATCAATCCCAGGCCAACGAAGCCAATTCGCGGCTTGTCCGTACGCATGAAAAGTCCTTTCGGGAAACACTTTCGGGCCACCAGGCGGCCCGTGGCAAGGCACCCGCCGCGAACGGAGGTGCCCACCTTCGTCGCCGATCCGGGCGGCAGTTTGTAACTGAGTGTTAACTGCGTTTCGACTTAGTTTTGTCGCAGGATGCGCTTGCATTCTACCTCAGTCGACCGCCGCCGGCTCCGAGGCCGGCAAGCTGGCGCGCCAGCGTTCGTACCACGTCAGAACCACTCCGCTGCCGGCAATGGTGACGATGCCCGCGAGCGTCCACGCGTCCGGAAACGTCCCGAACACCAGCCATCCTGCAAGCGTCGACCACAGCAGCTGCATGTAGGTGAAGGGGGCAATCGCCGAAACCGACGCGCGCTGAAATGCGAGGATAAATAGAAAATGGCCCAGCGTACCGATCGCGCCGATGGCGACGAACATCGCTATGGCGGCGATCGGAAACCAGGTGTCGTAGTGCAAAAACGGGACCAGCGCCGACATGAGCAGCGTGCCCACAAGCGCCGGAAAAAAAAGCAGCACCATCGAATTTTCGGCCGCGAGCTTGCGCGTCAGGATCTGGAAGCTCGCGTATAGCGCGGCGGCTGCCACCGCCAGCAGCGACGCAGGCGTCAGCATCTCGCTTCCGGGACGAACGATCAGCAGCATGCCGATGAAGCCAGCGATCACGAACGCCCAGCGCGGAATCGTAATGCGCTCCTGCAGGAACGTCGCCGCCATCAGGGTCACGATCATCGGTGTCGAATAGTTGAGCGCGGTCGCCTCGGCAAGCGGAAGAAACTTGAGCGCCGAAAAAAAGCTCAGTGACGAGCCTATCAATACGATGCCTCGCACCACGTGCATCTTCCACCGCTTGGTGCGCACCAGTCCCCATCGCATGGTCGGACCGAGAACCGCGGTCATCACCAGCACCTGCATGCCCCACCGCGCCCAGACCAGCAGCGGCACCGGATAGCGCTGGCTCAAGTACTTGACGCTGGCATCCAGCGAGGTGAAGCACGCCGTGGCGGCGATGATCATCAAGATCGCCGAAAACGGCGGGTGCGTCGGTCGCGGCATCAGCGGCCTGTTGGCGCCAACGTTAGTGAGCGGGCAGTTTGAACAGTTTTCCGAATGCGACACCGACCGCACAGCCGAGGAAATAATAAACGACCGCGTTGGCGACCGCCGCAGGGATTACGAATGCCCATTCGCGCACGGGTCAGGGACATAGTTCAGTTGCCCGGAGAAGGGCACCCAGTAAAGGTAGCCTGCTGGAACGAATACGGAGAGCGCCACGAGATCGCAAAGCATCCCACCGCAGGCCATGGCCTCATGAAACAGAAACGCTGCGGCTATCGTATATAGTGCCGCTGAGAACGATCCGGTTTTGGACCACCGGATCATGCGCCACCCAAATGCATATTCATCGGCTCATGCTAAACAAAAGGGTCATGGAAGCGCAATGATCCAAGGCTTACCCTCCGTGCGCCACGACGCCGACGGCGTCACCGTCGATCAGGAGTCATCATGCTTGCAAGACAGCTTGCCACAGTCAGCGTCGCGGTACGCGCCGTTGCCGCGATTGCCGCTATCGCCGCCATTGGATTCTTATCCGCCACCGTGTTGCACGCTCAAGCACCGCAAGCGGCGACGCAGCGGGCGAGAGTGGTCATTCAGGTCAGCGATTCCGACCAGGGCAAATGGAATCTCGCGCTCAACAATGCCAAGAACATTCAGACCGACCTCGGCGCGGCCAACGTCGACATCGAAATCGTTACCTACGGCCCTGGGATCGATATGCTCAAGCTCGATTCTCCGGTTGGCGGGCGGATCAGCGAGGCGACGACCGCCGGCGTCAAGGTCATCGCTTGCGAGAACACCATGCGAGGCCAGAAGCTGACCCGAGCCGACATGCTGAACGGCATCGGCTACGTCCCCGCCGGGGTGGTCGAGCTGATGTCCCGGCAGCAGCAGGGGTGGGCGTATATCCGGCCCTAGGAAGGCCGCTAGGCAGAACCGGGCTGTGTTTGCGTGTGAACGCGGGCGGGAGTGCCCGCTGCACCGAGATCCCAGAACAGCCCGGTCATGATCTGCAGCCCTTCGCGCGCGACCCGCGAGAGCATGTGCTCGTTGGGCGCGTGTTGCGAGCACGCTGGGTAGGAGTGCGGCACCCAGATCGTCGGCAAGGCGAGCACGTCCGCGAAGCAATCATTGGGTAAGGATCCGCCGAGGTTCGGCAGTACGGCCGGCCGAGTTCCGGTCGTTGCCGCGATCGACGCGCTCGCCCAGTGCACCCACGGGTTTTCCGGATCCAGCCGCGTCGCCGCCATCGGCTCCATGCTCGCCTGACGCACCTCCACCTTGGAAAATCCACGGCCATCGAGATGCGTGCGTACGGCCGGAATGAACGTACGCCAGTCGCATCCGGCGACGAACCGAAGCTGCATGTGCGCGCTGGCGCGAGGCGGAATGGCGTTGACCGGATGCTCGGGATTGCCGGTGCGAAACGCAAGCACCTCCAGGGCGTTCCAGCCGAAGACGCGCTCGGCCGGCGTCAGCGCCGGTTCGCCCCAGCCGGCGTCGATTGCGGGCCCGCCTGGCTCGCCGGGTTCGATATCGGCGAGCGCGCGCCGCACCGAATCGGGAATCGGCGGAGGACGCAGCGCATCGACCAGGATAAGCCCGCGCGCGTCGACCATGGACGCGATGGCGCTGGCGAGAATCGTTCCGGGGTTGGCGAGCAGCCCTCCCCAGTTGCCCGAATGGTGGGCGCCTTCGCGGAGCACAACGTCGAGGTCGAAGTTGAATGCTCCGCGCGAACCGAGAAAGATGGTCGGCCGATCCGACGATAGCCGCGGGCCGTCGGAGGCGATCAGGACGTCGGCACTCAAGCGTTCGGCGTGGCGCTCGCACGTCATGCGCAGGCCCGGCGAGCCGATTTCCTCTCCCATTTCGAGCAGCAGCTTGGCGTTGAACCCGAGCTTCCCGCGCTGCTCGAGCACGCGTCCCAGCGCGGCGAGATTGACGGTGTGCTGGCCCTTGTTGTCGGCGGTGCCGCGACCGTACCACTTGCCCTCGATGGCGCAGAGCTCCCACGGCGAGCGGCCATCGCTCCACTGCGCGTCGTAACCGGCAACGACGTCGCCATGACCGTAGATCAGTACGGTCGGCGACGATGCATCCTCGCGCCGCTCGCCAAACAGCATCGGCGGCGCGCCAGCCGCAGGATTGGGCCAAAGCTGCCACTGAAAGCCGAGCCGCTCGACGCTGGGACCGATTTCCTCGGTCAGGTAAGCGACCAGCGTGTCGGACCGCTCCGCGTTTTGACTTTCGGTCGGAAAGGCGACCCGGCGCTTGAGCTCGGCCTGGAGCGAGCCGGCATCGAACCAAGCCGTGGCGGAGGCGATTGCCGCAGTGCGGGACGCTGTCATGACAGACGTGGAGCGGGTGAAGGGAATCGAACCCTCGTCGTAAGCTTGGGAAGCTTCTGCTCTACCATTGAGCTACACCCGCGCTGAGCAACGATTATAGCGAACGGCCATTGCGTGCCGTAGGCTACATCGCATAAGCCAGCGCAAAGGCAGGTTTTCTCACTCGAAGCGTAAGCGATTGTAACCGGGCATTTTGGCCAACGCGACGTCCCGTCGCAATTGCGCGACAATAGCGGTCGGTCGTTGTCGGCAGGAGCTTGAATCTTCGTAGCGTCCGCTGGTCAATAGTTTGCGTGGGCGCGCGACGATGATCTCCGGCTGCCGGCGCAACACGGAAGCGACATCGGGCACCCATGGCGAAAAGGAAAAAGCTGTTCACGATACTGGCCGGGGTCGCCGGCCTCGCCGTCGTCGTCGGCCTGGTAGCGCAATACAACAAGGAGTCTCGCGCCGCAGCTCAAAAGACGACCGCAGCGGTGCCGGTCAGCGCTGCGCAGGTCGTCGCCAGGACCATGCCGGTAAGCCTGACGGCGATCGGCAATGTCGAGCCGTTCACCACGGTTGCGGTCAAGGCAAGGGTCGATGGCCAGCTCAACTCGGTCAAGTTCAAGGAGGGCGACGAAGTTCGCCAGGGCTCGGTGATGTTCGAGATCGATCCTCGGCCGTTTGCCGCCAGTCTCAAACAGGCGCAGGCCAACCTGGCCAAGGACCGCGCGCTTTTAGACCGCGCCAGCGAGCAGGAAAAGCGCTACAAGGACCTGCTCTCGAAGAACTTCATTTCACCGGATGCCTACGAGCAGGTGCGCACCAATACCGAAACCGCCGCCGCGACGGTAAGCGCGGACGAAGCCGCGATCGAGAACGCCAGGCTGATGCTCGAGTACTGCACCATTCGCTCGCCGGTCACCGGGTATGCGGGACGCATCCAGATCCAGCAGGGCAATCTGGTCAAGGCCAACGACACCAACCCGCTCGTCACCGTCAATCAGGTCGTCCCGATCTACACCTCGTTCTCGGTCCCGGAACAGAACGTGTCAGACATCCGCAAGTACCAGGGCGACGGTGAGCTCAAGGTGCAGGCTGCTTTCACCAACGCGGCGCACGCTCCGGTCGCCGGCAAGCTGTCGTTCATCGATAACACGGCCGACATGACGACCGGAACGATCAAGCTCAAAGCCGAGTTCCCCAACACCGACAAGGCGCTCTGGCCCGGGCAATTCGTCAACGTGGTGCTAACGCTCTACGAGCAGAAGGACGCCGTTGTCGCCCCGTCGGCCGCGATTCAGAACGGCCCGGCAGGTCAGTATGTCTACGTCGTAAAGCCTGATCAGACCGTCGAGATGCGCGTGATCAAGATCGCCCGCGCCGAAGGCGACGACACCGTCGTCGCAAGCGGCCTGCAGCCCGGCGAGCAGGTCGTCATTGTCGGCCAGTTGCGGCTCGCTCCGGGGACCAAGGTGAACGTCGGCAAGGACTTGCGCGCCTCGTGAACATTTCCGAGCTTTTTGTCCGACGACCGGTGATGACCGTGCTGGTCATGGTCGGCATTCTGATCTTCGGCATTCTCGGGTATCGGCAGCTGCCGATCAACGCGCTGCCCAATGTCGACTTCCCGACCATCCAGGTACAGGCGCAACTCCCCGGCGCGAACCCGGATACCATGGCTTCCGCGGTCGCGACGCCGCTGGAGAAGCAGTTCTCGTCGATCGCCGGGGTCGACAACATGACGTCGGTCTCCACCGACGGCCTGGCAACCATCACGCTGCAATTCTCGCTCGACCGAAGCATCGACGCGGCTGCGCAGGACGTTCAGTCGGCGATTGCTGCGGCGGCGCGATCGCTGCCCTCGTCGATGCCGACGCCGCCGACGCAGCGCAAGGTGAACCCCGCCGACGCGCCGATCATGAACATCGTGCTGTCGTCGACCACTTTGCCGCCGTCGACCGTTGCCGAGTATGCCGAAAACCTGCTCGCCCAACAGATATCGACGATCAGCGGCGTTGCGCAGGTGCAGGTATACGGGTCGCAGCAGTACGCGGTGCGCATTCAGCTCGACCCGAATGCGCTGGCCACTCGCGGCATCGCGCTCACCGATGTCGAACAGGCCGTGGGAAACAGCAACGTCAACCTGCCGACCGGGACGCTGTTTGGGCGCGACAAGGCAACCTCGATCCAGGCGACCGGTCAGCTCATGACTGCGCAAGCCTATGCCCCGATTATCGTCGCCTATCGCAACGGCGCCCCGGTGCGGCTGAACGAGATCGGACGCGTATTCGACAGCATACAGAACGACAAGATCGCGGCGTGGCACAACGGTACCCGCGGCATCATGCTCGGCGTGCAGCGCCAGCCGGGGACGAACACCATCGAGATCGTCGACGCGATAAAGAAGATCCTGCCGACCTTCGAGTCGCAACTCCCGCCGGCGATTCAGCTCACCATGTTTTACGACCGATCGGTCCCGATCCGCAACGGTGTCCGCGACGTTCAGGAATCGCTCCTGCTTGCATTGGGGCTCGTCATTGCGGTCATCTTCGTCTTCCTGCGCAGCGCTTCCGCGACCATCATTCCGAGCCTTGCGTTGCCGCTGTCGATCGTCGGCACGTTCGCGGTGATGTACGCGTTCAGCTACAGCCTCGACAACCTGTCGCTGATGGCGCTGACGCTGTGCGTTGGTTTCGTCGTCGATGACGCGATCGTCATGCTGGAGAACATCACGCGTCACATGGAAATGGGCAAGTCGCGTATGCAGGCGACGCTCGACGGATCCAAGGAAGTCGGATTCACGATCGTATCGATGACAATATCGCTCGTCGCCGTGTTCATCCCGGTGCTGTTCATGGGCGGCATCCTCGGCCGTCTGCTGCGCGAATTCGGCGTCGTCATCATCGTCGCGGTGCTGATCTCGGGTGTCGTCTCGCTGACGCTGACGCCGATGCTGTGCAGCCGCATGCTTGTCGACGAGCGCGCGAAAAAGCACGGCCGCTTCTACGCCTTGAGCGAGCGAATGTTCGACGCGCTGCTCGGCGGCTATCGCAGGACGCTGATTTGGGCGCTTGCGCACCGGCGGCTGACGCTGGCCGTATTTTTCGCGGTCACCGTCGCGACAGGGGTGCTGTTCAGCACCATGTCGAAGGGGTTCCTGCCGGCCGACGATCAGGGGTTGATCCTGGTGTTCACCGAGGCTGCGCAGGACGTTTCCTTCACGGCGATGGCGAACATGCAGCGCCAGGTGGCCGAGATCGTCAAGGAGAACCCCTATGTCGCGGGCGCGATGTCAACGGTCGGCGCCGGGGGCCCGAGCGCATCGCTTAACGTGGGCCGGATTTTTGTCTCGCTCAAGCCGCGCGACGAGCGCCCGAGGGCCGATGTAGTGATTCAACAGTTGCGCGGCCCCCTTGCGAGTGTCAGCGGCATCAAGTCCTACGTGCAGAACATTCCGGCGATCCGGATCGGCGGCCAGATCACCAAGAGCTCGTATCAATACACGCTGCAGGGCACCGATACGACCGAGCTCTATCAATGGGCGCAGAGGGTCGAGGAGAAGCTTCGCTCGCTGCCCGGGCTGGTTGACGTGACCAGCGACCTGCAGATCGCCAAGCCGCAGGTGACCGTCGAGATCGATCGCAACAAGGCGTCGGCGCTCGGCGTCTCGGCACAGGCGATCGAAAGCACGCTCTACGACGCTTATGGCCAGCGCCAGGTTTCGACCATCTTCGCGCCGACCAACCAGTACTGGGTCGTGATGGAGTTGGAGCCTCGTTATCAGACCGATCCGTCGGTCCTGTCTCTGCTCTACGTGCGCTCAGCGACCGGTGCGCTGGTTCCCTTGAACAGCGTCGCGACGCTGAAACCAACAGTGGGACCGTTGGCGATCAACCATCTGGGCCAGTTGCCATCGGTCACCCTTTCGTTCGACCTGAGGCCCGGCGTCGCGATCGGCGACGCGATCAAGGAGATCAACAAAGCGACCGCCGAGATGCGCTTGCCGGCGACGGTCACCGGGCTCTACCAGGGGACGGCGCAGGCATTCCAGTCGTCGCTGCAAGGCATGGGCATCCTGCTGGTGCTGGCGATTTTCGTGATCTATCTCGTGCTCGGCATCCTCTACGAGAGCTTCATCCATCCACTGACGATACTCTCGGGCCTGCCGACCGCGGGCTTCGGCGCGCTGGTGACGCTGATGTTCTTCGGCATCGAGCTCAACATGTACGCATTCGTCGGCATCATCATGCTGGTCGGCATCGTGAAAAAGAACGCGATCATGATGATCGACTTCGCCATCGAGGCGCAACGCAAGGAAGACAAGCCGCCCGACGAAGCGATCTTCCAGGCATGCATAACACGCTTCCGCCCGATCATGATGACGACGATGGCGGCGCTGATGGGCAGCCTTCCGATTGCGCTCGGCCTCGGTGCCGGCGGCGAAACGCGGCGCCCGCTGGGCCTGGCCGTCGTCGGCGGTCTGGTCGTGTCGCAGCTCCTGACGCTGTACATCACGCCGGTGATTTACCTCTACTTCGAGCGGCTGCAACAGTGGTACGCCGCGCGGCGTGCGACCGCACCGCGGGAAGCCGAGCCGGCGACAGCAACGGGCGACTGAAGGTCGCGCAGGCGCGCTTGCCGTCGGACCGCGTTTGGCGTACCGTTGTGGATGACGCTAGGGGTCCTCCCGCGCTTGGCATGCCGGCGCGGGACGGTGAGAGCACACCCTTGGTACCTGTGCGGATAATGCCGGCGCAGGGAAGCGTGCATCGTCCCTCGCTCCCTGCACGCATGGCCGCCTTTGCAGAGGAGCAACATGAACGCCAACGATAGTTTCTTCGCACGCGACGCGCACGTCGACGACGCAGCGATCCAGCCACTGCCGAACTCGCGCAAGATCTTCGTCCAAGGCTCGCGCGCCGACGTCCGCGTGCCGATGCGCGAGATCGCGCAAAGCGATACCCCGGCATCGTTCGGCTTGGAGAAAAATCCGCCACTGGTCGTGTACGACACCTCGGGTCCGTATACCGATCCCAAAGCCGAGATCGACATCCGCTCCGGACTCGCGCCGCTGCGCGCCCCATGGATCGATGAACGCGGCGATATCGTTGAGCTAACCGAGCTTTCGTCTGCGTACGGACGTGCGCGCCTCGCCGACACCGATCTGGCGGGCATGCGCTTCGACCTGCATCGCAAGCCGCGGCGTGCCAAGCCGGGCGCCAACGTCTCGCAGATGCATTATGCGCGGCGCGGCATCGTAACGCCGGAGATGGAGTTTATCGCCATCCGCGAAAATGCCATGCGCGAAGAGGCGCTGCGAACCTTGCCCGAGCTGGTGACGCGCCAGCACCCGGGGCAGAGCTTCGGCGCGGCGATTCCAGCCGTCACGACGCCCGAGTTCGTGCGCTCCGAAGTCGCCCGCGGCCGCGCCATCATTCCGGCGAACATCAACCATCCCGAGTCCGAGCCGATGATCATCGGCCGCAACTTTCTGGTGAAGATCAACGCCAACATCGGCAACTCGGCGGTTTCGTCGTCGATCTACGAGGAGGTCGAGAAGATGACGTGGGCGACGCGATGGGGCGGCGACACGGTCATGGATCTATCCACCGGCAAGAACATCCATGAGACGCGTGAGTGGATCATCCGCAACTCTCCGGTGCCGATCGGCACGGTGCCGATCTATCAGGCGCTGGAAAAGGTCGACGGCAAGGCCGAGGACCTGACCTGGGAGATGTACCGCGACACGCTGATCGAGCAGGCCGAGCAGGGCGTCGACTACTTCACGATCCATGCCGGCGTGTTGCTGCGCTACATCCCGATGACCGCCAAGCGGATGACCGGCATCGTCTCACGCGGCGGATCGATCATGGCCAAGTGGTGCCTCGCGCATCATAAGGAGTCATTTCTGTACACGCATTTCGAGGACATCTGCGAGATCATGAAGGCGTACGACGTGAGCTTCAGTCTCGGCGACGGGCTGCGTCCGGGCTCTGGCTTCGATGCCAACGACGAAGCGCAGATGGCCGAGCTCGCGACGCTGGGCGAATTGACGCAAGTCGCGTGGAAGCACGACGTGCAGACCATGATCGAGGGACCCGGCCACGTTCCGATGCATCTCATCAAGCACAACATGGACGAGCAGCTTCGGCTCTGCGGCGAGGCACCCTTCTATACGCTCGGACCGCTCACCACCGACATCGCGCCGGGGTACGATCACATCACCTCGGCGATAGGCGCGGCGATGATCGGCTGGTACGGCACCGCGATGCTGTGCTACGTGACGCCCAAGGAACATCTCGGGCTGCCCAACAAGAACGACGTCAAGGACGGCATCATGGCGTACAAGATCGCCGCGCACGCGGCCGATCTCGCCAAGGGGCACCCGGGTGCGCAGATCCGCGACAACGCGCTGTCGAAGGCGCGTTTCGAGTTCCGCTGGGAAGATCAGTTCAATCTCGGCCTCGATCCGGATAAGGCGCGCGAGTTTCACGACGAGACGCTCCCGCAGCACGGCGCGAAGCTCGCGCACTTCTGCTCGATGTGCGGGCCGCACTTCTGCTCCATGAAGATCACCCAAGACGTGCGCGACTACGCGGCGAAGCTCGGCGTCGACGAGAAGGCGGCGCTGGAGAGGGGAATGGAGGCGAAGGCGGTCGAGTTCGTCAGGAAAGGCGCGGAGATTTATTCCAAAGCGTAAGGCAAGCCTGCTTGGGGCGCATGCGAGCTGGAAGCGCCGGACAACGCGCAGCGCTTGATGAAAAAGCTGGATGTGGTCTGGCCCATCGAATCCGCACATCCGGATAGCCAGCATTCCATGCGCAAAGCGGTTTTCGCCGCGCCGCTGCAGGACCGCAACCGTCTTTTCTAGCCGACCCTGCCGCCTTTGCGCGCGCGACGCTTGCCTTTGGCGGACGACGGGTTACGCGGCGGCGATTTCCGTTTGTCTGGCGGGAACGAGCCGCGCTGTTCCGCCGCAACCTCATCGAACAGCCACTGCCGGAACGGCGCGAGCTTGGGCGAGTCGGCGAGCCGCGGCGGATAAACAAGAAAATATTTTCTGGGCGAGGGTACGACGACGTCGAACAGCCGGATGAGCACGCCGTTGCGGACGTCGTCACCGAGCAGCGAAGTTCGTGCAAGCGCGATGCCCTGGCCCTCGATGGCTGCCTGCATCGTGTGCGAGGAGTCGCTGAACGTCGGCCCGCGCGAGGGTTCGGGCCAGTCCAGGCCGGCCGCCTCGAACCACGGTTTCCACAAATCGCCCTCGGATCGCAGCAATGTGTACTGAGCAAGCTCCGCCGGGCGCGCCGGCAGCCGCCCATTGTCGAGGCGCGGGCTGCACACCGGGAAGTAGAAGTCGTCGAGCACGTATTCCGAAGTAAGCCCGGGCCAATCACCCAATCCATTGCGGATCGCGACGTCGACGTCATCGCGCCTGAAGTCCGCCAGTGCATTGTTCGCATTGACATCAAGATCGATGTCCGGGTGCGCCGCGAAAAATCTGCCTATCCGCGGCAACAGCCAGCGGGCGGCGAATGACGGCATGACGCTGACTCTCAACTGCCGCGGGTTTGCGCGTTCGGTCACCTCGCGTACCGCATCGGCCAGGTCGGAGAGCACGGCGCGCACTCGACTCGCGAAGCGCTCGCCTTCGTCGGTCAGGCGGATGCCGCGCCCCGCGCGCTCGATAAGACGAACGCCGAAATCAGCTTCCAGCGCTTTGATCTGATGACTGATCGCGCTGTGCGTGAGATTGAGGGTCTCGGCAGCGCGCGTGAGACTCCGTGCACGAGCGGCCGCGTCGAACGCGCGCAGGGCCTGCATCGGGGGAAGACGGTCGGCCATTTCACTGAGTCAATGATGTGAAAACGATTCACATCATATCCCAATACAAATCGTTTGTCCCGGGACGCCGCCACCTCTACACTTTGCCTCGAAAGCGCACTTCCGCGCCCGGAGCCAAGACATGAAGATTCCACTCTCATTTAAGCGCATGTTTCTCGAACCCGGCAAGACCTTCGCGGTGCCCACGATCGCGGGCGCTCGCGTGCGGGTGGTCGACGGCATGGTATGGGCCACGACCAGCAGCAATCCGGACGACGTCTGGCTGGGAGCGGGCGAAGAGCACACGTTGCAGAGCCCGGGTTTGACCGTCATCGAATCGGTTGCCCGCTCGACGGTGGAGCTCCTTCCGCCGACTGCAACCCCCGGCACTCGAGGTCGCATCATGAACCGCTACGAAATCAAGATTCCCCGCGCGGCCTGCAATATCGCCGCGATTGCAATGACGGCGATCAGCATCGGTCTGCTGGTTATCCTTCCGGCAAGAATGGGGGCCGACAGGCACGAGCTTCGGCAGCCCCCAACGTCGAATGCCCTCGCCGCCACGCCGGTCGAATCGCTGGATAGCCGCCTCGGCGACACGGTCAAGCCGGCGGAGAGAACGATTACCCAGGCAGCGAGCGGCGTCGCGCCGCCAACCCGCATTCGGTGACGGCGGCACACAACGGCGCAACTTATTCCGGCGGGCCCGCGCTTCCATCCGGGCCCCGCCCAAACAGCTCACGGACGAGACCCCAAAGACCAAGCACTGCGGTGCCGAGGCAGACGATCGCGAAAAATCCGGAAACGATGCGCGCCCACCATGGCATCGGCTCGCTGCTGGCAAAACCTGCAACGCCGCCGATGGTCCAGGTCCCATCGGGCCCGGGATGGAGCGGCGTGAGCGCCAGCGCCGCGCAGACGCAGCCGAATGTCGCCATGAAGAGTGCAAACGACAAGGTGCGCAGCCGCGGCCAGGATTCGGGAAGCGCCGCAAAGACACCGATCGCCGCGAACACGGTGCCCAGCACGATCACCAGAGGGTAGTCGCTCCTCGGCAGCGTCGACGACCACCAGGGCCCGGCGAGCAGCGCCGTGCCGATCAGAAACGCGATCAAACCGGGAACAGCCCTCATGCGGTAACCTGCAGTGCTCGGGTCGCGGGACCCGCCGTCGAAAAGATCGACACGCCGAGCTAACGCTGGGGCAACGTGCGCCGGCGTCTGAAGGCGACAATGTAAATCGCCGCGTTTATCGCAACGACCGCCGCGCCGAGTACAGTCTGTGTAGCTCGCGAAAGCCCCTCGGGATACAAGAGCGATACGACATAGTGGTCGATGAACCCACCGCCGTATCCCGCCTGCCCGGCCTGCTGGCGCAGAGCCCATTCCAGCGGCGTCAACGGGCAGATTGTTCCGCTGAATTCTATGAACGCGGCCCAGACCAGAGCCGGAACGTGCAGCCACGCGAGCCACGGCCACCGCAAAGCCAGAGGCGCGCCAAGAACGACAAACAAGACGAAAGCGAAGTGTGCGGCGAGAATTGCGTCGGCGGCGGCGCGATACGCCATGTCGATAACAAGCGACCGCTACGCAGCGACGTTGATACGCACCGGCACCCGCCGGCGTCCCCATTGACGGTGGTCGAAGCGCTGGAAGTGGCCCGGCACGGCGGCGTGGCAATGCCGGCAAGCGCCTTCCGGCGTCAGCTCGTAGCTCCGGATCTCGTACCAGTCGCGCACGATCAGCGGCTTCGCGCAGCTTGGGCAAAAGGTCGTGCCGCCCTCGGGGTCGTGCACGTTGCCGGTGTAGACATAGCGCAGACCCTGGTCAAGCGCGATGTTGCGCGCACGGGTTAATGTGGCCGCGGGAGTCCGCGCGATGTCGGTCATCTTGTAGTCGGGATGGAAGGCGGTGAAGTGCAGCGGCACGTCGGACCCGAGCTCGCGTGCGATCCACTTGCACTCCGCCTCGATCTCCGCATCGGAATCGTTCTTGGCCGGAATCAGCAGCGTGGTGATCTCGGTCCAGACGTCGGTTTCGTGGCGCAGATAGACGAGCGTGTCGAGCACCGGCTGCAGGTGCGCGCCGCACACCTTGACATAGAACTCGTCGGTAAAGCCCTTCAAATCCACGTTTGCCGCATCCATCTTGGCGTAGAAGTCGCGCCGCGCCTCGACTCCTATGTAGCCCGCAGTCACCGCGACCGCCTGAATGCCGACGTCGCGGCAGGCGTCGGCGGTATCCATCGCATACTCGGCGAAAATCACCGGGTCGTTGTAGGTGAAGGCGACGCTCTTGCAGCTGGCGCGGCTGGCTGCCTCCGCGATCGCCCGAGGGGAGGCCTGGTCCATCAGCGTATCCATCTCGCGCGACTTGGAAATGTCCCAGTTCTGGCAGAACTTGCACGCGAGGTTGCAGCCGGCGGTGCCGAAGGAGAGCACGCTCGATCCCGGATAGAAGTGATTGAGCGGCTTCTTTTCGATCGGGTCGATGCAAAAACCGGATGAGCGGCCATAGGTGGTGAGCACCATTTGATCGCCGCTGCGCTGACGCACGAAGCAGGCACCGCGCTGGCCTTCGTGCAGGCGGCAGTCGCGCGGACACAGGTCGCACTGGATGCGCCCGTCGTCGATGAAATGCCAATAACGGCCCGGGTGATCGCTCACGACATTTCTTCCATGGTGCGCAAATCGCTTTCGCGCCACTTGGTGACGCCATATCGCGATATGTGCACGGCCGCACTCCAGAAGTCGATCGGCAGGCCGGCCTTGCGCTTTAGCTCGGCGAGAAACTCCGTGGGGTCGCGAAGCGAGTCCCACACCTGCGGCAGGAAGGTCGCGCGCCTGCCCGCGAGTTCTAGCACCACGCCGTCGATACCCGGCCGTAGCTGAGCGAGCAACGCCTGTTCGCCGTCCGCCGCCAGGACCTCGGGGGCTGACAGCAAGGAAACCTCCACCGACGTGTCCATGAACTCGTCGGCGCCTAAGCGCGGAAAACGCGGATCGTCGAACGCCGCGGCGATCGCATTGGCGCGCACGTCGACGCCCAGCGGCCGCCTGGCCTCGAGCGTGCCGATGCAGCCGCGCAGCAATCCGTTCTTGAAAAGCGTCACGAATGTCGCGCCCGGTGCCTCGAGCGACGGATGTCCGCGCTCCGCGCGTCCCGGCCCCCTATGATCGGACCCTGAGTAGTCGGACCCTATGCTGCCGGCTTGACCCAGCTCGGCGCCGATAGCGCGTCGCGCGATCGTCACCAGCGAGCGGCCGAGGTCTGCGTCATGCATCGACGGTCTCCTCGAGACGTCTCGTCGCGACGCTCGCCGGCACCTTCCGCGCGAACGCAAATGCGGCATAGCCGACCACGCGCGATTTTTCACCCGCGGTATCGCCG
>Ga0210402_10002349_pt1 | contig 18482 bp, 20 predicted proteins | sample IncBWC7MmetaG_FD_161055 | JGI IMG/M metagenome (GOLD analysis project Ga0210402, IMG submission 161055) | Forest soil microbial communities from Barre Woods Harvard Forest LTER site, Petersham, Massachusetts, United States - Inc-BW-C-7-M | ecosystem: Environmental > Terrestrial > Soil >... | reverse complement strand
CCTTCCCCATCTCCCACCCCCACCCCAGCGCACAACCCCAGCTCTTCCACATCCTCTCTCCCCGCTCGATCTCATGTATACAATGGCTCCCAGAGCTTGGTAACAGCTGCGGGCGGGGGTGTAGTGCCCCCACCCCAGCAAAGACGTCTAGCTGAGTTTGCGACAATTTTGGGTGATTTCAAGCTTGCGGTGACGGTTTGGGAGGCAATGAGGAAGGAGGGGAAGGGTGGTTCAGTGAGTACTTTGTTGTTCGTCATTTATTTATTGCTCATATTCGACCTATGCGATTTTTTCTTATTTTATTCAATAGGATATACTTCCATTGCTGCTAGCACCCTCGCTCACGATCCCTCTTCACGCTGCCAACGCCATATCAAGCATACACCCTCCAACACCCGAACTCCCCGCACACGCTCAACTCCGAGCACTAATCTACGCCGTCCGCTGGGAAATCGGCATCGGCAACCACGATTTTATTAGTAACATCCTAGAAGGCGAACGATGGCTTGTTTGGGCAGCTGGTAATGTATGTCGGCTCTTTTACATACCCCCTTTAATTGGGGTATAACTAACATTGACCCAAGGCAGAAGAACCGCCCTCGGCGCTTTTACTTGCTCATGCTGCGCTTTTGAGTACGAGGAAACAGGCAAGGAGAAGGGCGGCGTTGTGGTACCTTTCCGCGGCTAATAGACTGGAGAAATGTGGTATCGTGAGTTCCTTATTGGCACATATAATTGTATGCACACGTTCTAGGCTTACAGGCGTTGTAGAAATCCCTCACTATGTATTTTCTCCGGAGAGCGCACGAGCTTTACAAGCTCAGGCCACATAAAACTCTCTCGCCATCATTTTGGGACTCTGAGGGTAAGACGCCGTCAGATCGGGAAGGGTTTGATGCTATCATGTCGGGTATTGAACATCCGTTGGGTATGGCCCTTCACCTTCACCTTCTCATGTGTTTGCCACATTCAACGTTTACCTACTTTAGGTCGATTGCTATACACCACTGGCAACGTCGCAGGTGCTGTTCGATTCTTCCTTGGCCTGCTCCGAGGTTCAACTGTGTCTTCTCCATCTCCGATACCGCTACCTGTAAACGGCAACGCGAATGGGGAAAGTAATATTACAGGCACTGACAAGGTCTTCTTGGATGACTTCCGTGTTGCGTTTACAGTACGTACCGGTCGCTCATTCTTCACTCGATTATATATGTTCATTCATGTTCGATAGCATCTTAAGTCAACAGCGGGTGATAAGGTTGAGCTCGCCGACTTGAAGGTACCTTTCACTCTGTGTGTCGAGCGCCAGACGTGCCTGCGACTACCCCATGACAATTCGTATGCGGAACCGGTGGAATGGCAGAAACGGGAAGATAACTGGAAGGAATTCTGGAAGTCTCATGGAGGGAAGGAGGACCTTGCGAAAGGTGGCAAGGCTGCTGTTGGCGGTAAATGTATCGCAACTACTCTGTTTGACACTCAACTGATATCTTTGATTATCTCAGAGACGTTCTGGCTCGACTTGGTTTTGCGGAATCCACTGGATGCTGAAGTGAATTTATCAAATCTGACGCTCACTGTCAAGGAGTCCAACTCTGAGGATCCATGCTCGTCAAAGGCGTACATTGAGGTGGAACTCATTGACGACCTTGTCCTCGGCGCGAAGGAGTTACGCACAGTCCGTCAAAAATTTAGCGTCATTCAATGCAATGCCCTCACTCTGGCCTCTTCTCCAGATTCCTATCTCTGTCAAATCAAGGCGTCCCGCGTTGCTAACGATTACTCACGTTACATACGACTTTCTCTCCCTTCTCCCTTCGACGGAGTCTCTCTCCTTCCGCGGTCGGAGACTGCAAGACACTGCACTTCAGAGACAAGGCGCAACATACGCCCCGGAGGAACTGATCAAGGTGGAAGTAACAGAAACCAACCATAAACTCCTTGTCAATTTTGTGGACGATCAACGGCTAGTACTGGCACAGGGTGAGAGCAAGCCAATGAGGCTGTGGTTTTCTAATACGGGAACAAGACCAATTAGCGAGGTGTGGATGGTGGCTGGACCCGAAGATGAATTTTGGTTGAACGTCGACGAAGGCTCTAAGTCTATCGGTAGGCCGTTTGTTTCACTGCCGTCGCAATGGTAAAATGGACTTAGGCGAATGCCTCGCAGATGCGTCATCGCCGACAGAAGTCCTACATTCTCACAACTCTCTCGCCCCTCAGAGACCATACAGGATTCCATTGAAAAGTTCTCAAGGGTCACCTACACTGTATCCCGGAGACAGCATCGAGTTCCCTGTCGTACTGCACGCTGAACGATTGGGCGAGCAGGAACTATGTCTGCTATTCGTGTATCGAGAGGTGTGCATTCTCCATTTCTTCTTTCTTTCGATCCTTTACTCACTGGATGTTAGACGGAGACAGAGGCATTCCATTCTACTCGCGTGGGACGACATTACGAAGTTCGACCGCTTTTCGACGTCTCGGTGACGGCACAACCATGTCACACTTTGGACCATTTCTTCCTTCTGAACCTTGAGCTTGAAAACGCTGCTTCATCGAGTACAATTCAAATAACACAAGTGGCCACTCTCAGCCCGACCTGGATATGTAGGCCTGTGGCGGAACACGACCTGTGAGTTCCCGGTGCTTTTGTTTCACTGCAGAAGCTAAAATTTATTCAGCGGCCGTGTATCCCCGTCGCAGTCTGCCCATTTATTCCTGGGTGTAAATATTTGGGATGGCAGTTCCGGCAAAAAGAAGACAGTAGACTTCGTTTCACGGAAACTTAGAGATGTCCTTCACGGCAAAACAGTAGAGGTTTCAGATCCACCGCCAATAGACCTCTTATGCAGTCATATCTCCAAGGTGAACGCAAATTCAAAGTCATTCGCGCTTCATACTCACTAGAAATCCCAGAGTACACGAGTCCGTTCCTTGCAAACAGTTGCTACTCGACACTTTATACACGTCGGACGAAGAAATGTTGTTTCTCGTTCCATCGCTGATTCACATCCTCACATACCCGTCATCTCTTATCCATCTATTTTCCCACTTTACAATCCAGCTTCCATCGATGTTATTGTATTCTGGGAAATCCCTTCGCAACATCGCTCTGGGCATCTTCTTGTCCCAGGTATCACTCTCGGGGCCGGCCATGCAGCTCTCAAGGATATTATTGAAGAAGCCGAAGGGGCCAGGGTACAACGCAGCATGTATGCTGAGACACAACGAGAAAAGCGGGAGATTCTTGATGCTATCCGGCAGAGCGAGTGGAATGTAGAGATGAATCCTATCTTGGTGACATTACAGGATGCTGACACGTTGCAGCACGATTTCTCCAAGGGGTGCGTGGTTCAATGTTCCCTTCTATTGTTGCTCACCATACAAATACCTTCGCAGCTCATGCCATGTTCCAATGACATTCACCCTTAGGAATTATTCATTAACCCACAAATCACGCTTTGTGCTGAAACTGACCTCGGACTCGGCATCACATCCTCCCCCTTCGTAAGTGATTCCCCATATATAATCATTTTCTTACTGATTTGTATTTAGAAATTATTTGCCCCCTCCATATTCAGGCCGGTTGACGTTTCGAGGTACAATCGAACCCTCTCAGTCAACCACAGTAAGGCCAAATCTGTGGATCACCCGTCCCGGAACATATTCTCTTGGGGGATGGTGTGTGGAGACCGAAGTATGCGAGACGTCACCATCATCTGGAGGTGACCTGCGTATACGACATCGCTATAGACAGGAGCCTCCATTAGTAGACAGGTCTTGTATCACCGTGTGTGATCTGCGTGAATCATAAATTACATTTTCAATAGAATACAGGCAAAATGAGCTGAAGGACATTTGATGTGACTCATAGTGATGACTTGAAGGCCTTACTCCTTACGATCCCGCTCTTCTTTCTCTTTCTTAACTGCAGCCAGCCGTAATTGCTTTACCCTGGTGTTGAAGTATGTCTGATGGACTTGGTGAGAGGATTGGTATGACACAGATTCATCAGAAACTTACGCCGAGGACGAATTGGATCAAGTTAAAGAATGGGACCCATAACTGTAATACATGCACGAATTAGCGAAGTCATTAATAGGTCAAAGTTCAATCTTACATCTATGGGAATGAACTTTTGCGCGATAGTCATTGCTAACGGCGACATAATCCATGAAATCTTAAGTGCAGTATCGTCAATGTAAGTGAACATTGAAGCCGGTGCGTGCGTACCCGAATGACAGAAAAAAACCCTGCTTTTACAGTGTTGATGACCTCGTCAGCTGTTTTAGCACCACCAATCACAGCCATGGACGCGAGGTAAGCTACAAACAACATAACAGCATCAATGTGCATTCAGTCCTTATAAGAAGGCCATTTGCTACTCACCTGCAGTCTGGATAGGTGCGATCAACAGATTGCTAGCCACGATCTGTGCGATCCTGGCTCCAGTTCCAGTCTTTCCTGCAAACGCCTTCTGCAGGGCACCGACAAGAAAGTGACTGAGTGGAGCAGATACCAAGAATCCATAGATGGCCATTTTAATGCCTTTCAAGTCGATGTGTGCTCGGGCAAGCGCATGGAGAATAAATGGTGCATCTTTCGATGCTTTTTTGACAGGGACGTGAGCAAAGTTACTGCCGAGAACCTCTTGGAGGAAACATAATGCACCTGGCGCATTTGTGACATGATTCAGTAAATTTGCTGCGGCTCGAGGTGGGGTGAAGAATCGAAATACCCGTCGTAAAAGCTTTGGTCCGCAAGGGATGAGCGGCGAGTTCTGAAAGATATCTCGCAAGGAGAGGATGTGTGCCTTTGGTCGTAGGCAGGGCGCTCATTTTAGAGGTGTGTGGTGTCAAACGTTGAGTGAGATAGTCAACTAACAAGGGTAGATAGTTCAGAGACTGGACGGTAGGGACAAGTCTGAATTCGAAGAGTACGGTTCGGCGTCGTTGATTGCCGACTTCTGAGTTGATCTTCTATAAGCGTTACCAACTATGTGTATAGATAGGTAAGGTACTCTATGGTATTGTATAACATTAAACGAGGTAGACGTTTTATGACAAATTGCTGCTACGTAGCTACTTTCCCTTAACCCTGAACAAGATAATTAAGTATAGGTTCAAAAGAAATGTCAGCCATACGCACCAGATTTTGACGTAGTCAGCCAGTGATACCATGCAGATTGTTTGCCAGATGCCGAGCCCAATACGTGGTGTGACACCACGGTAAAGTCCCTTGATGCCATTTTCTTTGTAGATAAAGGCGAGAGTGTTCATTATGGTCAGTTTTGCAGGTCGGTTAACGCTTTCCACATTCTTCGCCATTGATTGCATCTAGCAGGCAGAGAAGTGAGTAGTAGCACGGCACGTGTAATAAAGGTTGCGCACTTCTACTCGAATGACTTCGATAGGCTGATTCCATGTCGCCAAGGCACCACCGACCGTCGAAGCAAGGATTTTGTCCACGGCACCCAAGTGATCCGCCTCACGCTTTCCCCTGATCTTGCGAATGGTGGTCTCAGCCAGTCGAGCAAAACCCATGCTGCACCCAGAAAGGATTCAACGCCAAAACCTCGACTGGCATTTTCAATATTGAAAGGCTCACCGCGAGCCCCAGTTAGTGCATTGACGCACAGCGACAGCGTTAACACCTTTGTTAACACCCGCGATACCTTCCCGGCGATAGATATCTGCGAATACAGCCCAAGTTGATGGAGGCTTGACCCCGGTAGCGGCCGTTTTATGGCGGGTGATTTCAGCTGTCTTCATGCAAGTTGTTATTCCTATTGTCATGCAGAAATTTGTCAGTAAAACTTGGTACGAGTAAACAAGCAGTCCTGAAAGATGGCCGTGTGAAGCACAAGCCGTCGTTCGATGGAATTGTATGAACTATTTCATGGATTTGAGTGAATACTGACCCATGGTAGCATATGCCTGCGCGATCCCCCCAGACATCCCACCCAACAAACCAGCGAACGCGGGGTTAATACCCACCCCAAGTGTGGCTGTTTCAACCTCGGACGCTGTGAAAATGAGCACTGCTCCTTTTGTCGAAGCCTCAATCCATGCCTGTAGAATTGAAGATTTCATGTTGGAAGTCATCAGAATTTAACTAGATCCTGCACACACCCATGGAATAAGACCCTGGTACAATCCAGCAACGCCTCCACGAGACCAAACCGATTTACAGGCCTGAAACATAGTTTGTGACCGGTTCGCTGCCATCTGGGTCTTGAGGACTTCTAAGGGTTGACCAAGAGTCGTAACCTATGAGGAAGTAAACGGTTGGAACGCAATTTGCATCTTGAGTGTAAACACAACATGCCTCCTACACAAATTTCGACCAAGTCAGTAATGAAAACAGTAGAGCAAAGATTGGATAAACTTACAAACTGATTTTCCAGAAATTAACATGAGAACAAATGGACAGTAAACAAACGGGTATTCGTTAGCATGATACGTCAGGTATACCCAGCAGTCGTGTATGAGGAGTCTGTACCATGTTCATAATACCACCTTAATAGACATTCAGCCTTCAGAATCTAGGGCCTACGTATGAACAATAAGCAAGCTCACCGACGGCAATATTGGACCAGTTGAGGCCCTTCTGACCTGGTTCGTTTTGCATAGGCGCCATCGTGTATGAGCTGCGTGGGGGAACAACGGGTGGACCAGGGAAGAGGATGAAGATTCAAGACGGGAATGGGAAAGAGAAAGAGCTAACAAATTATTATTTTGGGTCATACCGACTCGGACTACCGATCAGCACGACCCGGGCTTACCCGTTCAAGCTCCCTCAGCGGCCGTCCACCAAAAGCCGGGGCTTCGTCGGCTGTCTACGTTAGTCAGGATCTCCACCAGTACTGCTCGCGCTTTCTTTTACTTCGCTACAGTCATGTTCACAAGAGTTGACAGTCCATTTCCAACCCTCCGAACTTTGCGCTGGGCAAATCTTGATATTCATCACAAGTCAGAACTTGCTCAAGTCAATCACGATCACGGTGATCGGTAAGGATCAGCAGTGTTTCGTCCATGGATTTCAATGGAAAGACAACATTCATGAACTGGGTATTCGGAGTGTGGGTAAGCAGAATGAACCGGTAGTGAGCATAACAATCCGAGTTAACGCAGGAGTAATTTAGGATCGATCAACGGAATAAGGAACACAAGTTATTAGAAAAAATGCATAGTGCGGGAGCAGGATTGAACTAGGTGTGCCGTTGGTGGAAATCGGCATGGGCGTTGTGGCATGCTTTCATAGAGGCCCTTATGCCGTAGCCAGCTCTTTCGCCTTGAGCTGTTCGGTAATGGTCTCCAGGTCCGCCTTCAACCTAGCCAGACAACATCAAGTAGTCAATAAATGATTTTCATTTCAGATTAAGAGATAAATGGAGTTAAAATAAATCACGGCCAGCGTGATAATCGTCCCCATGGAGCGATTGCGAAGAAAGAATCCAACATACCGCGTGATTTGATCTTGGCTCTCATCCTGCTCTTGCTCAAGATATTGTATTTCCATCGCTTTCCGCCCTACTTCCTGTTGTAGCTCATCGCCCTTGGTTCGAGAAGCTTCAAGATCTTCCTGGAGCGCTTTGAAAGCCTTGTCATGTTCGGCCTGCATGTCGTGCAATTTGAGGTTATGGGCCTCATGCATGAGCTGCAGTTCTTCTTTCGTAACACCTGGCGATGGGGGATGGACAGCCCCATTACCATTACTCTTTGGAGAGGACGCCTCGGCTGCGATCGACGCCTTGACTGTGGCCAATTCGCCCTCAAGGTCAGACAATTTCACCAGAAGCTCTGATTTCTGAGTTGCGAGTGCTGCGACTTCCTCATCGTGGGCAGTGTGCAGGTTCGTCACTTCCTCCGCACGTCCTTTCGCAGCTTCCTCTAATTCTGTCGTATGATTGTTTGAGATCTCCGTGAGCGAAGCTTTGGTCAAGTTGAGCATATCAGTCGCCGCTGCGAGGTCATCCCGGGTATTGGAAAGCTCCTTTGATAGGCGCTCGACCTCTTCAGCCTGATCAGGGGAAGGGTCAGGCATGGCAGCAACAGCGGCACGAGCCTCGTCGCATTGGACTGTTAGACTTTTGACCTCAGCGCGAGCAGACTCCAAGGCACCTTTAGCCTTGGCAAGATCGTCTTGTGTGGCCTTGAGTTCGAGACTCTGATGGTTTATCTGTTTCTCTAGGGCCTTGACCTGCGACTCAAATGCGGCGGCATGTTCCACCTTGAGATCTTCCATGGCTGATTGATTGATAGTCTGGAGTTGTTGGATGGTAGCGTTTGACTCTGCCCGAAGAGTCTGAAGATCTTGACTGTGGGCTTCCCCAGCCTCAATCTGCAAGGCAGGTTAGAGAAGATAGATTATTAGTCATCGGGGAAACTGACCTTGGCGCGATTGAACGCGTCCTGCAATAATTTATCGTGTTCGGCTTTCACAGCCTCGATCATAGAATTGTATTTGGCCTCTTGTCCCTACAAGGCCAATCAATTTTTTCCCAAATATCTATGAAAGGAATAGACTTACTTCAAATTCGATTGTTATTCTTTGGATCTCGTCTGATAATTCTGTTTGTTTGCTCAGATAACCTTTCTCGGCTTCGTCGAGTTTGCGGGCATGATCCTCTATGGCGGCGTGCGCATCAGCATTGGCTTGTTCGTAAGCGGCCTGAGCTTCAGCCAGCTCTGCTTTGAGAGCCTCGAGATCAGCCACCATTTTAGCATGTTCGTCGGCGGCTGCTTTCAGTTCATCGCCATGCAGCTTCCTGGTATCCTCAGCTTGGCGAGCAAGCTCCACTTCCTTCGCTTTAGCATCTTCGATAGCTTGTTGGGTCCCAGTGACCGCGTTAGCCAACGCCTCCTCTACAGAATTCAAATGAGCGAGTGATTTCTTGCGCTCTTCCTCGATTGCCTCTTGGCTCTCCTTCAGCTCTAAGACTTCGATTTCAAGCTCTGAAAGCTTGTGGGAATTTTCTGCCTTCTCCGCCTTGAGTTCCACTAGCTGAACCTCCAGATCTTCCGAGCGAGCAGCCTTGCTTTCTATGACCTTGAGCTTCTCCATAGCTTCCTCCGACGCTTGTGCGTGCGTTATCTTTAGCGTTTGAGTTTCCGCCGCAATGGCCGTGAGATCAGCGTGAGCTTTGATCAAGGCTTCATGCTCTACGGCAGCAGCAGCAGCAGCCTCGGACAGCGCAGAGCCATGTGAAGCCCGTAGAGCCTCTAAGTTTTCCTTGGCAGCCACAACTTCTGACTCCAAAGACTGGATCTGTGCTTGAAGATTTTGAACGAGCTCGCTCTGAGTGAGGGTGGCGGCCTTCGCAGCCTCAAGCTAAGAGGGATGTATTAATGCATGTGGCGACCGGAATAGTATAAAGTGTTAAACGGACCTCTTGTTGCACTGATCGCAAAGTAGAACTACCTTCGCTATGTTCAGCTTGTAGTTTCCCCAAAGCCTCCGTCGCCTCCTTCAGTTTCGTCTCTGAAATTGCTTTCGCCTCTTCCAAGTGTTCGGATGACGAACCCTTCGCTTCGACATCTGCCAAAGCGCTCTCTAGCGCAGATTTGAGCTTTTCAATTTGTCCCTCGAGCTCTATAACAGTCTCGGCTTTGGAAGTGAGCGAATCTGTAGCTGAGCTGAGCTGACGTTCACGTTAACATGGTAATACAAGGCTACGTGAGGTAAAGTTTACCTGCTTCTGCAAATCTTCGAGAGCCTTTCCGTCCTCTCTCACTTCTCGGATAGAAGATATGGAAGTTGTTGTTCGGGTCGGCTTCGCTGCGGTGGCGCCGGAAGTTTTCGCAGCCGGGGTACTAGGAGGCTTAGTTGTCGTAGACAGACTCTGCCTCGAGGTCAGAGGTGCCCTCTTTACTCCTTCAGATACGGACGCACGAGGTCGTGCAGCCGAAGAAGATTTGAGAGACATGCCAGGGCCAGCCGGAGAAACAACTGATGCGCGCGTACCAGGATTAACGGTGGCAGCACTGGCCGGCTTCGTATTCGTAGACGAGGACAATGTCGGCTTTGACATGGGTGGCGCGGATGGCTTCGTAGGAACAACGGATGCTCTGCGATTCGGAGCAGCGGTGCTCGTGGTGGCAGGTCGTGAGGAAGCCATGGCCGGTTTGGACTGTGCAGCAGATGGAGCGCTGGTCGACTTCTTGAGAGGGAAAGCAGATACTGGTGTAGGTTTGGAGGCAGAGGACGAAGAAGTAACTGCGGGTTTAGTTGTAGCAGACTTGACAGACCCAGCGCCAAATGTTCCTGAATTAATTATCTACAAGTACAAGGACCACGTTAAAGGGTTCTTCACATCGACACGTTGAAGTACTAACTCTTTTCACAAGAGGCGTAGTAGGACCGCCGTTCGACTTGCCAACGGGAGGCTTGACGGACATGGGAATTTCAGGTTTGCTCGGTGCAGCAGCCTTCGACAGGTCCTCCTTGACCATCACATTTACCGCTGGTTTGGCGTCTGACTGCGTGGTTATAGGCAGTGTGCCGTTTGTTGTCCCGTTTCCTTCATGGTCACCTAGCGTATCTTCGGCTGAAGCCCCTTCCGTAGGCGGTTCTGTGTCTGCTAGACCAGTTACCTCGTGTTCACCATGAGGAGTCGCTAGTGGAGAAGACCTATCGGTGCCAGAGATAACGTCCTGACCTGCGAGCTTATCCGATACAGATATTGAGCTCTGCGACTCGACCTCATGGTCAGCCATTGTTACTGCTGAAAGGAGAGTGCGAACGAATTACAGGACGCGGTTATGATCTATATGTTGCCCCAATCAATTATGTACAAACAAAAGTCGCCAAAACGCGTTCCTGAATTGCCGCGGAGCTGGCAAAAAAAACTCTATGTACACGTGGATAGAACATTTGATGTCTACTGAATAATCTTCTCATATAACGGTAGCATACAGGTTCAAGGCATTAAGGGCGGGTTCCTTGAGAGAATTGTGGTTATAGCTGAGTACAGCGATCTGGAAAATGCGTGAGACGAGATTTAGATGTAACAAATAGACACCAACCCCCCCAGGTTCAACGTTGAAGTGAGTGCCTATGAGTGTATGTCAGAACTGGATTAAAATTGTGTGCATCGTCCCGAAACCGAAATTACCAAGGCAGAGAGGGAAGTTGATCCAACGAGAGATGAATACACGACTGAAGTGGCCATGCGCAACAATCATGACGTCGCGAGTGTTCAATCCTTCTTCCTTGTATTGTCTGTGGTACTCCCGGACCTGATAGTGAAAGTTGAGATCATTGTTGGGTGATGGAGGTCGAAAAGGAACCTGTGCAATGGCATTGTCCACACGTAGCTCCATTTCATTAACGCTTTCACCTCCGGGACAACTGCAAGAGCAAGTACGGATTCAAACATCGAAGGGGGCCAGAGGTGTGAGGTTTCTTTACCCGTCCTGCCAGATAGACCATGTCGGATTCTTCGCCTTGATCTCGGAAGAGAGGAGGCCTTCGTAGTCGCCATAATCCCATTCGCGTACATCTTCCGTGATGATGTGGTCCGGGGTCTTAACGTGACCAAAGAGCAGGTGGAAAGTATTATGGGCACGTTGCCTAGGAGACACGAAGACAGTGCAGAGATTCTTGGGGTCTATGATCTCTATGGGGTAAAGACAATTAACGCATTTAAGAACCCAAGTCGACCTCGGCTTACTTCCGTCTCCGACTAGGATGTCAGCCTTGGATTTGATTTGTTCTTCACCCCTCGCGGTGAGGGGAATGTCACTTCGTCCAGTCTAATCGATTCGAGGTCAATATTTCTACCGCAATTAACGACAGTAATAAGTACAGACATGTCTCCTGTAAACAAGAAACCCTAAGCAGCCAAGAGTATCTCGATATCAAGACAATAGACTTACCCATTCAACGACCACTCGGTTTCACCTGAATCAGTTGGTAAGTGGATCTACAAGGTGAGGTACGTTAAACAACATACCGTGACGAATCAAAAACAAACGGGGCATAGGGCGCGACATCGCAGCCTAGGATCAACTGCGAAGACCCTTGCTTTTCATTGATGAGTCACTAATGAGTCACTAACGCAGTCACTGATAGCATTGCTTTAGTGATCGTGAGAAATCCTTGCACGCGAACAGAATTCATAGTCACTTTTCACCTCGACGCGATGTTCGACGAATGTGAGCTCGAGCCGTCTGTCGTTCGACCGCGTTGTGTTCTCGTAAATTTATCATTAACACAGATGTTGAACACGCCACCGCCCCAACTGCCGGCCTTGCTCATGCTACTCTTCCACTACCGCACCTACAGTATGAAGGGTTTGAGCCTTCACCATACGAGCCTGATGATACTCACGCAGAGCTCCAAGATATCAACCCCGTGAGTTCCGTTGTCCTGCTATCCGTTCCGGTCTGACTTGTTTGCCCGAATAGGAAGGAAATCTGGATCCCAGCGCTGCAACTGCTCCCATCTTCGACCTAAGAGAAGTTCAATACACCCCCCCCGCACCTCTCACCTCCCTCGTCGTGTCTTCTGATATGCTAGCGATGGGTTTATCATCAAATATCATTGTCCTGATCGAACTGTCACACTCGGATCAAGTCGTCAAAGTACAAATACCACGAAAGCCAACGGAAATGACAATCCATAAGCTTTTTATGGATCCTTCTGGACGACATATAATCATAACCTCTGCCCAAGGGGAGAATTGGTACTTGTTTCGGACCTGGAGAAAGCCGAGACAATTGAAGACTTTCAAAATGGTCATAGAGAGCGTTGCGTGGAATAAGGCGGCCTTACTCTCCTCGACTCACGCGACGTCGACCCGGGAGATATTAATTGGGGGACGAAATGGAACTATTTATGAGGCAGTTCTGGACGCTGAGGAGGATTTCTTCAAATCGCAAGAGCGATACCTGCAATCCGTGTTTTCTCTCCCTGAAAGACACCCAATCACGGGCATCAAATTCGACTTTTTTCCTCCCTCGGATCCCAAGAAGGCCCTGGTTATCGTGACCACTCCCTCTCGAATATATCAATTCGTTGGTGCGCCCGACCGACGATCTGACGATAGCGGTCGAGTATTTTCTGGACTTTTTTCTAGTTATCGAGATACTGCTCCAAGTGCGTGACTTTGTCCTTCCTACATCTGACATATGCTGACATTTCGAAGAGATTCTGGAGTTACCGGGAAACTTACAACACTCTGAATTACAGTTCTTCACCCAAAATTCTGATCAGGCTCTTTCCCTTCCCAAAGGGATGGCTTGGATGACTGGTTAGTCTTTCCTCCCCCTGTCTCGTGATTTAACTGACCTTCAGCTAGCGCCCGGGATCTACCATGGAACCCTCAACTTTGATTCCAACTCTGATGATCTTATTGATGCTGCGCAGCTATTGCCCTACCCATCACTCCACACTTCGCCCTCGACACCAGGCCACGAAACACCGGAAATCCCGGTATCCATAGCTTTGACACAATTCCACTTTATTCTCTTGTATAAGGACCGCATAGCGGGCGTTTGCAACCTCGACGAAAAATTAACACATGAGGAACCTTTGCCCCTCGTGAGTTCATGTTCTGAATACCATGAGTAGGAATGTGTGACTGAGTTGCCGATTTAGAAACCGAATGAAGAAGTGCGAGGACTGACGGCGGATCCTGTTCGAAAAACATACTGGGTTTACACTGATCAGTCGCTGTTTGAGGTGGTGGTAGGCAATGAAGATCGTGATGTCTGGAAAATTTACCTCGAAAAGGGCAATTTCGATGTCGCGCTTAAATATGCCAAGGTTCCTTCACTTGTTCTCTACTGCTATGAATACTTATATGCCTGTGGATTTAGACAGCAAGCCAGCGAGATCATGTGCTCTCTGCACAAGCTAACGCGTTCTTCAGTGAGGGACGGTACTTCCAAGCCGCCCAGTGTTATGCACAATGCTCGGTCACCTTTGAAGAAGTGGCCTTGAAGTTCTTGGACGTTGGTGAACGCGACTCTTTGAGATCATACCTCATCTCGAGGCTGGAACGGACGCGGAGGACTGTAAGTCCTGTTTTGTTCCTGAATTTCGCAGTATGGACCTCTAAGATGTTTCTCTTCTTGAAGGACATCACACAGCGTATGATACTGGCGACTTGGTTGGTTGAGTTTTACCTCAGCAAGTGCAACGAGCTCGATGACGTTGTGGCATCGGAGTCGGTCTCGCACGATGTCGACAACCTCCAAGCCGAACGAACAATTCTCGAAGAGGATCTTCGTCAGTTCTTTGAAACATACAAGGTATTTGCGATCTATCTATCTTCCTTACTGTCGGAAAAATACTGTGCTTAAAATACTGTCCGGAAACAGAACAATCTCGACAGAAACACCATTTATGAACTCATTCGAGGACACGGTCGGACAGACATGTATTTGCATTATGCGACCGTCATCGGCGATTTTGAGCGTGTCATTGAGCATTGGATCCTGGAAGAAGAATGGACCAAGGCAATCGACGCCATAAATCGACAGGTAATTCCCTTTTGGTTGTTGCGCTACCTCCCGGCTTAACCGATTTTGCAGACGGACCTTGAGATGTATTATCGATTTGGACCAGTTCTCCTGCGCCAAGCGCCCAGAGAAACCGTGGACTCATGGTTGCGACAGACCTCACTGGATCCCATACGTCTCATTCCCTCACTACTGCAACTACAGCAAACTCCCCGTGACCCGCTGTCACCAAATCAAGCTATTCGATATCTCAATCATGTCGTTTTCGAACAGCAGAGCACATCGCCGACAATCCACAATCTCTTGATTACATTCTACGTATCCCCATCTTCGGCAGCATCATCTACCACCTTCCTCGAAGATGACGGTCCTCTTCTTCGGTTCCTCTCTACTGCTCCGTCTGACCCAACAACAGGCAAGCCATACTACGACCTTGACTATGCCCTACGGCTGTGTAAACGGACTGGACGGACACAACCTTGCGTGCACATTTACTCTAAAATGGGACTTTGGGAGAACAGCGTGGATCTAGCCCTTGGGAAGGGAGATTTAGAGTTGGCGAAAATCAATGCTGATATGCCCGAAGAAGATCAGCCACTGCAGAAGAAACTTTGGTTGAAGATTGCTCGATATGTCGTGCAGGACAAGAAGGATATCAAGACGTACGTTTTTTAACATTATATTTTCAATGGTCGCTGACCCTACCGGGTCCGTGACAGGGCTATGCGTTTCTTGGAAAATACTGATCTACTCAAGATTGAAGACATCCTGCCTTTCTTCCCCGACTTCGTGGTCATCGACGATTTCAAGGAGGAAATAGCTCATGCATTGGAAGGTTATTCTTCCCATATCGACACTCTAAAGAACGAGATGGACGAGGCGACCCGGACAGCAGAGTCCATCAAGCAGGATATCGCCGCGTTGAAGAATAGGTTCGTTACCATCGATGCAGGGGAACAATGTTCTGTGTGCTCTCACCTACTTTTGACGAGACAATTTTATGTCTTCCCGTGTCAGCATACTTTCCACGCTGATTGTTTGATTGGCTTGGTGAGATTTGCGACCATGCACTCACTGGTGCTGGGCTGAACATGAATAATTATTCAGGCAAAAGAGTACCTACCAGCGCATGCTCTGCGGCGAATCATCACTTTACAGAACAAGCTTATGAAGGGCTCCTCTACTCCAGGGTCGTTGAACGGATCCAACATCGCGAGTCCCACACCTGTGGGATCCATTATTCAAGCGCGTCAGCCAACATCGCAACGGACGTTACTGTCAGCGAACTTCGGCAACCTAGGCAACCCTCTGCAAAACGGTACAAGAGCAGCGAACTTGCTAGGTCGCAACATACTCTCAGCGGGAGATCGTCTGAGAGACCTCATTGTGCCAGATGCTCTTGCGGCGGTAGTCTCAGCGCCTGCCTGGATACCTGGCATTGGGATTGGTGGCGGGAAAAAGAGCGGTACCGAAAAAGATGGAGGGAAACAGGTGGATAAATTGAGGGCAGAGCTGGATGATGTGCTGGCCAGCAGCTGCCCTCTTTGCGAAAGTGTGGTCATTGGCCTGGATAAACCTTTTGTGAAGGAGGGCGAGGTAGACACTACTTGGACACTCTAGGCTTGAGAATGCTATATTTTATTACCACGGGATATCCACCTCATGAATGAATTTGGACATAGTAGGTTAGGAGACCAAAAGGGAAACAAGTACTAGAAGGAGTTAGAGACAAAGCAACATCAACCATTAATCTTTTTGCTGCGTCCTGCTCTTCGGCGTAGTCTTGCTGCTTTCCTAGCTCCCATCTGAGAGTGAGGTCAGACCACGTATTATGAAGTGGAAGAAGGAGGGGCTCACCTGAGCTTTGGCCTCCTCGAGTCTTTGCCGCTCTTCTGCTGCCTTTTTCCGCTCCATAGTAATTTCTCGCCGCCTGCATGCACTATCTTCAGTACGAACGTTTTGAACACGCACAGAGCACGCACCGTGTAATTTCCGCCAGCTTCTCATCCTTCAGCTCGTTCTGCAATTTTTTGATGGCCGTCGCTTTTTTTGTCTTCTCCATCCGATCCTCCCACTTCTTTGTTTTCACACCTTCAGGTATATTTGATCGGCTGCGGTATAGTGCTGTCAGATAGACATCATCAAGGAGAGGAATTTAGACACACACTGTTGCAGATTTGCGGGCCTTCCATGGTTTTCCCGATAGACGTCCGTTCGACGAGGACGCAAGAGAAACAGCTATGTCTTCTGGACCGTATTCTGTCGGACATGATTCCATTGTTGCTTCACTAGTATCGCGAGACCTTGGTGGGTAACGTAATGAAAGATGATATTCATGTTTTGAAAATAATATTCATTGACAGCCACGGGCACGTGACAACTATATAAGGCATGTCGCGTCAACTAAAGCTTGTGACCCAATTTGGACTATTCATAATTCTACCTGGAACCAGCTGCAAATGGGGTACGAACCACAGTCCGCGCGACTCAAAAAGATTATGCACCGGACCATTTCTGCACTTTCTCAAGCATTTACTTGCTAGCATGACTTCTATTTTGGCCCATGTGTGGGGACCTCCGTGCAAGATGAGCATCACGGAACACTGTCAGCGACGTCTGGTATGCAGCAGAAAGCTATCATATCGGTGATAATGAGGCATGACTCGTGCACAGGTGAGACATACTCCTATTTAACTTCAACTAAACACTACTGTGAAATATCCCAGTGATGTCGTCATTTGGAAGGATTCAAAGCCCTGTTCGACCTTGGAGGACTATTCTTACTAGAACTTGGAATTGTTTACATAGCATGGTGGGGTGCAGATTTACCCGGTACGTGCACCTCGAGCAGTATTGCGTTTCAAATTTCAGCTATTGCAACTTGCGGTGCCGGGTAGAATAAATGATAAATCCTTAAATATGACTTCGACAAAATGTAGGTGTTCTAGATCTTCAGGCTCATGTCCATCTCCACCCAAGAATTTGTTTCCTCCTTATTAGATTGATGCTGTGCGGATTCATTTCAGAACTTTCTGCGAATGCCATCTGAATGGCTTCGGTTGAGAAAACAACTAGGCACTATAGGCCGCCCAACGACAGCTGGCGGCCTCTGGCGACCTCTGGCGACCTCTGGCGGCCTATGGCGACCTATCGATTTGATTTAAGCGTTGGGGAACGTTTCCTCGCTGGGTGGATTTAGCCGTGTTCGGAAAAAAGTTTGCCTGATGTGGTCAGGCACGACAAGTCCTTAAGAGCGTTGCCACGTGCCTTATATTAAAACCCAATCAAGCCAAGGAGCAAGCCAATCCTCGAGGCCGACCCTGTCACGGTGATGTGAGTTTTCAATTCAAGTTGTCACTGGCAAAGGCATGACAAGGCTTTGGTCAGATACAGAACTGAAGCCCGCGAAACTCGCCGTTCATAAAAACCCACAAAACCCTATCACTCACCTTGGTTTCAAGTCTCCAAACTGAATTGATTGGAGCAAAGGGAGAGCAAGGCCCGGTCTTTGGCATCAGTGGGACTGGGAAAATGAAGGGTTAGATTGCTGTATATAGTTTTGATTACATGTATTTGTGATGTTGTATCAATTTATGCTGCTAAGCAGTTTGAAGGCTGGTGAGAGGAACGACTGCTCATTTACCACTTCCCTCTCTCCCGCTCGTTGTAGACAATGCTGAGGTCCATGAATTCCCCTCCGGACTCTCATGACGACCACCTGAGACATCTCCTGGGTCAACGCACCACTCGTGCTGATTTGCACGGTCGGTTTCCCTCTATTTCGGAATTCTCAGATACACCCTCTGTTTACAGCAGGGCTTTTTTCTCTCCAGTCCCCCTGGACAAGGGCGAGGTTGACACCAATACCAAAGACTCCAGGTTCAATTCTCCTTCCCCTCAGAGTCCCGCATCTGGGGTTCTGTCCAATCGTGATCGTCTCAATGACCCGACCGCCAGCATGTTGGACCTCGGCGATGACCCCCGCGCTTCTTTCGCCTCATCGGATGCGTA
>Ga0210402_10002348_pt1 | contig 18486 bp, 14 predicted proteins | sample IncBWC7MmetaG_FD_161055 | JGI IMG/M metagenome (GOLD analysis project Ga0210402, IMG submission 161055) | Forest soil microbial communities from Barre Woods Harvard Forest LTER site, Petersham, Massachusetts, United States - Inc-BW-C-7-M | ecosystem: Environmental > Terrestrial > Soil >... | reverse complement strand
GCGGCGCAACAACTTCTTTTTGATCGAAGGTGTTATGGGCGTGGATGTCGGAATGAGTAAGGACGGTGGCTACGGCGGATTTTATGCGGGCGTTGCGGATGGTGATTTCTGTTTCGCGGGGATCGCTGACGGAGGGATTTACTACGGTCAGGATAATTTGCTTTTCGTGGAGCGAGGCGGAGCCTTTTAGTCCCCAGAAGGATGCTGGCTTGCCGTCGCGGTCGTAGGAAATTGAGGGCGAGCTGAATTCGGCGCGAATTCCCTGCCCGCCTTGATGGTCGGCGTACATACCTAGAACGTGGCCGACCGGGGTGACGCAGAATTTGTCTTCGTGAGCGAGATACAAACTGTTGAGGCAGTTGATGAGCTGGGCGCAGTTGGCCATGGCGACTTTTTCGGGATGGCGATTGAAAATGTCGAGAGTCATGGCGCTGAAGACGGCGTCGCGCAGCGTGGGAAGCTGTTCGAGTTGATCGCCGGGAGTTAATTCGCTGCCCGGGCGGTACCACGGGCCCCACTCATCCACGACAAGTTTGATGGAATGATCCGGGTCGAACTCTTCCATGGTTTGCCAGTGGCCGAGGATGAGCGATTCCATGCTGGCGCCGTCGCGCAGCAGCTCATACCAATCAACCGGTTCGAACTTGACCGCGTCGCCTTTTCCCGCATCCCAATCCTGAGTGCGGCCGCGGCTCAGGTTCCACGCGTAGTGGTGAAGCGCGATTCCATAAATCGAGAGTAGCTGGCCCTTGCCTTTGCGCAGAATTTCCTCGAGGAAGCCGCGAGTCCAGCTGACAACGTCGTCATTCGGCCCGGAAGCGATGAAGGAGAGCGGGTGGCCGTATTGCGGGACCCAGGTGGCGAATTTGCGGAACTCGACGGCATATTCCTGCGCGGTGAAATTTCCGCCGCAACCCCAGGATTCGTTGCCGACGCCCCAGAAGCGGACATTGAAAGGATCGGGATAGCCGGCGGCGGAGCGGAGATCCGCGAGCGAAGTGCTGCCCGCGGGAGAATTGCAGTATTCCACCCATTGATAGAAATCTTTGGCGGAAAGGCTGCGGACATTTGCGGCGAGATAGGGTTGCGAGCCGATCAGTTTGCAGAAATGGACGAACTCGTTGGTGCCGAATTGATTGGGATCGTATTTGTGGCTGGCAGGAGCGGAGGCGAGTTCGCCGCCATTCCAGAAATTGGTGCGGCGGGGGCGTTTGTCGGTAGGGCCGACGCCGTCGCGCCAGTCGTAGCTGTCGGCGAAACAGCCTCCGGGAAAGCGGATGACGGAGGCTTTGATTTTGCGCATTTCGTCGACCAGCGATTTGCGGATGCCATTGATGTTGGGGACTTTGGAGTTTTCGCCGACCCAGACGCCGTCGTAGATGACGCCGCTGAGATTTTCGGTGAAGTGGCCGTAGATTTCGGGGGAGATGGTGCCGAGAGGTTCTTCGGGGAGGAGCTCGATGCGGGAAGCGGACGAGGATGGCGTGGCAAAGAGCTTGTTTGCGGAGTGCGCTAGCGTGGCGGAGGCGGCGAGGGTAGTGGTATAAAGAAATTCGCGGCGTTGCATGGGTGGCTCCGTTGGTTCCGATGTGCGGCGCTATGGGTCAAAAGCGCGAGGAGATTCTACACGACAAAACGAACTCGAAGAGCGGGCACGGCTTACCAGGCAATGAGTGGTTATCTCTAGACCTATCCATCAACAACGAATTGTTCCGCTTTGCATACGCCCGGCCTTCGACAATGAATGTCGATTGCTTTTCCGTGCTATAAGAGCTTTATGCCGTCGCTCGTTGTTCTCCGTTTCTTTTTCTTGAGTCTCCTTGCGCAGGCGCTGCCCCAAAGCGTTACACCGAGCTCGGATACTCCGCGCATTCACCTCAAACAAGACCAACTGTGTTGCATGGTCGTGAATTTCGTTGAACCCATTTACCCTAGAGAAGCTCGGCTCGATCACACCGAAGGGGTGGTCAAGCTTATCCTGGTTATAGGTGTTGACGGTTCCATTGCTGACCTGCAAGTCGTCTCTGGTCACCCACTCCTAATAGATTCCGCGTTGAAGGCGGTCCGCCAGTGGCAGTTCGCTATAGGCGGGTTCGTGGGCAAGCCCACAGAAATGGAGGTTCCAATTTCTTTTACATTCATGATCGAAGATCCGCCCAAACCGGCGTACTTACATCTAACTGACGGGGAGGTAGTCCGTGCGGATGCGGTCCGCGAATTCACCGACAGAATCGAGTACCGGGTGGGTCACCATACGCACGACATATCAGCGAACTCCGTCGCTTACATCAACGGTTGTGGCAGCGCGAGAGTCAAACCGCTCAAAGGTTGCGTTCTGGGCGGCGGGCCTTCCTTTGACATCCGCGCCACTCCGTTGCTGCAGGCTGTCAAGACCAGCCACTCTAGCCCAGCTTCGCGTTGAACCTTTTGCCGTGCTTTTATTTCTGTCTGATTGGCGCTAGTCGGAAACTTCCTCGCCACCCGATGTATCGTGCGTCTATGAAAAGAAGACGAGCAAGCGTGGTGGGATCGGCCTTACGTCCGGTCGAGCTGGAAAGGCAGCGGTCTGAAGACTGGCCACTACAACGGAAAAAACAAGAGCGGCGGGATCCGGATTAGTCGGAATCGCGGAGAGAAAACGAAGAAGGGCGCAGCGGTACTGCGCCCCTACGGAAGATTGGAATATACGCAGAAGCCGGTCGACTACTTTTCGTGGCAGCATGAGTCGCCGCTGGAGGCGAGTTTGGGCGGCGTGTAGGGGGCGTTTGCGTCAACCGTATAGCCGTTGTCGTAGCGATCGTGGTGACGGACCCAGGCCATGGTGTGGGCGAGGCCGGCTTCGTCGCGGCCCTTAGGCGCCACGTCCATGAAGTTGTAAGCGCCGACGAGAATGTCCAGACCACGACCGTAACTCGAGTAGGTGTGAAAGATTTCGCCGGCGACATTTTTGTAAAAGACGCTGAGGCCGGGAGCTTCTTCGCTGGGGAAGGGCTGCATGGTGTAGTTGTAATCGACTTTGCCCTGCGCCATTTGTTCCTTGGTGAAGGAAACGCGGTAGTCGAAATTGAAACTGTTGCTGAAGGACGAAACCCAGGGGAAACGCCATCCCATGCGCTGTTTGAAAGTGGCGATTTGCGGCATGGGAGCGCGGGAAACGGCGGAGAAAGCGATGTCGCGGGCATTGAGATGGACCAGGCTGCCGTCAAAGTGGTCGCCGAGATAAGAACAGCTGGGGCAGCCCTGCTCCCAGCCAGGGCCGAGCATGAAGTGATAAATCACCAGCTGACTTTTGTCGCGAAACATTTCTGCGAGAGGCACTTTTCCGCTGGGGCCATCGAAGACGTATTTCTTTTCAATTTTGACCCAGGGGAGTTCGCGACGCTTGGCGCTGATGGCGTCGCGTTGGCGGGTGAACTCCTTTTCCGCGGCGAGAAGTTCCTTGCGCGCGGCGATCCACTGTTCTTCGGAGACTACTTTGTGTTGCTGTTGTGATTGTGCTGCGGTGCTCATTTCTGTTTCTCCTTTCGATCTTTCACTTGCGAGATTTTTGCGGCAATTTTCCGGTTGCGAAAAAGTTTGATGGAAGCGGCGGCGACGCTGCCGGTCGAGATTGCTCCGGTGACGAGGAGCGCGATAGTGGCGAAACATTCGGGGCACATGGTGTTCTTCTCTGTTACTCAGTGCGATGGACCCGGCTCAATCGGAGAGGCGGCGCACGCCGGAAAAGCGGCGGCAAGCCGCCGCACTCCATAAAAGAGCTAAGCGGCCTGGGCTTTCTGCGTGAAGAGCGGCGGCTCATCGGCGCTGGGGCCCCAGCTGGCGGGGACAGGAACGCCGAGGATACGCAGATAGACGCTGAACTGGCCGCGATGCTGATACCAGTGGCTGAACATCACGTCACGCAGGAACTGGACGCGCGGCTGGGCGAGGACTTCCTTATCGCCAGCCATCAAACGCCAGGTCTCGTTCATCCGCGCATCCGTAAGTTTCGGAAGGAGATCGCGGACGGTTGCGATGCTTTCGTCGAAGGTCTTGAGAACCTCGGCGCGACTAGATGCCTGAGGAAAACTGGCAAAATCGGGAGCCGGAAAAGAATCATTTTGCACTGCGCGGATCACGCCGCCGGGAACGAAGGCGAGGTGGTAGGCCAGCTGGCCTGCGGTCATGGATTTTTCGTGTGGCTTCCAGGTGAGTTTGTCCTCGGGGAGGCGCTCGAGGAATCTGCGGGTGATTGGAGCTTGCGATTCGAATTCGGCGAGAAGTGATTGGGCTATGGACATTTTGATTTTCCTTTCGTGAGTGAAACTAAAACTGCAACTGCAAAAAGCAGATCCCTCGCTTTGCTCGGGATGACGCATCGAACGACATCTCATGACCTTGCCAAGCTGGGGCGCAGCATGCTGCGCCCCTACAAAATCCAGAAGCAGCTATTGGACGGCGGACTTGGAGCGGGCGGCTTCGGCACGCTTGCGAAGGCCCTGATGGATGTAAGCCCAGCCGGTGACGACGCCTTTCCGGTGGTCGTCCTGGATGAGGCCGAAGCCGCTGTGGCGGAACTTGATCACTGTGACGCCGTTTTCTTCGCTGAGGCGGTACTGCACGTTGTTGGCTACCGGGTAAGACATCATCAGCGGACCGGCAAGCTCAAGGAGCGTTGGCCGTTTAATGGCCTGAACGTTGGCCCAGAAATGGCCTTCGCCGTTGCCGAGGTCGCGGAACCAGCGTCCGCCGGGCCAGGGTTCGAGCACCATGGACATCGGTGTGCCGTCCGGCTTTTCGCTGTAGGGGCCGAGATGCTCGAGGAGTACGGTGAAGGTGACGTCGATCGGAGCATTGATGCGGATCTCCTCCGAGATGGACAGCATCAGGTCGTCGAGGATTGAAGCGGATGCGGTTGCGGTCATGGTTTCTCCTTTGGATTTTGGACGGAATCGGGTACGGGAAGTGTTTTGGCTTCGGCGCGTTCTTTGATGCGTTGCAATTGATGGCGCCAGAAGCGCTCGAAGGTCTCGGTCCATTCATGCAAGGGACGAATGGCCTCGGCATTGGTGCGGTAGAGCATGCGGCGGCCATCGCGGCGAACGTGAACCAGGCCGACGTCCTTGAGGACGCGGAGGTGCTTGGAGACGGAAGGCTGCTCGAGGGAGAGGGAGTCAACGATTTCGCTGACGGAACGCTCTTCAAGGGCGAGGAAGCTGAGGATATCGCGGCGGCGAGGTTCGGCGACGGCGTTGAAGGCGTCGGAGGTGGTGGAAGCGCGGGCCATGGATAGGAATATATACCCATATAGGAATATGTCAAGCGAAATCTTTGGATCATGCGTGAATTGTGGATTTCGCCCTCAATTACAGCGTGGGGACGCGAAAGCCGCGCGAGGGTCTTGAGAACATTAGTCGGAGTGTGCGGGGGAAGGTTGAGGCGAGCCGGAGGGCAGTCCCGCGTGGTGAAGCATGCGGGCTTGCAGGCGGTCGAGATAGAGGTAGACGACCGGAGTGGTGAAGAGCGTGAGCAACTGGCTGAGGATGAGCCCACCAACGATGGCGATGCCGAGTGGGCGGCGAAGTTCGGAGCCGACGCCGTGGCCGAGAGCGAGTGGGAGCGCGCCGAGCAAAGCAGCCATGGTGGTCATCAGAATGGGACGGAAGCGCAGGAGGCAAGCCTGGTAGATGGCGGCTTCCGGCGCCTTCCCTTCCTGCATTTCGGCCTGGACCGCGAAATCAATCATGAGGATGGCGTTTTTCTTGACGATGCCGATCAAGAGGATGATGCCGATGATAGCGATCATGGAGAGATCGGTTCCGGTGAACTTGAGAGCGAGAAGCGCGCCGATGCCAGCCGACGGAATCGTGGAAAGAATGGTGATGGGATGGATGTAACTTTCGTAAAGAATACCGAGAACGATGTAGACCGCGCCGAGAGCGGTGAGCAGCAGGATCAGATAGTTGGAGATGGATTCCTTGAAGGCTTGCGCGGTGCCTTGAAAGCCGCCATGCACAGTGGGCGGGACGTGGAGTTCGCTCGAGGCGTTTTCGATTTCGGTGACGGCGGTGCTCAGAGCCATGCCGGGTGCGATGTTGAATGAGAGAGTGATGGAAGGATAGAGACCCTGGTGATTGACGGAGAGCGAAGTGTTGGCGGGCTGGTAGTGAGCGAAGGAGCTGAGAGGAACGACGCCTCCGCTGCTGGTGGGAACATAAATGTGATTGAGGCCATCCGGGCTTTTTGTGATGCTGTCCGAGACTTCCAGAACGACGTGGTACTGGTTCAACCCTTTATAAATATTCGAGACCTGGCGCTGGCCAAAGGCATCGCCGAGAGTGTTGTCAATATCGGTCATGTTGACGCCGAGGCGCGAGGCGGTGTCGCGGTCAATGACCAGAGAGCTCATCAGACCGCGAACCTGCAGGTCGGTGTTGACGTCGTAGATGCCCGGAAGTTTCGAGATGCGACTCATCAGAATTGGAGCCCAGTGATTCAGGTCGTTGATGTTTTCCGCTTGCAGAGTGTATTGATACTGCGCGCCGCCGAAGCGGCCTCCGATGCTGAGGTCCTGCACCGACTGCATGAATAACACGGCACCGGGAATTTTGGCGGTCTTGCCGCGCAGACGTGCGATGACCTGATCGGAACTGATCTTGCGCTCATCGAGAGGTCTGAGTCCCGCAAACATGCGCGAAGTGCTGGTGCCATTGCCGCCGCCGGTGAATGCGGTGACGGTGTCCACGGCGGAATCCTCCATGACGATTTTGTTGAAGGCTTTAAGTTTCTCGGACATGGCGTCGAAGGAGATGTCCTGATCGCCCTGGATGTAGCCGTTGATGCGTCCGGTGTCTTGTTGAGGGAACAGGCTCATGGGAGCGGCGAAATAGAGATAGCCGGTGAGGACGACGGTACCGATGGTGATTAACAGCATGACGAACTGGTGACGAAGAACGACGCGGAGGCAGCGGTCGTAGAAATGGAGCAGGCCGTTGAATGCGGTTTCGGCCAGGCGATAGAAGAATCCGTGTTTGCTGCGCTGATCGATGCGGAGAAAATGCGCGCAAAGCATGGGAGTAGCGGTCAGAGAAACGAAGAGCGAGACGACGATGGCGACGCTGAGAGTGACGGCAAATTCGCGGAGCAGCCGGCCGATGATGGTCGGGAAAAAGAGAATGGGAATGAAGACGGCGATAAGCGAAGCGCTCATGGAGAGAACGGTGAAGCCGATTTCCTTGGCGCCGAGCATGGTGGCAGCGAAAGGCTTCATGCCGCCTTCCATGTGGCGGGCGATGTTTTCGATGACCACAATGGCATCATCCACCACGAAGCCGGTGGAAATGGTAAGGGCCATGAGCGAGAGATTGTCGAGGCTGTAGCCAAGCAGGTACATCACGCCGAAGGTGCCGACGAGAGAGAGCGGGACGGCGATGCTGGGAATAAGGGTAGCCCAGTAATTGCGGAGAAAAACGAAGACCACAAGAATAACCAGAGAGATGGAAATGAGCAGGGTGACTTCGACGTCGTGAATCGAGGCGCGAATGGTGGTGGTTCGGTCGATGGCGACGTTGAGGTGCAGTGACGGAGAGATAGATGCGCGCAGCTCGGGCAAGATGGCCTTGATGCGGTCAACGGTGTCAATCATGTTGGCGCCGGGCTGCCGAAAAATGGCCAGAATAACCGCCGGTTCACCGTTGGAGAGACCGAGGTTGCGAACATCTTCGACGGAATCTCTTACTTCGGCGATGTCTTGCAGCCGGACTGGAGCGCCGACGTGACCGGCGATGATGAGCGGCCGGTATTCGTAGGCTTTGAAGAGCTGGTCGGTATCGGTGATGCTCCACATGTGGGTGGGGTCAGCAACCGAGCCTTTTGCGAGATTGGCGTTCGCCGATTGCAGACCCTTGCGAATGGCCTCGAGGCTCACACCGTAGCTGTTGACGAGGTTCGAATTCACACTGACCCGAACAGCGGGCCGCGAGCTACCCCAGCTGAAGACCTGTCCGACGCCCTCAACTTGAGCGAGTTTCTGGGCGAGGATGGAGTCGGCGGCGTCATAAATCTGAGCGGGCGGGATATTGGTGGAGGTCAGCGAAAGCAGCATGATCGGAGCGTCTGCTGGATTGACTTTGCGATACGTTGGCTGGCCCGGAAGATCAGCAGGCAATTGGCTGCGCGCGGCATTGATGGCGGCTTCGACGTCACGAGCGGCGGCGTTGATGTCGCGATTGAGATCGAACTGCAGAACGACGCCGGTATTGCCAAAGCTGCTGGAAGAAGTCATCTGAGTGATGCCGGCAATACGGCCAAACTGGCGTTCGAGGGGCGTGGCGACGGAGGAAGCCATGGTTTCGGGACTAGCACCCGGCAGGCTGGCTCCGACGGAGATGGTGGGAAAATCAATTTGCGGAAGAGGCGCAACCGGAAGAAAGCGGAAGGCCACGGCTCCAGAAAGAAAAATGGCGATAGTGATCAGCGTCGTAGCGACGGGCCGCCGGATGAAAGGAGCGGAGAAGTTGGAGGAGAAATTCATAAATTAATCTCCAACGTGCTCGAAGCCCGGATCGTCAATCGGATTGCGAAAACCGAGCGAGATGTGGCGCGAGAGCCAGTCGAAAGCCAGGTAGACGACCGGCGTGGTGTAGAGCGTAAGAAGTTGGCTGAGAATCAGGCCGCCGACGATGGTAATGCCAAGGGGGCGGCGAAGTTCGGAACCCACGCCACTGCCGAGCGCAAGCGGCAGGCCGGCGAGCAGCGCGGCCATGGTGGTCATCATGATCGGACGAAAGCGAAGCAGGCAGGCCTCGTAAATGGAATCAACGGGCGACTTGCCTTCATTGCGCTCCGCGTCGAGCGCGAAGTCGATCATCATGATGGCGTTCTTCTTGACGATACCGATGAGCAGGATGATGCCGATGAGCGCGATGATGCTGAACTCGGTGCGGCAGAGAAGGAGAGCAAGAATTGCGCCGACGCCCGCGGAAGGTAGCGTGGAAAGAATGGTGATTGGGTGGATAAAGCTTTCGTACAAGATGCCGAGAACAATGTACACAGTGACCAGCGCGGCGAAAATCAGCACCGGTTCGTTGGCCAGTGATTTCAGAAAGGCTGCGGCAGTGCCCTGGAAGGTGGCCTGAATGCTGGGCGGCAAACCGACTGAGTCCTTGGCTGCGTTGATGGCGTTAACGGCGTCACCGAGGGAAGCATTCGGTGCCAAGTTGAATGACAGAGTGACGACAGGAAATTGACCCTGGTGATTGAGTGCAAGCGCGGCGGGCTCGTTGGTCATTGTAGTGAAGGTGCTTAGCGGAACCTGCGTGCCGTTGGAGGATTTTACATAAATATTTTTGAGTGAATCCGGCGCCTGCTGAAATTGCGGATCGGCTTCCAGCACCACGTGGTATTGATTCAACTGAGTATAAATCGTGGAGACCTGCCGCTGGCCGAAGGCGTCGTAAAGAGTGTTGTCAATGTCGGCCGGCAGTACCCCCAGACGCGCTGCGGAATCGCGATCGATGGTGAGATTGACGAGCAGCCCTCCGTTCAACTGGTCGCTGGCAACGTCGCGCAATTCAGGAATTTTTTTGAGGCGATCGATAAAGCGCGGAGTCCAGTAGGCCAGTTCCTTGGGATCCACATCTTCGAGGCTGTATTGAAACTGGGTGCGGCTGACGCGATCTTCGACGGTCAAATCCTGCACCGGCTGCATGAAAAGAGTGATGCCATCCACCTTGTCAAGTTGCGGTTGCAGGCGGCGAATCACGTCCGAGGCGCTGATCTTGCGCTCGGCAAGAGGACGAAGATTGATCTGGATGCGGCCGCTGTTAAGCGTGGTGTTGGTGCCGTCAATGCCGATGAAGGAAGAGAGGCTGTCCACGGCCTTGTCCTGCAGAATGACGTTGGCGAGAACCTGCTGGCGTTCGCCCATCGCGCGGAACGAGATACTCTGAGGCGCTTCCGAGACGCCCAGAATTACGCCGGTGTCCTGCACCGGGAAAAAGCCCTTGGGAACATAGACATAGAGCAGAATGGTGCCGACCAGGGTGGCGAAGGTGACGATCAAGGTGATGGTGCGGAAGCGAAGAACGAATTTTAAAGTGCGGCCGTAGAAAGCGATGATGGCGTTGAAGGCGTCTTCCGACTTGCGAAAGAACCAGCTCTCGTCTTCCTTTTTATTGTGGCGGAGCAGCTTGGCGCACATCATCGGCGTAAGCGTTAGAGAAACAACGGCGGAGACCAGGATGGTGACTGCCAGGGTGATGGCAAATTCGCGGAAGAGCCGGCCGACGATGTCGCCCATGAAAAGAAGCGGGATGAGCACAGCAATGAGCGAGATAGTCAGCGAGAGGATGGTGAAGCCGATTTGCTCGGAACCTTTCAAGGCGGCTTGTAGAGGCGTTTGGCCTTCTTCAATGTAGCGGCTGATGTTTTCGATCATGACGATGGCATCGTCGACGACGAAGCCGGTCGAGATGGTGAGGGCCATGAGGGAGAGATTGTTGAGGCTATAGCCAAGCAAGTACATCACGCCGAAAGTACCGACGAGCGAGAGCGGGACCGCAACGCTGGGAATGATGGTGGCGCGAATGCTGCGCAGGAAGACGAAGATCACCATGACGACCAGCGCGATGGTGAGCATCAACTCGAACTGAACATCCTCGACCGAAGCCCGGATGGTTCCGGTACGGTCGGTGAAAATCGAAACATTCACGGAAGCCGGAAGTCCGGCCTGAAGCTGGGGAAGAAGTTTCTTGATACGGTCGACCACGCCGATGATGTTGGCGCCGGGCTGGCGCTGAATATTCATCAGGACCGCGGGATCGCGATTGGCCCAGGCGGCTTGCAGCGTATTCTCGACACCATCGGTGACGGTGGCGACGTCAGCAACGCGAACCGGGCCTCCGTTGCGGTAGGCAACGATGATTGGCTTATAAGTGTCGCCGCTAAAAAGCTGATCGTTGGCGCCGATGGTGTAGGACTGCTGGGGCCCATCGAAAGTGCCTTTGGCCTGATTGACGTTGGCGTTGGCCAGTGCGGTGCGAAGATCTTCGAGGCCTATGCCGTATGACGCGAGGGCAGTTGGATTGGCCTGAATGCGAACCGCGGGGCGCTGCCCGCCGCTAATGCTAACCAAACCCACGCCGGGCAATTGTGAAATTTTCTGCGCGAGCATGGTGTCGGCAAGATTTTCGACCTGGGAGAGCGGAAGAGTTTTCGAGGTGAGCGCCAGGGTCAGGATCGGCGCATCGGCAGGGTTGACTTTGCTGTAGATTGGCGGATTCGGAAGGCCCTGCGGCAAAAGATTCGAGGCACCATTGATGGCTGCCTGAACTTCCTGTTCGGCAATATCAATATTCAAATCGAGGTCAAACTGCAACGTGATGATCGAGCTGCCGAAAGAACTGGTCGAGGTCATCTGATTCAGGCCGGGGATTTGGCCGAACTGGCGCTCGAGAGGCGCGGTGACCGACGAAGCCATCACGTCCGGACTGCCACCCGGATAGAAAGTCTGAATCTGAATGGTCGGGTAGTCGACCTGAGGCAGCGCCGAGACAGGCAACTGCCGATAGGCGACGAAACCCACCAAAAGTACGCCGACCATCAAGAGTGTGGTGGCGACAGGCCGCAGAATGAACGGCCGGGAGATACCGCTCATGGTTTAGCGCCTCGAGCGGGAGCGCCGGCAGCCTGCGATTTCTTGTTTTGCGACGGCGCGGCTGCGGGGGCGCTCGCGGGCGCGGCACTGGCGTCGGGCGTCGAACTGGAGTCTGGGGGCGCCTGATTCGGAATGACTTTCGTGCCGTCCTGAAGCTTGTCTTGGCCATCGGTGACAACGACATCTCCGGGTTGAAGACCGATGCTGATGCCGACAGTGCCTGCGGTCGTTTGCGCGACGGTGATATTGTGAATCTTAACGGTGTTGCCGGTTCCTACCACATAAACGTACGTGCCTTGCGGGCCGCGCTGAACCGCGGCGAGCGGTATCAGGCTGAGATTGCGCTTGGTGTCCACCAGCAAATGGGTATTCACAAACTGTTGGGGAAAGAGAATGTTGTCCTCGTTATTGAAAACGGCCTTGAGTTTGTATGTTCCGGTAGTGGGATCGATCTGGTTGTCGATGGTGAGCAGTTTCCCGGTGGTGATTTTGGCGGTGTTATCGCGATCCCAGGCTTCGGCAACGAGCTGCGTGCCGCTATGAATCTTCTCGAAGACCTGTTGAAGCTGGTCTTGCGGCAAGGTGAAAATCACCGCGATGGGTTGCACTTGCGTGATTAGCAGAAGCCCCCCGGTGTCGGTGGCATGGACGATGTTGCCGGGATCCACCAGGCGCAGCCCGACTCTTCCCGAGATCGGCGAAGTGATGTGCGCGTAGACCAGCTGCAGCTTGGCGGTGTCAATCTGGGCCTGATCGGACTTGATGGCGCCATCGAACTGGCCGACCGAAGCAGCTTGGGTGTCCAATTGCTGCTTGGGAATGACGCCTTCCTGGAACAGCAACTTAAAGCGTTCGAGATTGACTTCGGCGTCTTTGCGCTGCGCGACGTCCTTGGCAAGTTGCCCTTCCGCTTGTTCCAGTTGGACTTGATAAGGCCGAGGATCAATCTCGGCAAGAAGATCGCCTTCTTTGACAAACTGGCCTTCTTTAAAGGCCACGTTAATTAGCTGTCCGTCCACGCGACTGCGAACGGTGACCGTATTGAGCGGCGTAACGGAGCCGAGGCCGTTCAGGTAAACCGGTAGGTCGCCCTTAGTGGCGGCGGCGACAACCACCGGCACGCTAAAGGTTCCGGGTGCCCCACGGCCAGCGCCTTTGGCGCCAGCGGCGGGAGCGGCGGCGTTTTGCGCATCCTTTGCGCGGGTAGAGCGGTAATACCAAAAACCGCCGATGGCCAACGCTGCGACCACGACCCAAATCCATACGCGGGAGCCCGTTGCGCGGGTCTGCGAAACCTCTTGCGCGGGCGTGCGACCCGGTTCAGGCAAATCCAGGGATTTCAAATGACCCATCCGTAAGCTCCTCAATCTGTTTCGCGGGTACGCGTGAGAGCCTGCTTGGAATGGCGATCGCTCGGACGCGAAAGCGGGTTCTCTACTCTCTAGACGCAGACCAACCGTAAGCGTATGGTACGCGTCAATAAGACGATTTGGGAGAGGAAATGGTTACGCCTTGGCGGATATAGGGCGGGGTTGGCGGCCGGTTGCGATTTGTGGCTCAGCTGCACCAAATTGAGATTTATACGCAAAACGAGCCTTACGCGAAATGCGGGAGTTCCGGTAAACTACGCGGGCAAGAAAGGGTGGCCGGGAGACTTTCAGGTGGCTTTTGGAGAGCTCAATGTTTAAAGGGATCATCGTAGGCATCATTTTGGGAGTGATCGGAGTTGCGGCGGGCGTGTACTTCTACTTTGCTGGAGGCCACGCACCCGTCGCAGTTACCGCGCCGGAGATGCCGTTCGAACACAAGTTCGCGCATATGGGTCTGGATGCTTACCTGGCCAAGCTGCCGCATCCCGAGCCGCAAGTGCCGGCGGACGAGACGAATCTGATGGAAGGCGCAAAGGTTTATAAGGACCACTGCGCGGTCTGTCACGGAGTGCCGGACGGCCAGCCCACCGCCATAGCGCAGGGAATGTCGCCCAAGCCGCCAAAACTGTTTAAGGGCACGGGTGTGACGGACGACGAGGCCTGGGAGAGCTACTGGAAGGTTGAGGGCGGAATTCGCATGACTGGAATGCCCGGATTTAAGGGCCAACTGAACGAAACGCAGATCTGGCAGGTGGCGGTGCTGGTGAAAAACGCGGACAAAATTTCGCCTGCGGTGAAGGCGGAGCTGACGGGAGCACCGGTGGTGGTTGTGGCCCCCACCGAGAAGAAGCCTGACGTAAAGAAGTAGCCGCCGGAAGTCCTCCGGGCGGATTACGTAATAAGAGCACGCGCAGACGGTCGCGCGGCGAGCATGAACACATTTTTGAGGCTCATACATCTAACTTGGTATGAGACCCCGGCTCGTGGTTTTCCTCGCGGTATTCCAATCGATCCTTTTAGCTGCACATTTTCTGGTATTCGAGACTTGGCTACATTTTTGGAGCTCGGTGCCGCCTTCAACAGCTCTCCTGTTAAGAGCAGCCACTGCCCTGCTGTCGTTCACCTTTTTGGCATCCTCACTTCTATCGTTCAAATACTGGAACTCGGTGACACGCATTTTCTACCGCATTTCCGCGGTATGGCTGGGACTATTCAACTATCTGTTCCTGACGACGCTCGGCGCCTGGCTGACGCTGCTTGCCGCAAAACTGATCGGCGCGTACTGGAACCAGCGTTGGATGATCGCTGGGTGGTTTGCGGCGGGAATCGCGGCGGCGCTATGGGGCATGATCAATGCCAGCGTCACGCGAATCAGCAGGATCAAGATTCGCTTGCCAAACTTGCCGGAATCGTGGCGCGGGCGCACCGCGGCGATGATCAGTGACTTACACCTGGGCCACGTGCGCGGCGCGAATTTTGCCCGCGGCATTGTGGCGCGCATCCGGCAATTGCGGCCAGCAATTGTTTTTCTGGCCGGTGACCTTTACGACGGCGGCCATGCGGATCTGGATGAACTGGCCGGCCCGCTGCGTGGACTGAATGCCCCGCTGGGAAACTTTTTTGTAGCTGGCAATCACGAAGAAATTCGCGATCCGGGCGCGCATCTCGAGGCCGCGAAAAATGCCGGACTGCGGCTGCTCAACAACGAAAAAGTGGTTGTGGACGGGATGCAGATTATCGGCGTGCATTATCACGAAGCGTCCCACCCAGAGCGCTTGAACACCGCTTTGGTAAAAATGGCAATCGACCGGGAGCAGGCCAGCGTGCTGCTGGTTCATGCGCCGGATCAACTGGCGGTTGCTGAGAAGGCGGGAATATCGCAGCAATTATCGGGGCACACCCATCGCGGACAGTTTTTTCCGTGGACCTGGTTTACCGCGCGAATGTACAAGCAATTTGCCTATGGACTGCAGAAATTCGGCGAAATGCTGGTGTACACGTCAAGTGGCGCGGGGACGTGGGGACCGCCGCTGCGTGTATGCTCGCACCCGGAAATTGTGTTGATCCAGTTCGAATGACGCTGCCAGCGCCTGGAACCTGCGGCAGCTTCATTTGGTACACTATTCGCGCCAAGGATTTAACTAATGACGGCTCATCCGGCGATGAGTCCGATCTCAGGAGAACAATAATGTTGCGCATCAACGACGAAGCTCCCAATTTCACGGCGGAAACTTCGCAAGGCACGATTAACTTTCACGAATGGATTGGCGACAGCTGGGCCATTCTGTTTTCGCATCCGAAAGATTTCACGCCGGTGTGTACCACGGAGCTCGGCTATATGGCCGGACTGCGGCCGGAATTTGAAAAGCGCAACGTGAAGATCATCGGGTTGAGCGTGGACCCGGTGACCAGCCACAGCAAATGGGCCGCGGACATCGAAGAGACGCAGGGTCACAAAGTTACATTTCCGATGATCGGCGACCCAGAGCTGAAAGTCGCGAAGCTGTATGACATGCTTCCAGCCGAGGCTGGCGACAGTTGCGAAGGACGCACCGCGGCGAATAATGCCACGGTTCGAACCGTGTTCGTGGTCGGTCCGGACAAGAAAATAAAATTGACACTGAGCTATCCGATGAGCACCGGCCGCAACTTCGACGAAGTGCTGCGAGTTGTGGATTCGATGCAGCTTACGGCGAAGCACAAAGTGGCCACGCCGGTGAATTGGAAACCGGGCGACGACGTGATCATTCTTCCGGTAGTTACGGAAGAAGAAGCCAAACAGAAATACCCCAATGGCTGGAAAGCGCCACGGCCGTACTTGCGCATTGTTCCGCAACCGAAGTAAATAGATTCACTCAACCTGGCATTAATCCGGTATGTTCACTGGAAGTGTGCGAGGCCGTGAATCATGATCCTGCAGCAGTTCTATCTGAATTGTCTGGCCCACGCTTCCTACGTCATTGGCGACGAGGAGACCGGCGTCGCGGCAGTGGTTGATCCGCAACGCGATATTGACCGCTATCTCGCGTTTGCGGCAGAGCACGGCCTGCAAATCAAACATGTTTTTTTGACCCACCTGCATGCCGATTTTGTGGCGGGGCATCTGGAGCTTCGCGATCGCGTTGGCGCCACGATTTACCTGGGCGCTAAAGCGAAAGCCGGCTACCAGTTCGTGCCGCTCGCCGACGGCAGCGTCGTGGAATTCGGAAAAGTACGATTGAAGGCCCTTGAAACTCCGGGCCACACACCAGAATCCATTTCGATTGTTGTTTACGATCTGAGCCGCAGCGCGATCGAGCCCTACGCGGTGTTGACTGGCGACACATTGTTCATCGGCGACGTTGGACGGCCCGATTTGCGCGCAGCGCTCGGCTGGTCAGCAACGGATTTGGGCAGCCTGCTTTACGATTCCCTGCAATCCAAACTATTGCCGTTGCCAGACGCCAGTCTGGTGTACCCGGCGCACGGCGCGGGCTCTCTTTGCGGAAAAGCGATCAGCAAGGAAACGGTTTCCACGATTGGCGAGCAACGCCGCGTCAATTACGCGTTGCAGCCGATGAGCAAGCAAGCGTTCATCGAACTGGTCACCGCGGACCAGCCCGAGGCGCCTCCCTATTTCACTTACGATGCAGTGCTGAACAGTCAGGAGCGGCCTACGCTCGATGAAGCGCTGGGACGCGAACTAAAGCCGCTTTCGCTGGATCGCGTTTTGGAACTGCAATCGAGCGGCGCGCAGATCCTCGATACGCGTGAACCGGAGGAATTCGCTTCGGCGCATCTCGCTGGAAGCATCAATGTTGGATTGAGCGGCCAGTACGCAACCTGGGCCGGAACCGTGCTGCATCGAGATCAGCCGATCGCGATCATTGCCAACCCGGGCCGCGAACGCGAATCGGCAATGCGCCTCGGCCGCATCGGTTTCGACAATGTTGCAGGCTATCTGGCCGAGGGCATGCGCAGCCTGGAAGCGCGCCCCGACCTGACCACGAAGACGGAACGCCTGAGCCCACAGCTCGCCGCAGAACTGTTGTCCTCAAACGAGGCTCCCGTGTTGATCGATGTGCGCGCCCAGCGCGAACACGCGCAGAAATTTATCGAGGGGAGCACCAACATTCCGCTGAATCATATTGCAGAGCGCGCAAATGAACTGCCGAAGAATCGCGGGTTGGTAGTCTATTGCGCGGGTGGCTATCGGTCCTCGATCGCAGCGAGTCTGCTGCAGCGGCACGGATTCGCCAATGTCAGCGAAATCGCCGGTGGCTTTGCGGCGTGGGATGCCGCGAAACTCGCGGTTGCGAGCGCCCAGAATTAGTGGCAAACGGAAAAAACGACCAGCCGAATACATTCGCAAACCAGGAAGCTACGGCTTTGAGTAGCCTTGGGCGGGAGGCGGCGTATAATCCTGGCCGAATTTATTCTTGTGAGATAGAGAGGACCCTGAGTCTTCTGGAATGGTCAGTACTCCCAAGTCGTGCGACGAAGAGGAAAGCATCACGGAACGCGTAAGGCCCTTCAGTTCCTCAGGAAGGCTGCGCTCGTACCATACGTGCAGTTCGTAGTTCCCGTCCGGCACGCCGGCGATGGACACGTTGCCGGCGCGATCGGAAATCGCGTAGTACGGGGAGTTCAACGCCACCACCACCGCGCTCATTTCCGGATGGATGTTGCAGAACAGCAAGCTGACGCCGACACGGTCAAACTTGACGGAATTGGTCGCGCCAGCTTCATAAAGTCCAAGATCAAATCGTTTGCCGTCAAAGAGCGAGAAAACGTTGTGAAAGAACGGGTCGCGATTGGGAAAGTCCACGGTTGAGCCAACCGGAACAACCAGCAGGTGCGGCTCGAATCCTTTGTTGTGCTGGGCGATCTGCGGCCGGTTGGTGGGTGGCTTAGGTGAGGCCACCGCACGATCCGTGGGAATCAGCCACACCACAACTTCGCTCAAGCCCGGCTGTTTCTTGCTGGGCTTGCCCGCGCTAATTTCAGCGCGGCTCTTAAGCTCAATCCTGGCGGTGACCGTGTTGGATTGTTGAGCGGCTGCAGAATAAACGACGATTAGCTGCCACATAACAGAGCAGACCAGCGCGCATCGCAGAAATTGGCTGGTCTTCATTAGAAAATATACCCCATGCTGAGATTCAACTGATTGGCATTGTGCGAGGACTGGTCCAATTGAAAGGTCCAAAGCCGACGGTATTCAAACGAAAACAGCAGGTCCGAGCGTGGATGGTAAATGAAATTCACGAAGCCACTGCGATTTTTCGAATCGATCTCACCGTAAAATGCGCTTAGGTTGCTGCCGAAGTTACGCAGCTGATAGGCAAACGGATTGTCCAGGCCGAACGCCGAGTTGAATTGCAATTTGGACGTCGCTTTGTACTTGAACTGCGCCCATCCTCCGATTGTATCAAGACCATGCACTGCAACCGAAGGATCGCCGAGCGAGCCATTCCACAAAACGCTCTGGCCAATTCCGCCTGC
>Ga0210402_10002346_pt1 | contig 18493 bp, 22 predicted proteins | sample IncBWC7MmetaG_FD_161055 | JGI IMG/M metagenome (GOLD analysis project Ga0210402, IMG submission 161055) | Forest soil microbial communities from Barre Woods Harvard Forest LTER site, Petersham, Massachusetts, United States - Inc-BW-C-7-M | ecosystem: Environmental > Terrestrial > Soil >... | reverse complement strand
CCGGCCTCGCTGCAGGTTGGCACCGTGCCGTCGGGTGGCGGTTCGGGATACAGGCAGCGGTAGCAAGGGCCGCCCTCGTGCAGGTGCGGCTTGAAGACCGAAAGCTGGCCCTCGAAGCGCAGCACGGCGGCAGACACCAGCGTTCGCCGGCCCAGCACGCAGGCATCGGCCACCAGGAAGCGCGTGGCGAAATTATCAGTGCCGTCGCAGGCGATATCGTAGCGCGCGACGAAATCGGCGGCATTGTCGGCGTCGAGGCGCACACGGTGCGGTTCGATCCGCACCAGGGGGTTGATCTCGCGCCCCGCCTGCGCCGCCGACTCCGCCTTCGGTGCACCGATCCGCGCTGTGGTGTGCGCGATCTGCCGCTGGAGGTTCGACAGCTCCACGTGGTCATGATCGACGATGCCGATCGTGCCGACGCCGGCCGCGGCCAGATAGAGCGCCAGAGGCGAGCCCAGCCCGCCGGCGCCGATCACCAGCACCCGCGCAGCCTTCAGTTTCGCCTGGCCGATGCCTCCCACGTCCTGCAGCAGGATGTGGCGGGAGTAGCGTCTGATTTCGTCTTCGGTGAAGTCTAGGTCCATGGCGCTAGAATATGGTGACGCGACGCCTGCGGACAGAGGAGAGGCGGAAAGCATGAACGATGATCACGCGCTGGTGCTGTTTTCCGGCGGACAGGACAGCACGACCTGCCTCGCCTGGGCGCTCGCCCACTATCCTCATGTGGAGACAATCGGCTTCGCCTACGGCCAGCGGCACGCCGTGGAGCTGGACTGCCGCGCGCCGATCCGCAGCGCGCTGGCCGCGATGTGGACCGCTCGGCTCGGCCCCGACCATACGATCGATCTCGCCGCGACGGTTGCCGGCCTCGGCGCGACCGCGCTCACCAGCGACACGACCATCGCGATGACTGCCGAGGGGTTGCCCAACACCTTCGTCCCCGGCCGCAACCTGCTGTTCTTCACCTGCGCCGGCGCGCTGGCCTACCGCCGCGGCTTGCGCCGCATCGTGGCCGGCATGTGCGAGACCGACTACTCCGGCTACCCCGACTGCCGCGACGACACCATCAAGGCGATGCAGCTTGCGCTCAACCTCGGCATGCAGCGCCGCTTCGTGCTGGAGACGCCGCTGATGTGGCGCGACAAGGCCGCCACGTGGGCGCTCGCCGACGCACTCGGCGGGTCTGCGCTGGTCGAGCTGATCCGCACCGAGACCCACAGCTGTTATCTCGGCGACCGCAGCATCCGCCACGACTGGGGCTATGGCTGCGGCGCCTGCCCAGCCTGCGGGCTGCGCGCCGGCGGTTGGCAGCGCTGGCGCGCGGGCACCGGGTCGGCTTCAATTGAAGTCCCACCGCCAGGAGAGAGTGCATGAAGTTCCTCGCCCCGCTCGCCGCCTTCGGTCTGTTTGCGTTCCTTGCGACCCCGCCGACTCAGGCCCAGCGCCCGTTCAACGCTCAGGCGCGGACGGCCAACGATCTCGCCGACCTCTGCGCAGCCAATCCGAAGGATCCGCAGGGCGATGCCAAGATCAACTTCTGCCATGGCTACGCCCAGGGGGCGATCGCAGTCGAAATGCGCAATGCCGGAGACAAGAAGCCGTTCTGCTTCCCCAGCCCGCCGCCGACACGCACGCAGACTTTGAGCGAGTTCGTCAGCTGGGTGCGCTCGCTGCCGGAGCACCGCAACGAAACGGCATTGGATGGGCTGTTCAAGTTTCTCGCCGAACGCTACCCCTGCAAATAGCCGGGGGACCTATTGCTTTCGCTCACGTGAGTAAAAGCAATAAGCGCGTTTGGTACTCGCCTGCCTGCCTTCTACAGTTGTCCGATCAAATGGCCGCCGACTGACGCTCCCGATCCGCCGCCGCGTTCCGCACAGTCCGACCCCTGACGCGTCGCATCATTGTCAGGATCACCCGCATTTCTCCTGACACGCGGGCCTCGCCCGTCGCCATGCGCCGCATGTGCCTCGCTATCGTCTCGGGTTGCCGATCGTCGCCCTCGCGCTTCATCAGCCGTGCCATGCTTGCCTGTGTCTCGCCAAGCTCCGCCAGCGCCTCGCGAAACCACGCGGCGCTTTCTGCTGTGCCTCTTACCGGTTTTTCGTCAGGCACGGCCCGTCACTCGGCCGCCCCAGCCTTCGCTTGGGGCAGGCTCTCACGTTCCCGCGCATCGATACCGCGCAACCGCACGCTGATAATCTCAATTCCTATGGGCTTGCCATCCGTGTCGAACTCCAGAAACACGCCAGGCGCGACTTCCTGCGAACCATCATACTTCGCACCGTCGGGGCCGAACTTGACGTGCAGTACATCCGCTTCCGGATCGTAGTTGGTGTGGATCATCGCTTGGCTCCTCTGTCCCAATGCGCGGTGACAACGAAAATGTCCGCCCCGTCCCGGCGATGAACGACCCTGAGCACGCGGTTTCCGAACGCCACGATCGCCTTGTAGGAACGACTGAGTGACGGGTCGGTCGGATCGGCGCTAACGCGATCAGGCGCGGCAAGAGCGTCCTCGATAAAGGACATGAGGATGTTCCTTCCGCCCATTTCGTCCGCTGTGTGCTTGCTCAGCTTAATCATGCAGGCGGTATAGGACGTTTCCGCCTATAAATCAAACATGAAGCGTTTTGCCGAATCCGCGTCGCGCGCGAAGGGCGAATAGCCGCCCTATTGGGAACGATCGCGTCACTGGACAGCCACCCCGACGCTTCCTAGCCTCGTGCAAGGTCCATGGGAGGATCGCCACGGATTGGCCGAGCCGGTGCTCGAGCTGCGAGGGATTTCCAAGAGCTTCGGCGCGATCCAGGCGTTGAGCGAGGTGGACCTTTCGCTCGAGCCAGGCGAGGTGCTCGGCCTGATGGGCGACAACGGCGCCGGCAAATCCACGCTGGTGCGGATCATCGCGGGAAACTTCCCGGCAACCAGTGGGGAGATGCTGCTGGACGCCGAGCCGGTGCACTTCCACCGCCCGGTGGACGCGCGCCGCAGGGGCATCGAGATCGTCTATCAGGAGCTTGCGCTGTGCGACAACCTCACCGCGGCGGCGAACGTGTTTCTGGGCCGCGAACTGACCCGCCGCGTGGGACCGCTGCGCCTGCTCGACTATCCCGCCATGTATGCCCGCGCCGGCGCACTGTTTGCCGAACTGAAATCGGAGACGCGTCCGCGCGATCTGGTGCGGCGCATGTCGGGCGGGCAGCGCCAGGCTGTCGCGATCGCCCGCACGCGGCTCTCCGACCCACGCATCGTGCTGCTCGATGAACCGACCGCCGCGATCTCGGTGCGCCAGGTCGCCGAGGTGCTGGATCTGATCCGCCGGCTGCGTGACCAGGGCATCGCGGTGGTGCTGATCAGCCACCGCATGCCGGACGTGTTCACCGTGGCCGACCGCGTGCTGGTGATGCGGCGCGGGCGGAAAGTGGCGGAGAAGCCGATATCCGAATCGAGCCCCGAAGAGGTCACCGGATTGATCACCGGAGCGATCGATGCCGCTTGAGGCGCCCTTGGCGATGACCAGCGTGGCGGAACTCAGAGAGCACTCACTGGTGCAGCGCCTGTTGTCCAGCCAGGCCTTCTGGGTGACGGTCGCGCTGCTTGCGATGTGCGCCGTGATGGCCGTGCTTCAGCCCGCCGCCTTCGCCAGCACCGAGAATTTCTACAACATCACGCGCAACTTCGCGTTCATCGGCATCATGGCACTCGGCATGACCACGGTCATCGTGACCGGCGGCATCGACCTGTCGGTGGGCTCGGTGATGGGGCTGGCGGCGATCGTTGCCGGCCTCGTGCTGCAGGACGAAGGCGCGTGGTGGCTGGCGATGGGTGCCGGGCTTGCCACCGGGCTCGCGGCCGGCGCGGTGAATGGCGTGCTGATCGCCTGGCTTGGCCTGCCGCCGTTCGTGGTGACGCTTGGTACGCTGTCGGTGGGCCGCTCGCTGGCGGTCGTGCTGTCGCAGAACAAGATGATCTATGATTTCGGCCCCGACGCGGATACGATCTTCGCGATCGGCGGGGGGCAGATGCTGGGCGTCGCCAATCCGGTCTGGGTGCTGCTGGCACTGACGGCGGTGTTTTCGGCCGTGCTGCACCTGACGCGGTGGGGCCGGCATCTGTACGCAATTGGCGGCAACGAGCAGGCAGCGCTGCTGACCGGCGTGCCGGTGACGCGCGTGAAGCTCGCCGCCTACATCGTATCAGCAATGACCGCCGCGTTGGCCGCCGTGCTGATCATCGGCTGGCAGGGTTCGGCGATCAACGCGCTAGGCACGGGATACGAGTTGCGCGTGATCGCATCGACTGTTATCGGCGGGGCCAATCTGATGGGCGGTGAGGGCGGCGCCTATGGTGCATTCATCGGCGCCGCGCTGATCGAGGTGATCCGCAACTCCCTGCTCATGGCAGGGGTGGATTCCAATTGGCAAGGCACTTTTGTCGGCGTCTTCATCGTTCTCGCCGTGCTGTTGGAAAAGCTCCGCGGGCGCCGGCGCGCGTGACAACGAATACAGGAGGAACGCGATGAAAAAGTATCTGGCCGCAGGCGTGGCGATTGCGGCGCTGACGGCGATTTCCGTGCATCCCGGCGCGGCGGCCGACAAGAAATACGTCTTCGCGCTAGTGCCGAAGAACATGAACAATCCGTTCTTCGACCAGGCACGCGACGGCTGCAAGCAGGCCGAGAAGGAGTTGGATGGCGCGATCGAGTGCCTCTACATCGGTCCCGGTGAGCATGGCGGCGGCGAGGAACAGGTGCAGGTCGTCAATGACCTGATCGCGCGTCGCGTGGACGGCATCGCGGTGTCGCCGTCGAATGCGCCGGCGATGGGACGCGCGCTGATCGAGGCGCAGAAGGCAGGCATTCCGGTGCTGACCTGGGATTCGGATCTACTTGAGCGCGACAAGAAGCTGCGCATCGCCTATGTCGGCACGAATAATTACGAGATCGGTAGGAATCTTGCTATCCAGGTGGAGACGATCAAGCCGAAGGGCGGCACGATCTGCATCCAGTCCGGCGGCGCAGCCGCAGCGAACCACAACGAGCGGATGCAGGGCCTGCGCGACACGCTGTCCGGCGAGCCAAGCAAAACGCCGCCCGGCAAGCGACTGACCGGACAGAACAGTTGGACGGAAGTTGACGGTTGCCCGCTCTATACCAACGACGACTTCCCGGTGGCGGTGCAACAAATGGAAGACATCCTCGGCAAGTATCCGCAGCTTGACGCGTTCGTGCCGACCGGCGGTTTTCCGCAGTTCCTGCCTCAGGCTTATCGGAAGGTGGCCGAGAAATACAAGGCGCGTCTCGCGAACGGATCGCTGGCGCTGGTCGTCGCGGACACGCTGCCGGTGCAGATTGATTTGCTAAAGGCCGGACTGTCCGGCGCCCAGGTGGGGCAGCGGCCGTTCGAGATGGGCTACAGGACGATGTTCTTCCTGAAGGACATCAAGGACGGCAGGGCGAAGCCGGCGGATCCGACCTACACCGGTCTGGATGTCTGCACGCCGAAGAACGTGGCGACGTGCGTGGGCGGCTGACCACCTCTCGTCTCGTCGTCATGGCCGGGCTTGACCCGGCCATCCTTGCACCACTGGTAGAGCGTGGATGGCCGGGTCAAACCCGGCCATGACGGTGGATACTCGGCGGCGGATAGTAGGGCTGCTCACCCAGCGCTTGGACACGCTGCCAGAACGCCTCGCCGCTTGCCTTGCCCACCTCGTCGAGATCGGCCGCCTGGCGCCAGATGTTCCATGAATCCGGATGCAGCCGACTTGCTTCCGCCAAATGCGCATCGCCCTCGCCGGCGTTGCCATGCCGGCGCAGCCACACGCCCAATCGGAAATGCGCCTGAGCCAGTGCGATCTCCGGCGTGATGCGGGGCAGGGCGTCCCGCGCCGCGTCAGCCGGCAGTGCGTGGCTGCCGGTCAGCACCCACTCGCGCACCGCATCAAGATACGCCGAACGCGCGGCCTGCCGCGCCGCCTGGTGCTCGGGTGCAAGTGTGCGTGTTGCAGGGTCCATCAGCCGGAAATGATCTGTCGAGCCGGCGGTCTCCGGCGGACGGACGATGCGGCCCGTCTGATCAATCCAAACGGCCTGCGGCACATTCACCATGCCGTACAGGTCGGCGACGCGATGATCCTCGTCGATCAGGCACCAGTATTCCGCCTTGGCCTGCTCGATCCACTGCCGGGCATGCGCGCCGCCGCGGCTCTCCTCCGCCACCGCCACGATCATGAACTTTTCGGTCTTCAGGCTGTCGAACATTCGCTGCCACACGGGCAAGTCAAAGCGACAGCCTCACCAGGAGGCCCATGTACTGAGGAAGACCTTGTTCCCCCGCAATGCCGAGAGCGTGTGCGGTACACCGGCAAGGTCAGGCAGCGTGAAGTCCGGCGCAATCAACCCGGCCAGCGCGGCGTTGCGTTCGTCCGCGCCGGCGCCGAGCACCCACGTCTCGTTGGCCGCATCGTGCACCACCGGCCGCCCGAGCAATTGCCAGAACGCCGCCACATCGATGCGACCGTCGCGCGCGGCATGTGCCGGCAATGGCACGCAGAGATCTGCCTGACACATGCCCTCCGGTTTCAGCGTCCAACCGGTTGCACGCGCAGCGTCGTCGGCCGTCAGCCATAGGCCGTTTTTTGTCGCGGCGACTGTCGCCTCGCCGGTGTCGGTCAGAACGGTTGCCATCCTGCGGCTCCTCTCTTGCCCCGTCGCAGGCAAACACGTTCAATGGCGTGCGCGCAAGTTCGCAGCGAGGGAGAGACATCCATGCCGAAGCTCGCGGGAAAGATCGCCTGGATCACGGGCGCCGGCAGCGGCATCGGCGAGGCTGCCGCTCTCGCGCTGGCCGAGGAAGGTGCGACGACCGTTCTGACGGGGCGCACGCAAGACAAGCTGGAACGCGTCGCAGCCCGCATCAAGCAGCAGGGCGGCGAGGCGCATGTGCAGCCGGCCGAACTTACCAACGCGAAGCAGGTGCAGAAGGTCGGCGCGTTCATCACGAAAACGCTGGGCCGGCTCGATATCCTGGTGAACAACGCCGGCGTAAACATCGTCGACCGCCACTGGGACAAGCTGACACCCGAGGGCATCGACGAACTGGTGCACGGCAACCTGTCACAGGCACTGTATTGCGTCACGGTCGCATTGCCGATGATGCGCGCGCAGAAGGACGGTCTGCTGATCCACACCGCCTCGATCGCCGGCCGCGTGGTCGGCGGTTTTCCCGGACCGATCTACAGTGCGGCAAAGCACGGCGTCGTGGCGATGAGCCACTCGATCAACATGCAGGAATGCATCAACGGCATCCGCTCCACCGTGTTTCTGCCGGGCGAGGTGGCAACGCCGATCCTCGACAAGCGCCCCAATCCGGTAGGCCCGGAGGCGCGTGCGCGCATGGTGCAGTCGGAGGATTGCGGCGATCTGATCCGCTACATCGCGTGCCTGCCGAAGCACGTGGTGATGAGCGAGGTGATGTTGGCGCCGACCTGGAACCGCACCTACGTCGCCAACCTGCAACAGAAACTCTGAGGAAACGATGACTTCGAATCGCAAGAAGGTGCTGCTGCCGCACAACATGGGCAAGGAAGGCGTCGACCTGCTCCGACGCCGTGACGACATCGAGGTGCAGATCTACCCGGCCGGAATCAAACACGCCGAACTGCTGCCGACGTTGTCGGTCGCGGTCGGCATCGCGCTGTCCGGCACGCCTTACAAGCAGGCCGAGATGGATGCCTCGCCTGCGATGCAGGTCGTCGCACGTATCGGTGTCGGCTACGACACAGTGGAAGTGCGGGCGCTGACCGCTCGCGGCGTTCCGTTGATGGTGGCGGGAACCGCGAATTCGACCTCGGTGGCGGAGCATGCATTCCACCTCATGATGGCGCTGGCCAAACGGACTCCCGAGCTGGACGCGATGGTGCGGAAGGGGAACTGGGCCGACCGCCATGGCGGGCTGCCGATGGAGCTGTCCGGCAAGACCGTGCTGATCGTCGGCTTCGGACGCATCGGGACACGGTCGGCACGTCGCTGCCAGGGCTTCGATATGAACGTGCTGATCTACGATCCCTACGTGCCGGCCGATAAGATCACCAGTGCCGGATGCGAACGCGTGACCGACCTGGACGCTGCATTGCCGCGTGCCGATTTCATCTCGATCCATTGCCCGAAGAATCCGGAGACCGTGGGGATGTTCAATGCCGCCCGCCTGTCCCGCATGAGGCGCGGCGCGTTCATCGTCAACACGGCACGGGGCGGCATCATCGATGAACCCGCACTGCACGCGGCGCTAACCTCCGGACAGCTCGCCGGTGCGGGCCTCGACGTGTTCGACATGGAACCGACGCCGGTCAACAACACGCTGCTGGAACTCGACGCCGTGATCACTTCGCCGCATATGGCCGGCGTCACGACGGAATCGGTTGCTGGGATGGCGATGGTGACGGCCGAAAACATCCTGAGCGTGTTGGATGGCAAACCGAACCGCGACAACGTCATCAATCTAGAGGTGTTGGATTGACGTTTCGTGGTCATCGCCGAGCAAGCCCCACCATTACGGTTCAGATACAGGGTGAATCGCCATGCCGCAGCCTGATCACGTCTCCAAGCTCGGCGTGCCCGACCCGGCCGCGCTGGACGAGGACCTGAGGGTCATCTGGCAGAAATGCCTCGACAAGCTCGGCTTCGTGCCGAACGTTTTCAGCGCCTACAGCCTCAACCCGCGCCGGCTGCGCAACTTCATGGCGATGTACAATGAGATCATGCTCTCCGACTCCGGGCTGTCGAAGCTCGAACGCGAGATGATCGCCGTCGTCGTGTCCTCGGCCAACCGCTGCTATTACTGTCTGGTTGCGCATGGTGCGGCAGTGCGTGCGCTGTCCGGCGATCCGGAGCTTGGCGAGATGATGGCACTGAACTACCGCGTCGCGAAGCTCGATCCACGCCAGCGCGCGATCCTGGATTACACCTGGAAGCTGACGACAACGCCCTGGCTGATCGATGATGACGATCGCGCGGTACTGCGCAAGGAGGGTCTGTCCGACCAGGAAATCTTCGATCTCTCCGAAACAGCTGCGTTCTTCAATCTGTCGAACCGCGTGGCCTCGGCAACCGACATGATGCCAAACCGCGAGTACCACAAAACCGCGCGCGAATGAATGTTCACCACAAAGACACAAAGATACGAAGCTTCATGCCTTCGTGTCTTTGTGTCTTTGTGGTGAATTTCCTACTTCAACCGCAGGACCCACGCCTTGAACGCCGCCAGATGCGCCGTGATGAAATCGCGCGTCACCTGATCAGTCAGCTTGCCGCTGGCATCGAACTGATTCTGCGCCGTAGGGATCATCACCTCCGGCTGGTACATCACGAGGCCGTTGAGGAACACGAAGCACTGTCGCAGGTGATACTGCGCGCGGCTGGTGCCGTGGGTGCCGGCGCTCGCCCCCATCACGCCGATCGGCTTGCCGTCGAATGGCTGCTCCGGCGGGCGCGAAGCCCAGTCGATTGCATTCTTGAGCACGCCGGGAATCGAATAGTTGTATTCGGGGGTCACGATCAGCAGCCCGTCGGCGCTCTTGATCCGCGCCCGCAGATCCTCGACCGGCGCTGGGAACCCCTGCTGACGAACGTCCTCGTTGTAAAGCGGGATCGGCGCGATATCGAAGATGTCGATCGTCATGCCTGCCGGCGCCAGTTCCTGCGTCGCGCGGAGCGTGGCCGCGTTGAACGAACCGCGCCGCAGGCTGCCGGCAATTCCCAATACCCGTACCGTCCCGGCGTCGCTCATGGCATCTCTCCCTATGACCGGCTCCCGATACCACGGGGCCAACTGACACGACAGGGTGATACCGCCTACGGAGTTGGCGACACGGCGCCTTGGATCGGGTCGTCGATCGCCTCTCGCACCGCTCGCAGTAGTTCCTCCTTGCGATAGGGTTTGATGAGCAGGCGGCTCCCAGGGGTGCGCGAGCCAGTTCCTGGAAGCCGCGCATCGGGAAAGCCGGACGTCAAAAGGACATTGATCAGTGGCCGCTGCCGCACCGCCGCGCGCGCAAGATCGCGGCCGTCCATCTCACCCGGCATCACGATATCGGTGAGCAGCAGATGGATGGGATCGGGCCCGTCGATCAATGCCATCGCCGCCACGGCGTCCGGCGCTTGCAGAACATGGTAGCCGGCCTCGCTCAATTGCCGGACGACGATGCGTCGCAGACCGGCATTGTCCTCCACGACCAGGACCGTCTCGCTGCCGCCGCGCCACGCTGGTTTGGTGCTTCGCTCGGTTTGGGTGATTGCCACTGACTCGAGACTAGGCAGAAAGAGACGGAACGTCGTTCCCTTGCCGGGCTCGCTGTAAACGGCAATATGTCCCCCCGACTGCTTCATGAACCCGAAGACCATGGAGAGACCGAGCCCGGTTCCCTTCCCCTGCTCTTTCGTGGTGAAGAACGGCTCAAAGATGCGGGCAAGGATCTCAGGCGGCATGCCGCAGCCCGAATCGCTGAGTTCGATCACCACATAATCGCCCGGAGTAACCTCGCCGTGAGCCGCGGCGTAAGCCTCATCGAGTTGGCCGTTCCGGGTGTCGATCAGAAGAGTTCCGCCCTTGGGCATCGCATCCCGCGCGTTTGTGGCGAGATTGGCGATCACCGCCTCGAACTGCGCTCTGTCGATCTGCACCGGCCAGACCGTAGGGGACAACGCTAGTTCGATGGCGATGTTCTCTCCCAACGTCCGGGTCAACAGTTTGACGATGCCGCCGATGACCTCATTGATGTTGGCTCGCTCGGGCTGCAACGGCTGGCGCCGCGCGAATGCCAGCAGCCGCCGCGTCAGGTCGGCGCCGCGCAACGCCGATTCCAGCGCGTCCCGCACAAGCTCCTCGGTCACTAGGTCGTCCTGACGCAGTTCACGCAGCAGGTCGAGATTGCCGATGATGATGGCCAGCAGATTGTTGAAGTCGTGTGCGAGCCCACCGGTGAGCTGTCCGACCGCCTCCATCTTCTGGGCCTGGCGCAATTGCTCGCGCTGCTTCTCTGCCTCGCGCCGCTCGGTCAGGTCACGAATGGTGCCCACGAAAGCCAGGTCGCCGCCCTGCGGCAATTCACTGACCGCCAGTTCCATCGGGAAGGTCGAGCCATCCTTGCGCCGCCCCATGACCTCGCGGCCAGTGCCGATGATCCTCGCCATGCCGGTCTCGAGGTTCGACGACACGTAGCGGTCGTGCCCGCTGCGATCGGGCTCCGGCATCAGGATATTGACGTTGCGGCCGAGCACCTCCTCGACTGCGTAGCCGAACAGGGTGACGCAGGCCTTGTTGTAGGACTGGATGATGCCGTTGCGATCAATCGTGACGAGGCCATCCACGACAGTGTCGAGCACCGTATCGATCAGGCTTCTGAGCCTGGCCGCGCTGGCCTTGACCAGGTCCTCGGCAGCCAGCCGCGCGGTTATGTCGCGCATGATCACGCCGAAGCCGGTTGGCACCCCGTCCGGCCCGGGGATCGCCGTGATCAGGACATTGGCCAGAAAACGAGATCCATTCTTTCTGACGCGCTCGCCGATTTCCTCGTGACGCCCCTCATGGAACGCAACCTCCAGCACGCGCTCAGGCTTCCGGGCTACGACTTCCTCGGGAAGATACAGGCATGAGTGACGCCGGCCGATGACCTCGCCGGCGGCGTAGCCGCTGATCAGTTCGGCCCCGCGGTTCCAGGACAGGACATGACCGTCCCGATTCAGCACCAGCAAAGCATAATCGCAGACAGCGGCGACGAACGGCTCCAGGAGCTGTTGCGAATCCTTGCGGGAAGCGAGAGCGGCCTGGCTCGAGGGCATGGTTGACGCGGCTGCGTTGTTGCGGAGACAGTTGACGGCAATTCGGTAAACATTCGCTAACCGCTGGCGCACTCTCGCGTTACTTGCACGACGGATCTGCCCGACCGCGATATAAAATTTCGCATGAATACGAGTATCCGCCTGCACAAGCCGCGGCATACTCCGATCTCGAAATGTGAGACTCAGAAACCTGCCCTGTATTGGATCGTGCAGATGAGACTCTCTAGCAAATTGTTACATTTGGCTTATTCGACTTTCCGATCAGTATTGCGAAAGAAGCGAAAATGCCCCGAAGTCACAACGAGAATGCCGGCACAAAATACTACTTGTCCGGTTGCTTTTCTTGCATTCCTATCGAAATGCGATCGACGACACTGCAACTTTAATTCAACCGATGCACGGCCGGGCGCTCGAGCCCTGCGGGGAAGGAGCCATCGATGGCGAAGAAGCTTCTTGTGATCGATGACCAGACAGGCATTACCAAGGTCGTGGAACTCATTGGCAGGCAACTCGGGCTCAATACAAAATCACTCAACAGCTCATCGAACGCGACCGAGGTCTTCATCGCGTTCAAGCCCGACATTGTCATGCTCGATATGATCATGCCGGAGAAGGACGGCATCGACGTGTTGAACGAAATCCTACTGACCGGTATACCGGTAAAGGTCATTCTCACTTCCGGGTTCAGCGATTCCTATCTTCGCCTCGCTGAGGGTGTGGCGAGATTTCACGACAACGAGGATTTCTCGGTCCTGCGCAAACCGTTTCGCCGCGAAGAACTGATCACGCTGCTGCAAAGGCTGACCGTCAACTAGCCAGCCGGTTTCGCCGGTTCACCATGCCGCATCGAGCAGCGCGCGAACTGTGCCTGGACCATCGATCTTGCGCGGGTTCGTGTGCACCCAGCGGTCGTGCATCGATTCTTCTGCGATCCTGTCCAGTTGCTCCTGCTTCACGCCGACGTCACGCAATCTCCCTGGCAAACCAAGGCTGGCAACAAGCTCCGCGACCGCGTCCCTGGCGTTCTCGCCTGGCCGCCCCAGGGCTTCGCTGACCCATGCCTGGCGTTCGGCATTGACCGGTTCGTTGAAGCGCAGCACAGCCGGCAGCATCACGCACGACGTATAGCCGTGCGGCACGCCGGCGGTGCCGCCGAGGACGTGGCCGATGCCGTGGCTGGCGCCCTTCTGCACGCCGTTCTGCGAGCCCATGATCGACATCCAGGAACCGAGCTGGCAGTCGAGCCGTGCCTCGAGGTCTGCGGGATCCGCCTTCACCGCACGCAGGCCGCGGCCGAGGAGGCGCAGCGCGTGGAGCGACGTGCCGTCGGACAACGGCTGGGCGTTGGTCGAGCAGATGTCCTCCACCGCGTGATCGACGGCGCGGATGCCGGTGGAGAGGAACAGCCATTCCGGTGTGTGGACGGTCGTGGCCGGGTCAAGGATCACGCTGCGCGGCATCATCAGCGGATGCAGGTAGCTCTCCTTCACCTGCCGCACTGTATCGGTGCAACCGGCCGGCGCGTTGAATTCGCCGGCCGAGAGCGTGGTGGGCACGGCGATCGAGCGCACGGCCGGCGGCTTCACCGGCGGGCGTTCGGTGCGGCCATCGGCGCTGATGCGGGCACGGAAGTTATCGAGATGGTCGGGTTCGGTCACGTCGTTACCCAGGCAGAGCCCGACCATCTTCGCGGCATCGGTTACCGATCCACCGCCGACGGTCAGCAGCGCGTCCGCTCCTGCCTCGCGCGCGGCATTCGCGGCCGCCACCACGTCGATGCGCGGTGTGTGTGCGCCGATTTTCGCGCACACGCCTGCCAGTTTGTTGCCGAGCACACCGCGCACCCGATCCACCACGTCGGTCTGTCGCGCGAGCGTTCCACTGGCCAGTACATAGACCGCATTGGCGCCGATCCGTTCGATCTCCTGCGCCAGGGCCTCGACGAGCGGGATGCCGTAGATCACCCGCTCCATCGGCGGGTAGCGGTGGATACCCTGTTGCATGGCGGTCAGCTCTTGGGCTTGCAGAACGCGTCGAGTGCGGTGACTTCCTTGCGGTCGCCTTCGAAATCGGCGGCAATGCGTTCGTAGAGTCGCGCCGCGCCTTCATAAAACTGCCGCGCCGCCGGGTCCTCGCCGACGAACTGCGCGATCTCCTCCATTTCCGCGACCCAACGATAGGCCTTTGAATACATGTTCGGCACCTGGCGCGTCAGCCAGTCGAACAGCGCCGGCTGGCTGGCGGACAGTTCCGCCCTCAGGTCATCGGCGGTACCGGCGCGCGACGCTGCCAGCATCATCGCGGCGCCCAACGCCGTGAAGCCCTTGGTTATGCCGGCATACGACATCTTCATCGCCGAGGCCGCGCCGATCGGCCCGGGTTGGATCGGCATCGCCAGCCCGTATTTCGTGAGTTCGGCCACACGCGCCGACGCCGGACCTGAGAGGTAGATCTTGGGGCTGTATCCCGCCTTTGGCGGACCGCCGACGATGCCGCCATCGACGAAGGTGGCCCCGGTCTCCTCGATCACCCGCGCGATGCGCAGGACCGTGCCGGGATTAAGCGCGTTGCAGTCGACGAAGACCGGCTTCTTCCGGGCGGCGCGCAGCACGGGCGCCAGCCGCTCAGCGAGCCCGAGCGCATCCCCTGGTGGAAGGATAGACAGAATGATGTCGGAGGCGGCGATTTGCTCGTCCGATACGCCGACCATGCCGGCAGCCTTGGCGCGCGCGATGGTGTCCGCGCTGCGGCCGGCGAGTGCGGTGCGGACCTCGATGCCGTTCTCGACCAGACGGTGGCCTACGGCGCTGCCCATCATGCCGGGCGCGATCACCGCGACGATCGGTTGCATGGCTTGGTCTCCTGTCCGGTATGAAAGGACGGTGAGTGTTCTGCAGGCTGCGGCCGAAGGCAAGAAAGCCAGGAAGGTGTGCCCCCTGCCCTACCCTCATGCCTGGCCTTGACGGTTCAAGTTTGCCAGCCGGCGGAACACGACGGAAAAGTCCTTGCCGCCGTCGCCGGCATCGACGACCGCCTGGTAGAACGACATGGCGTGGGCGGCGAGCGGCGTGGGCGATCCGGTGGCATCCGCGGCGGCCTGCGATAGTTTCACGTCCTTCAGCATCAGCGCTGCCGTGAAGCCCGCCGCGTAATCGCGATTGGACGGCGCTGCGGGAACCGGGCCCGGCGCGGGACAATAGCTGGAGAGTGCCCAGGATTGCCCAGACGATGTGGATGCGATCTGGAACAGCTTGTCCCAGTCGAGACCAAGGTTCTGCGCGAGCAAAAAGCCTTCCGACACGCCGACCATGTTGATGGCGAGCATCATGTTGTTGCAGATCTTCGCCGCCTGCCCTGCCCCTGGACCGCCGGCGTGCACGATGTTCTTGCCCATCGCCTGAAGCACCGGCAGTCCGCGAGCGAATGCTGTGTCGCTGCCGCCGACCATGAAGGTGAGCGTCGCCGCCGTGGCACCACCGACACCGCCCGACACGGGTGCATCCAGCATTTCCAATCCGGCCACGCGCGCCGCGTCGGTCACCACGCGTGCACTGTCCACGTCGATGGTGGAGCAGTCTATCAGCAACGGCGTGGAGCCTTTCACCGCCTCGATCAGTCCACCCTGATGCAGCCACACGTCCCGCACATGTTCGCCCGCGGGCAGCATTGTGATTACGACATCCGCGCCGCGCGTCGCTTCTGCAGCGCTGTGTGCCGCCTGCACACCAGCAGCGGCGAGCGCCTGCACGACTTTGGCGTTGACGTCGTAGCCGTTGACGCGATGACCGGCCTTCACCAGATTGGCCGCCATCGGTGCACCCATGTTGCCCAGCCCGATGAAGCCGATCGTTGCCATCACAGCACCTCGAAAACGTCGTACACCGGCCCTTCCGGCGGCCGTCGCCCGGTGCCCACCGCGATGATGCGGTTGAGCCAGTCGTACTTTTTTACCGCGGTTTCAAACGCAACCGAGGTGCGGAAATAATACTCCGACGGATCGACGTTGTCGCCGCGGTTCACTCTCTCCATCACATCGGCCGGCCCGTGGCGCATGCCGCGATACGTCATGCCGATCGATGCGTTGTCGTCGGTCTCCAGCACCAGGCGCACATCGAGCGTGGTGGAACCGTCGGGGCGCACGATGATCCAGTCGGCGCCGCCGGGCAGCACGGTGCCGCGCAGCCGTTCGCCCTGGAACGTGCCGCCGGCGACAAGGCCGATGCGGCGGTTGCCGTTGGGCGTCGCGCCGACCGCCTGCATGCCCGAGACCGCGAGGGTGAGCGTCATCAGATGCGCGGTGCGGATTTCAGTCATGCGAGCCTCCCTCGGTGTCGTTGCGCCCGATCACACCCGATCCGACGGTTGGCTGCAAGCGCCGTTCGGCTTAGCATCGGTGATCGCCAAATGTGAGGAGAGCGTCCATGCCCGGTGAATATCCGCTGCCTTCGAGCGATCCTGCCAATCTCGGCTTCGCCGCAAAGCCGCTCGATGACCTCGACCGGCTGATCAAGCAGCATATCGAGGAAGGTCGCTATCCGGGTGCGCAGATCGCGCTCGCGCGGCATGGCCAGCTCGCATTGTTCCGCACTTACGGCGACGCGAAGTCGGAGCCCACCAAGGTGCCCGCCACCAACGACAATCTGTTCCTGCTGTTCAGCCAAACCAAGGTGCTGACGAGTTCGGCGGTTTGGACCCTGGTTGAGGAGGGCAAGCTGTCCTTCATGGACAAGATTGCGGACCATCTTCCGGAATTCGCCGCGCGCGGCAAGGCGGACATCACGCTGCAGCAGGTGATGACGCATCAGGGCGGCTTCCCGTCAAACAATGTGACCAAGTCGACCTGGAACGATCATGAGCGGATGCGCGCCGAGGTGTGCGACTTTGCGTTGGATTGGACGCCCGGATCGAAGTTGCAATATCACGGCCAGGCTGCGCATCTGGTGCAGGCGATGGTGATCGAGGCCGTCACCGGCCACGACTATCGCGACGTGATCCGTGACAAGGTGTTGGCGCCGCTGGGTCTCGGCAACGACATCATGGTGGGCGTGCCGAAGGAGTTGCAGGCGCGTTGCGCCGATACCTATGCGCCCGAACCTCGCGACAATTCCGCCGAATTTCGCGCCGCCGGTCTGCCGAGCGGCGGCGGCTTTGCCACGGCGCGTGGCATGGCGGCGTTCTATCAGATGCTGCTCGGCAAGGGTCGGCTCGGCAATGTGCGGCTGTTCTCGCCGCGGCTGATCGCCTACGTGTCGCGCAACCACACCGGCGAGCGACCCGACGAGCAGATGAATGGCATTCCGATGCATCGCGGCCTCGGACCGCATGTGCGTGGCGAAAGCGACCGCATCCGCGGCCTTGGCACGATCGGCGCGCCGGTCACATTCGGGCATGGCGGTGTTGGTTCTTCTTATTCCTGGGCCGATCCGGAGAGCGGTGTGTCGTTCAGCTACCTCACAAACTATGTGGCGCCGGATCCCTGGCATTCGGCACGACTCGACCGCGTTGCGAACCTGGTGCATGCGGCGATCGACTGACGGAAGAAGAATAGATACATCGCAGAGGCGCAGAGGACGCGGAGGCTCCGCGTCCTTCTGCTTCAACGGATGGACTCGCTGGCTCTACGCAGCCGCCTCGAAAGTCGCTGCCAAAGTATATTCCAATCTACAATGGTGCGCTTGCCATCGATCAGAACGCCATTTGATGTGACCGAGAAGGTGTGGAGGCCGTCCGGGAACCGTCCGTTTGGATTCGGCAGCAACCTTGCGATCGGTTCCTCCGCATAACGTTCGGGTGTGCATTCGATGATCCTGTTCATCGTCAACGCACACCCGTAACTGTCTGAACAATCCTGTGCGGGACGAATGAGGCTTCCGCCAACGCGGAACACAGTGCCCGCGGGGCGGGAGGATCGAACGTCAATCTTTACCGGATTCAGCTTATGCGGGAGCCACGGACCTTCGAGGCGCGATGCAAACAGCAGGCAGAGATTTTCATGAAGCCCAAGATCCGCATCGTTGTACGCGATCCAAAACAGCTCCCCCCACCGGAACAGCGTCGGATCAGCCATCGCGACATTCTCCGCGACCGTACATAATTCGCGGGGCGCCTCCCCCGGGCTCAGGACGTACATCGCCTGCCTGCGTTCGGCCGCCATCTCCAGAAGGCAGATGACCAGTCCTTCAGACCGATGGGTGAAGGGATACGAAAGGTGCGTATGAACGTTGAAATCCAGCTTTTCGATGCCGTTCATCGTGCTGCCGCCGAGAACCATTGCCTCGATTGAACCGAGGCCTGTGCGATGACGAAAGTGCTCGTACAGGACAGCATCATCGCGACCCGGCCATGGAAATGGATCGGCAATGAATCCCTCGCGAGCCGGGACTTCGATCCATGATTGAGGCTCCACGGTTCGGGTCCTGACAAACTCCTCGACGGGCTCCGCAACCCGACCGATTGCCCAGATCTCCGAACTTACACGGTCGCGTATGCGCGCACGTACGCTGCCGATCCTGCTGCGAACAACACCCAGCGAACCGCCGCGCTGCGTTGTGGGAATCGATAGGCGCCATGCCCTCGGCATGCCAGGGCGCGCGCAAATTCCGGCTCTAACGAGCCAGATAGCAGTCCGCCCGACTGCATCGAGCAGGCT
>Ga0210402_10002344_pt1 | contig 18496 bp, 28 predicted proteins | sample IncBWC7MmetaG_FD_161055 | JGI IMG/M metagenome (GOLD analysis project Ga0210402, IMG submission 161055) | Forest soil microbial communities from Barre Woods Harvard Forest LTER site, Petersham, Massachusetts, United States - Inc-BW-C-7-M | ecosystem: Environmental > Terrestrial > Soil >... | reverse complement strand
GAGGAACGGGCCGCCCAGCGCGACCAGTGGAAGCGCGCCCAGAGCGCCCGCAGCGCCTCACTGAGGGGCGGCCGGGGCCGTTACCGCCGTGCTACCGCGAGAGGGACATACCGGCCCGGGATGGGGCGCGCCGTGCCGCCCGGGAAGCCCGGAGGTGCGGCGTGATCGAGCCGGCCCTGTACACCGGCACCCACATGCCCGGCTGGCTCTGGTGCGGCCAGGTCGGCTTCCGCCTGTTCGTCTCCCACCGGCGCCTCGCGAAGTACAAGCGGCTCCGGCCGGCCCGCGTCCAGTGGGCGCTCGACTCCGGCGGGTTCTCCGAGCTGTCCCTGTTCGGCGAGTGGCGCACCAGCCCGCGGGAGTACGCCGCGGCGGTCGCCCGCTACGACGCCGGGATCGGCCGGCTGGAATGGGCCGCGCCGCAGGACTGGATGTGCGAACCGCACATCACCGCGAAGACCGGGCTCACCCCGGAAGAGCACCAGCGGCGGACCGTAGCGAACTTCCTCGAGCTCGGCGCGTGGTGGCCGCAGCTCAGCGACGAGGAATGCCCGTTCATGCCGGTTCTCCAGGCCGCGCCCGGTGACGCTGACGGCTACCTCCGCTGCGCGGAGATGTACGAGGCCGCCGGCGTGCACCTCGCCGAGTTTCCCGTGGTCGGGGTCGGGACGGTGTGCCGGATCCAGGACACCGCGCTGATCGGCCGGGTGGCCCGGGCGCTCCGCGGGCTGGACCTGGCTCTCCACTGGTTCGGGGTCAAGCTGACCGGGCTCTCCGAGATCTGGCCGCCGGAGGAGTCCGCGGACTCCCTGACCTCATTCGACTCGATGGCCTGGTCCTACGAGGCCCGGCGGATGCCGCGGCTGCCAGGGTGCCGGCACTCCGGGAACTGCGCGAACTGCCCGGTCGCAGCTGGCCGGTGGCGGGACCGGGTGCTGGCCACGGCGGGCGCGCTCGAGCGGCGCGGCTGGCAGGGCGAACTGTTCAGCGAGACGGGGGAAGCAGCGTGAGCCTGACCTTGATCGACTTTTTCTGCGGTGCCGGCGGCAGCAGCCAGGGCGCAACCGCAGTACCCGGCGTCACCGCCCGGCTTGCGGCGAACCACTGGGCCCGCGCGATCGAGTCGCACGCCCTGAACTTCCCCGCTACCGAGCATTTCCAGGGCGATCTCCACGACGCCGACGTGGCCAAGTTCCCTGCTGGCGAGATCTTCTGGGCGAGCCCCGAGTGCCCGACCTGGTCGCAGGCCCGCGGCCACCGGCGTGACTACGACAAGCAGCCCGACCTGTTCGGCGAGACGCTGACCGACGAGGCCACCGACCGGTCCAGGGCGCTGATGTGGGACGTGCCCCGCTACCTCGAGGCGATGCAGCTGCGCGGCCGGCCGGTGCTCGCCGGGGTGGTCGAGAACGTCACCGACGTCCGGGCCTGGATCGCGTGGCGCGAGTGGGTGGCGTCGATCGCGAACCTCGGCTACCGGGCGAGGCTGATCGCCATCAACTCGATGCACGCGCGGCCGCTCGTCACCCCGTACGCGCCGCAGTCCAGGGACCGGCTGTACCTGGCCTACTGGTCGGTCTCGCTCGGCCGGGACCCGGACTGGGATCGGTGGCTACGCCCGGCGGCGTGGTGCGCGGCGTGCGAGCAGACGGTGGCCGCGGTGCAGTGGTGGAAGCGCCCGGGCAACGACATGGGCCGGTATCGCCAGCAGTATGTCTACCGGTGTCCCCGCGTCTCGTGCAGCCAGGTCGTCGAGCCCGCGGCGATGCCCGCGGCCGCGGCGATCGACTGGACGCTCGCCGGGACCAGGATCGGGGACCGGGCGGTGCCGCTGAAGCCGAAGACGATCGCGCGGATCGAGGCGGGGCTGCGCCGGTACGCCAGGCCGATCACCATGCAGACCGGCGGCTCCGACCGCTTCGCTGGCAGCCGGACGTATCCGGCCGACAAGCCGCTAGCGACCCAGACGGCGACGCAGACGCAGGCCCTGGCCTGCCCGCCGATGATGGTCCCGGCCGGGGGAACAGGGCGCGACGGCGCGACGTCAGTCGCCGAGCCGATGCCCGCCAGGACCGCGCGAGAGAATGACGGGCTGGTCGTGCCGCCGTTCCTGGTCCCGCTGCGCTCCGGACGAGACCGGTCGATCCTGGCCGGATCCGAGCCGCTCGCCACGGTGGTCGCCGACGGGGGCAACCACGGGCTCGTCACACCGCCGTTCATCACTGTCCACCGGGGCGGCGACGGCGACGTCCGGACCGCCGACATCACGGGCGAACTGCCCGCTGTCACCGCGAGCGGGAACCACCTCGGGCTCGCGGTCCCGCCGTTCATCGCCGAGCTGCGCGGCGGCCAGGACGCCCGCCAGGTCACTGACCCGCTGTCGACGGTCATGACGATGGGCGCCCATCACGGCCTGGTGACGCCGCCCGGCTGGGCGATGATCATGCGGAACAACACCCCGCGCGGCGATCCGGGCCAGATGTGCACGCCCGCGATGGAGCCGCTCCGGGCGCTCACCGCGGCCGGGCACCAGTCGCTGATCACCTGGGAGCACCTGGCCCACCTGCTGATGCCCTACTACGGCACCGGTGTCGCCAGGACCGCCGCCGAACCCGTCGGGGCGGTCACCGCGACGGACCGGTGGGCGCTGGCCAGCCCGGCCGTCAGCGTCGAGGACGTCCTGTTCCGGATGCTCGAGCCCGGCGAGATCGGCGCGGCCATGGCCTTCGCCTCGAGCTACCAGGTCCTCGGCAGCAAGAGAGAGCGTGTACGCCAGTACGGGAACGCTGTCACGCCGCCCGTGGCCGAGGTCATCATCTCGGCGCTCGTCGAGGCCATCACCGGCGAGGACCTGGAGCGTGCAGCGTGAACCGCCCCTGGGATCTCCCCGCCACCGCGTGGCTCGACAACCGGTGGAACGTCGCCCTGGACCTGGCCTCCTCGGTGCCCGTCTCCCGGGCGAAGGTGGCCGCTGCGTGGGAGAGGAACGGCCCGGATCAGGTGCTGGCCACGCTGCGGGCGATGGCAGCTGGCCGCGGGGCAGATTCGGGGGCGGCGTAATGTCGGCGTTCAGCCGTCGAGGGACTCGCCCGGGTGATCGCGCACCCAGTCGCGGTATGCCTGCTCATAGGCGCGGACCTGCTGTGTCCCCACGAAGCCCATCTTGGCGGCGATGGTGGCCTGGGACTCGCTGCCGCCTTCGCGCGCCCGGATCATGGCCAGCCCGAGCAGCGCGCGCTTACGGGCAACCTTGGCGCGTTCCTCGGCCCGCGCCTCATCGAAGGCTCGCCGGGCCTCCAGTACCTGTGTCATGGCGTCGGTCACACCTCCACTATCGCACGACGCCAGTGCTGCATGACAGCACTGATAGCCCCCATCATACCTGTTGACTTGACCTATGTACCACTAGGACTGTAAACCTGCTATGGTCATGACCATAGCAATAACACTCGCCACTACGTTCGGGAAGGCAGGGCACGGTGCCCGTCCGCTCGCGTCCGCATCGCGCAGCCGTCAGAGACGAGCCGCTAGGAGCGCACGGGCGAGATCAGCGCGGCCACGCCGGCGCGAGTTCGCGGCGGGGTGGGTTATGGCTCGGATCAGGAGCATCAAGCCTGAGTTCTGGGACGACAGGAAGCTGGCCCGGCTGGCCAGCCGGGATGCCCGCCTCCTCTACATCGGCCTGTGGAACCTCGCCGACGAATGGCAGCGGCTCAACGGCGACCCGCAGTGGATCAAGGGCCAGGTCTTCCCGTACGACGACGACATCGACGCAGATCAAGTGAGCAAGCTGCTCGCCGAGTTGGAGAACCCGCAGTTGGGTGCGGTAATGGCCTACGAGGCAAGCGGCGACCCTTACCTGTACCTGCCGAAACTGGGCCGCCATCAGCGGCTTGAGCCGGAGAAGGTCAAGAGCCGGCTACCCGGGCCACCCGGCCCGGAGGCTCCTCCCGACCCGGATAGTCCAGCCGGCTCCCAGAACGGAGCAGGCTCGCCTGCACACGGCGCGGACTCGTCCGCGCAATACGCAGACCTGGCCGCGCACGGCGCGGAGAAGGCGGCGCTTCTTTATGTTGCAGGGGGCATGGAGCATGGGGCAGGTAGCAGGGGAGCGCGCGGGCGCGCGGACGAGGCCCGTGCCGCCCCGTGCGAACTGCCCGACGATTTCGCGCCCACAGACTCGATGCTCAAGTGGGCCGAGCGCAAGTACCCCGGACTGGATCTCGAATTCGAGACATCCCAGTTCATCCACCACTACCGGGCACACGGCGACCGCCGGAAATCCTGGCCCGACCAGTGGCAGAAGTGGCTGGGCGACTCCTGGCAGCGCCGCAAACTGTCCGGCTCGCCCTCGTCATCCGGCATGGCGACCTCCGATGCCCGCGTCGTCGCCGGGCTGAGCCTCGCCGTCGAGTACGCCGAGGAAGAACGACTCGCTCACCTGAAGGAACTACCGCGATGAGCATGAGCAAATCCGACACCGCCAAGCTGCTGGCGTTCTGCGCCGCCTACGACCAGCGCACCATCGGGAAATCCGACGTCGAGGCGTGGACCGAGGCGCTGGATTCGCCCTGGGTGCCGAACGTCGCCCTGGATGAGGCGCAGGCCGCCGTCGTCGCCCACTACCGGGAGACCCCTCAGCGGGTCACCGTCGCCGACGTGCTCAAGCGGGTCAAGGCCGAGCGCGCCGACCGGCTCGGCCGCGGTATCCCGATCCGGCAGCAGGGCTGCCCGCCGACCGAGGAGTACCTGAGAGCCCGCGCCGCGCTCAACGTGAAGCTGAGCGCCGAGAAGCCCGAGGGTGCCGCGTGAAATCCGAGATCGTCCACTCCGACGGGCGGCGCGTCGACCTGGCCGGATCCGTCGACCCGGACACGTACGCCGAGCTCGAGAGAACGCGCTCGCCCCGCCTGCATCCCGTCCTGACCTGCGGCGGCTGCGGCGGCGGGATCTACCTCCAGCATGGCCGCGTCCGCAAGGACGAGCTGTTCGGCTACCACCACAACGCCGGGACCTGCGCCCAGGTGCTCGTCGTCCGCAAGTCGGCGATGAGCGACGAGCACAAGCGGGAAGCCGAATATCACGCCAGAGCCGCCGAGCGCGGCGGCCATGTCGCGGATTTCGAGGTGGTCACGACCGGCAACACGCGGGTCGACGTCGTGGTCGACGGCCGCGTCGGCTTCGAGATCCAGCGCTCCGCGCTCGGCAAGGCCGCCGCGGTGGATCGCACGGCGCGGTCAGTGCAGGCCGGGCTCGCGACGGTCGCGTGGTTCACCGACAAGACCACCTCCCCTTCGTGGACCGGCCATGTTCCCGGTTACCGGACCGTCGCTCACGTGAATGGCTGGCAGGCGCTGCCGGCACCCGGCAGTGTCCGCGCCGGCGGCCTCCAGGTTGTCGAGGCAGTGCGGTGCGGAACCCGCGGGCCGTGCCTGCACCGCAGGCGGCCGTGCAGCCAGTTCATCCCGTGGCTGGATGCGTGGCTCGGGGTCCATGTCGATGATGTCGTTACCGGCCTGGCCGAGAACGCTATCAAGCCGGTCCGCATCGGCAAGTTCGTCCGGCTGCTGGCCGCCGATAGCGTGGCGCTGTACGAGGAACTGACCGGGCGCCGCCTCGGCTACGACCCGGGCCAGCCCAAGAGTCAGCTGACACCTTCGGCCCGGCAGGACTGCGGGCGGACTCCCGTGCAGTCCGCCAAGCCCGCGCCACCTCTGCCCGCGGCATGGCAGCCGCCGACAACCTGCGTCCGCTGCCGCAATTCGCCGCCACTGCCGGGCTTTGCGCTCTGCGCAGGGTGCGATGAGGCGGTCGACGGTCTGATCGCCACCCTGCCGGGAGGTGTCCGGTGATCATCTACCGGGATTCCTGCGGCACCCTACGCGGCATGATCGCCCACCAGTCAGCGGGGGAGGACCCGTGCGGCTGGTGCGTCCAGGCCGAGACCTCGGCCCGTCTGGCGGCCGAGGCCGTCACCAGGCGGCCGTCCCGCCCGGACCTCCTGGAGCCCGTCACCAGCGACCAGGCCGCCGCGAACCGGGCCGTCCTCGCCGCTGAGATCGAGGCGTACGAGCGCGGCCACGGCGCAACGAACGTGGTGCCGTACCGACACCGCAGGAGCGCAGCATGAGCAGCCAGATCCCTTTCACCCCGCTGACCGCGGCCGCGCTGGCCAGGCTCACCCCGGCCGAGCAGGGCGAGTTCACGATGGCGGCCGGACAGGTGGCGGCCAGCCAGAAGCCGTCGATGATGACGGTCGTCGCGCTGGTGGAGATGGTCCAGAGGCTGATCACGGAGGCGGCCGGCACTGATGCGGAGCTGGCCGCGATCAGGTTGAGCGCGAGGGATTCCGGCCGCATCGTCGCCAGCCGCCCGGACGACGGGACGTATGCGGCCAGGGAGATCTCGTTCGCGGCCGGGCAGTCGCGGTCGCTCGCGGAGATCATCGCGGCGTTCGAGCACAGCAACCACCTCGGCAGCAAGGAGGCCGGCCGTGGCTGACTATCGCGGGCCCCACCCGTACTACCAGGATCCTCGCCGCCTGAATTGCCTGTGGTGTGCCGGGGCCAGGGCGCGCAGGGTGCACCAGCCGCTCTGGTGGCGGTGGGTCCATCCGCTGGCCAAGTGGCGTTAGCCGCCAGATCCAGACCATCAGCGACGAAGGAGAACCGATGACCCAGATCATGTTCCCGCTCGACAAGGCGCACGAGGCGCTGGATGACTTCCTGGACGGTGACCGGGACCACCGCGGCGAGCGGATGGAACGCTGGCTGGCAGGCGAAGACGGCGAGCCGGTCGCGTACCTGGTCCCGGCCCGTGACCACGCCGCGATGAGCGAGGGCTACCAGCACTGGCTTGAGGCGCAGGAAGTCGCTGACGAGCGCCCGGAGGACATCGCGGGCGAGCACGGGTACAAGCCGTGGCGCCATTCGCCGCTCGCCTCGACGGACCGGCTGCTGCCGACGGAGCCGCTGCACGACCCGCTGGCCCGGATGTTCTTCGAGAAGCCGTACGACGAGCTGGACGAGGACGGCCGGCGGCGTGTGCGGGTGGCGGCCATCTGCGCGCTGCTGCGGGTGACGCTCGACCCGGACGGCCAGGGCGCGGTGCCGGTCCTCGTCGCCGGCCACGAAGGAGACGAGCCCGGCAACGGCCTGCGCTGGCAGCTCGCGTTCGTCACGAAGGTCCCCGGCCTGTACGTCCGCGTCACGGCGAACGGGTTCTTCGGCGAGGAGTGGGGCGTCGTCACCGGCTCCGGCTACCGGGTGCATTCCGGCTGGTACTCACGGGATGACGCTGCGGCGTGCTGCGAGGCGCTGGGCCGGGCGCTGCCGAACACCGACTGGATGCGGCTCACCCCGTCCGCGTTCACGCCGAGGGCACTGGCCGCGATCAAGGCCGCGATCCGCCGGTACCACCCGTTCGGGATCAACGAGAAGGAGCCGGAGCCCGAGGTGATGGCCGACCCGGTTCCGGCCGAGGGCGAGCCCGTGACGGCTACCGCCCCGGCCACCTGACCCCGCCAGCCCATCCACCCGCAACCCGAGGAAAGGACCCCGGAATGGGACCCGACACAGGACAGGCCGCGCACGTGCGGCCGTTCGCTGAAGTACTCAGCGAAGTGAACAAGGGCGTCGTCGCCGACGAGGCCGCCACCGAGCTCGCGAAGCTCGTCGCCGCGGTGAAGGAGACCGGCAAGAAAGGCCGGCTCACCGTGACGATCGAGGTCGCGCCGTTCTCCGGCAACGACGAGATCGTCAAGGTCTCCGGCGCCGTCGCGGTCCGCGCGCCGAGGGCCGAGCCGCCCGCGTCGATCTTCTACCAGGACGACGACGGCAACCTCACCCGCAACGACCCGTCCGCCCTCCCGCTCTTCCCTGAGCACGACATCCCCGGAGTGAACACCCGATGACCGAGACCACCGCAGCCGCCGAGGTCGTCCGCGACCTGGCTACCCAGGCGGCCGAGCCCAGTCGACTGGACCTCGATGGGTACTACGTGCTCGCGCTGCCCGGCGGCCGGGTAGAGACGATCGACCTGACCGGCGACAAGTACCGGGCATTCCCAAGGCGCAAGACCGGGATCGTGACGGTGCGGAACGTGGCCAGCTTCGGCCGGTACTACGCGAAGCACGCCGACGAGAACTCGGAAGTCTTCGCCGACCTCGACCAAGGCACCGTAACCGCAGTCCTGGACGCCCACCGTGGCCGGGCCGCCGATGATGGCGACGCCGACATGGGCGCCGGGGAAGGCGCCCGCTGGCAGCAGCACCGCCTCGTCCTGGCGCTCCAGCTCACCCAGTCATGGAAAGACTGGACCGGCCACGACCGCCAGCTGATGGGCCAGCAGGACTTCGCCGAGTTCCTCGAGGAGCACGCCCGCGACATCGACCCTGGCGGCACGGTCACCGCGGCGGACCTGCTCGAGGCGGCCCAGCATTTCCAGGCGAAGATCAAGGTCGCGATCACCAGCGGGAAGCGGCTGCGGGACGGGCAGACCCAGTTCGAGTACATGGAGCAGATCGAGTCGGCCGGCCGGCCGGCGCCGGACCGGGGCACGATCGAGATGCCGTCCGAGTTCGACCTCGCGGTCAAGCCGTACGAGGACTGCGACGGGCAGCCGGTCGCGGTGCGTGTCCGGTTCCGGATCCGGGACGACAAGAAGCTGGCCCTCGGCTACTTCATAAACGACCCGGCCCGGGTGGCCCGCGAGGCGGTCGCTGAGGTCGTGGCCAAGCTCGAGGCCGAATGCGGCGTGACGGTGATGCATGGCCAGCCAGCCTGAGACCGGGGCCGTGGCGGGAGGGCAGCCGGGAGGCCGGCTGCCCGGCCCGGCCGACCGGGCTGACGACCGCGAGACCCTCGGCCGCATCGTCCACGAGCAGCGCCTCGCCTTCAACGCCGAGCTGGCCCACCCGCGCGGCGTCCTGCCATGGGAGCAGCGAGACCCCGGCCAGCAGGAGATGGACATGCGGATCGGCTCCGCTGTCGCTGCCCGTGCCGTCGCCGACGCGAAGCTGGAAGCCGCGGCGATACGGAAGCAGCTGGTCGCCTTCTCGATCCACATGCCCGCCCTCCGCAGGGCTCTTGCCGTGGCGATCACGGAGTCGGACTACGAGGCGGAGGCGGGGCCGTACCGGGCCGCGCTTCGCGTCCTGGGCGGCGAGGAGGAGTGCCATGGCTGAGTGCGTCATCTCCGCCATCGTCGACACCGACCGGGAGAACGCCCTGATCCCGGCCTGCGTCGTGCACACCACGTACGCGCCGTGCCCGCATGACGGGGAGCCCGCCACGCCGGGCCCGCTGCACCACTTCGCCGGGAGCGGCACCCGCGAGGAGGCCATCCGCACGTGGCGGCTCCGGACGCACGCCCAGCGTCCCCTCATCATCCACACCGCCGCGATCCCGGACCCGCTGGACCACGTATGCGAGACCCGGATCCTCCTGTGCCCGTGCGGTGCCGAGGTGCTCGAGGCCGAGGGGTCCTGATGGGACGCCGCACCGCAGCCGAGCAGCGGCTTTACATGCAGCAGTACCGGGCTGATCCTGTCGCCGCCGCCGTTCACGCCTGGGAGTCCCGGACGAGGCACGCCGCGCTGAAGGAACTGGCGCGGCTGCATCCGGGGGAGTACGCGCGGGTGCTGTGGGAGATCCGAGAAGCTGACCCGAGGCCCGGGGCCGGGCAAGAGCAGCAGCAAGGAGAGGAGGGCGGCGATGTCGCAGCCTGACCTGTCAACTGACCCGTGCCTGCCGATCAGGTGGGCGAGAAAGGAACGACCGTGAGCACCATCCCCGAGGTCATCACCGAGGACAAGCCCCGCAAATGCGGCGACCTGAAGCGCGGGAACATCGACCTCCGGTGCGTCCTCCTGCCGGGCCATGCGGTAGGCCCGGAGGCGACCTGGCACGCGGCCACGTGCACCGAAAACCGCATCGTCGAGTACGACGGCGCCCGCCATGAGATCCATATGAGGGAGACGGTCACCTGGGAGCCCGTCGACCACATGGCCGAGGCAGTCCGGCACCTGATAGCAGGCCGGGAGGAGTTGTGACCGGGGCCGAGTACCCGATGACAGCCGTCCGCAAGGACGACCTCGACGTCCTCGTGGTCGCCTGCCTGAAGCACCTTCCGGATGACGTCAGCGAGGATGTCCGGGCAGCGTTCATCCGCCTCGACGACGCACGCCACGAGGCACCGGCGGCCAGCGAGCCGGACCCGCTGCCCGATGGCGTGTTCGGCCGGATCGAACTGCCCGGCTGGCGGAACCACACCGGGTGGATCACCGACGAGACTCGGTTCGGCATCCAGATGGCCGTCGTACGGGACCGGGCCGGCGCCGTGCTCGCCGAGGTGGCTGTCGGGCCCGGCTGCCAGCTCGTCCGCTTGGCGCCGCCTCTGCAGAGCCCTGAGCCCCTGGCGATCACCGGCGGCGGCGAGGATGAGGACCCCGAGGGTTACGACGAGGGCGATTCGGAGCCGGTTTTCTGATGGTCGCGTGCCGGGCGCTCGGGCAGGTTGTCCGTCAGTCCTCCGAACCAGCGGAGGAAGGCGATCACCGCATGTCAGGCGGCGGTACAGATGGTCTCTCCCTCGCCGGCCATACGAGACCAGTGGCGATACGGCTTCCCGTTCGTGTAAGCGGCAACCTCAATGCCGCAGCGAACGCAGGTCGTTCGCCGCTTCATCCTGGCGGCCTTGGCGCCGCTGGTCTGCTGGCGAAGATGCCAGGCACTGGCCAGGTAGCGCGCGGCGGCCCCGGCCGGTTCTCTCCGTCTCGCATCGATGCACTTCAGGTGCTGGTTGCAGCCATTGCATACGAGTCCCCTCACCGCCCACTGACCCAGCCGGTGATCGTGATCGATGAAAAGCGGCCCTGTTGGGACACGGCAGATCATGCACCGTCCATCGGCCAGCGTCAGCAGGTCATCGTACTCGGCGCAGCTCAGCGAGTACCCGATGTGATAGCAGCTCGGGTGGCTCACCGGGCGCTGTCGCCATCCAGGTGCTCACTCATTACCGCCCGTGCCGAGTCAAGGCCGCCTAGCCGCTCGATGAGGTCTAGGACGTCGGCCGGAACGACTGCGGCCTGCGACGCTCCACGTCGCGTGAGGCGGACGGGGCGGTCCTGGAGGCGGACGGCGTTGACAACCTCGGTGAGGTTGGCTCTGGCTTCGCTGATCGCCATGGTGTCGGGAATCGAATCCATGAGGTACATCGTAACGTATTCGCATTCACGCTTGCTTGTACAAAGAGACGTGTTGTACAATTCAGGCATGACGAACACGGAGCACGAGCACTGCCTGGCCCCCGGCTGCGGCCGGCGTCTCTACTGCGCCACCTCGCGCGCCCGCGGCTACGGGTGGGGCTGCTGGCGCCGCATCCGCGCCGCCGCCCGCCTCCAGGCCCTGGCCGCAAGGCTCGCCGAGTTCACCGCCCGGCAGATCGCCGACGCCCGCGAGCTCATCGAGGACGCGGGAGTCATCCCAACCGCGCTCGCCGCGGTCTGCCGCACCATCAGCCACGACGGCCGCAGGGTCTACCTCACCACGAGGAACGCCTGCACCTGCCCGGCGTCGAAGCCCTGCTTCCATACCGCCGCCGTCATCCTCGCGACCGCCTGAGACCCTAACGGAGACCCGAGATGACCAAGACCACCGCCTTCGCCGTCTACACCGAGGACCGGGCCTGGACCTACCGCAACCACGGAACTCCCGGTGACGCCGGACGGGTCATCGTCCAGGTCCCCGCCGCCGAGGTCACCAAGATCACCTCCTGCGGCCGGGCGTTCCTGGTCCACACCTTCGCCGACGTCCCGGACGACACCCCGAACGCCACTATCCGGTGCCTGGCCGCCTGGGTCGAGGACCCCGAGATCACAGCACGGCGCCCCGAGGCGCTCAGCGGCAAGGCGCTGTTCCTGGCCATGGCGACGCAGAACCCGGAGGGCTGAGCAGTGACCACCGCGACCCGCACCCGCAGGCCTCGCCGCGACCTGACCCCGGTCGACATCACCGCCCGCTACCCGTCGTTCCGCAGCGGCCAGTTGCAGAGCTGGTCGGCCAAGTCCCGCGACGGGGTATGGGACTACGAGCGGATGGAAGACGTGGGCACCTTGTGGGATGTCACCCACCTGCCGACCGGCCTGCCGGCCGGGTTCTACGGCACCCTAGGCGCAGCGCGCGAGGCCACCGCGAACGGCTCGGCGCTGGCGTACGTCGAGACCATCCAGGCCCACGAACGCGGCGAGCACGAGGCCGAGCGCCAAATCCGATGCGGTCGGTGTTAGCCGGTGACCACCCTGAGCCTGTTCTACGACTGCCCGCTGCCCGGCTGCAAGAACCCGGTCGGCCATCCCGCCGAGCCGTGCGGGGAGTGCGCGGTCATCTTCGGCGAGCACCTGCGGCCGACCGGCGAGGAACGCCCGGCCGAGGCAGTGGCCGCCGAGCTGGCCGAGCGGGACACCTACGTCGCCGCCATCCTCGCCGCGCGCCGGGACGGCTGGCTCAGCCCGGTCTGCGTGATCACGCCGAGGAAGTACCGCAACCACACCGCCTGTGACTACGTGCTCTGCACGTGCGGGTGCCACAGGCGGAAGGAGGCCGCCGTAATAGCGGCCGGAACGGAGACGACCGATGCCTGAGATCATCCCGGCCCGCATCCGCGAGGCCCGCGAGTACCTCGGCTTCACCCGCGATCAGGCAGCGGAGGCCCTTCACTGCTCCCCGCTGCTGATCGCCGGACTGGAAGAGGGCGGCGTCGAGCCGTCCGAGGGCTTCCTGGTCAAGCTCGCCCAGTTCTACCGCCGCCCGGCCGGCTGGTTCACCGGGGAATGGGAACATCACCCCGACCCGGACATGGTGCGCCAGCTCAACGAGAACCCGCGCCTCACCGAGGGCGACCGTGAGGCCGTACTGGACTTCGCCGAGTTCCTCGCGGGTGCCGGGCCTGCGCCGAAGCCGCGGAGGGACCGTGCCTGACGACCCCGCCGCCCTCCTGTCCCCGATCCGGGAGCGCTCGGGGGCGGCGCTTGAGTTCCCCCTGTCCGGTTTCGCGGAGGACTCCATCCGGGCCTGCACGCAATCGGCAATGGATGTCCCCCGTCTCCTTGCTGCCGTAGAGGCCGCACTGAAACTGGCAGGCAAGTGGGACGCTGAGCGTCTGCGCCTCGATACCGAGGCTTACGAGATCTGCGCACGGGCGCTCCGCGCGGCCATCACCACCGCACTAGTAGGGCTTGACGAATGGGTCTGACCTGGGACGATACCCGCTGATGGCCAGAGCGTACCCCAGGATTGCATGATCATTACCCCACGCCGTTAGGTAACGATTCGGTATCGTCGGCGGTGTTGCCGGGTGCATCCGGAAGCAAGAGGAAACTAGTAGATGCATCCGGCGCACTGCTAACCGAACTCGTTCAGGTTTGCTAGCTTGACCCGACATGGTGGCACGGTAATCTGGGGAACTGTTAGCCCCCCAAGCACCATGAAGGAAGTCCCCCATGGCAAGCATCAAGACACGGCAGCAGTTGCCGGACCTGGCCAAGCCGACCGCCGACCTCATCGAGAAGTTCGGCTTCGAGTGGGAGCTTGATTTCGAGTATCCCACTCCTGACGCCGCCAAGCGCGTACAGATCCGCGAGGAAAAGCACTACGTTCCCCGCGCGATGGTCATGCAGATCGCCTCCGCGATGGGGCGGCAGGAGAAGTTCCCGCCAGTCGTCGTGACGGCCGATGGCTACCTGATCGACGGCAACACGCGCACCGCCGCTGCCCGCCACAACAAGCAGCCGTTCATTCAGGCACTCATCCTCCAGGACAAGTACGAAGGTGCCACCGACAAGGTAGCCAACCGGCTGCACCTGCTCGGAGCGGCGTTCAACGCCCGCCACGGCAAGGGCATCGACCGCGAGGAAATCCGCAAGGCCGTCGAGTTCATCGGCCAGGACCCGACCTACGACGGAACCCGCATCGCCGCGCTGGTCGGCGTCACCGACGCGACCGTCAAGAGCATGCTCGCTGAGATGCGAGCCCGGCAGCGGGCGGATAGCGTCGGCGTCCACCTCAACGGATCGGTCACCGCGACTCCGCTGCGAGTGCTCGGGCAGGCAAGCGAGAAGCTGAACGACGAACCCTTCGCGGCTGCCGCGTCGCTCGCCCAGGACACCGGCATGTCGGGCGGTGAACTGCGGGATGTCATCCGGCAGATGCACGAGGCCAAGTCCGATGAGGGCGCGCTGGCTGTCGTGGAGGAGCACCGCACGGCGCGGCGGGAGCAGATCGCCGAGTACCGGGCCAGCGGCAAGTCCAAGCCGCCGCCGGCGGCCAAGCTGCGCCAGCGGCTCGGGTTCATCCTGGAGTTCGAGAAGCACCCGCGCGACCTGGCCGAACTGAACCCCGAGGTAGTGGCCCAGCACCGCGAGCAGATCCAGCGTTCTATCGTCATCCTCCAGGCGGTGCTGGACATGAATGGCTCCGGGGGTAGGAGCAAGTGACGACCAGCCAGGCAGGACGGGGACGCCTCGATCGCCTGGCTGGGAACGGGAGCGGTGAGGCCGGGATTGACCTGGCCTCACTGTTCCGCGTCATTCTCAACCAGACCCAGGACAGCACTGGCGGCGTCGACTTTGACGAGTTCATCGAACCCGTCCAGGCGGCGGTATCCAACCATGCGCGCGTCGAGCACTGGTACGGCCAATTCGCCACGACCCACGGGCCGTGGAAGGCGCTGATCGCAGATGCGCTTGATCAGCTTCAGTCCAGGGATCTCCTGGCATGGGGCGGCGATGGATGGGTGCTCGGCCCCGCTTTCGCGACGGGTAAGCGGCTCGTTGTAGTCCCGGCACGCAGCCGCAAGAACAAGTCGGTCGGGGTGATCCTCTACCCGGCCGACGAGCGCGCCGCCCGCGGCGAGGCAGAGAAGCGCCGCATGGAGGTAACGTCCCTGGCGTCCAGTCTCCGCGAGAGCGGATCGGGGCTCCGGCCGCTGACCGCTGAGCATGTGGAGACGCTCGCTCAGAGCATGCGGGACTTCGGCTACCGGCCAGAGTTCCCGATCCTGGTCGACCAGCACGAGCGGATACTAGACGGGCGGCACCGCCAGGCTGCCGCCCGCAAGGCCGGGATTCCCGAGCCGATCCCCTCGCGCAAGGTCACAGTGTCATCCGATGAGGAAGCGGTCGGGCTCGCCATCCTGGTGAACATCCAGCGAGGATGGACGCAGGCCGAACGCAAGCGGATTGACCGTGACCTCCAGGCCGCCGGGCTGACCATGGAGGGCTTCGGCCGCGCGCTCGGGACGGCGGCCAAGCGGGAGCTGGTCAAGGCCGCGCTCCTGGAGAACCCCGACCTGAGCCACAAGAAGATCGCTGACGGGCTCGGGGTGGCCCACTCGTTCGTCGGTAACGTGTGCGCCGAAGTTGTCTCCGAGTCAACTTCGGAGTGCCGTCACGGACTGACCGGCCAGGGCGCACGGACCGACCGTCAGGCCCCGTCCGAACTGACCGAACGGGCCGAAGAAGCTCTCCGCGCTGACCCGATGCGGTCTAACAAGCAGATCCAAGCCGATCTTGGCCTGCCTGAAAATACGCACCGGCCAGTAGAGCAGGCAAGACGCCGCCTGGAAGAACGCGGGGAGATCCCCCGGACCAGCGCCCGCGTCGGAAGCGACGGGGTAGTGCGCCACAAGCCCCGCGCTGCTACCCCGGCTGAGCCGGCCGCTGGAAGTGACGCCAGGGTGCCGGCGAGCGACGTACCCTCGTGGGAAATGATGGCCGAGCTGTTCCGCCGGCTCCCCGCCACCGACAAGGCGTCGTTCCTGGCCGCCATCGGGGCAGTAGCGCTGGAGTCCGAGCGATGACTAAGCCCGTGACCTGGACGCCGACCCCCGAAGAAGCGCTCAAGCGGCTGGACGGCCAGGTGTTCGCCACCGTAACCGAAGCGGCGGTAATCCTGCACCTCGACACGCGCACGCTGCGGAAGGCCATAACGGCAGGCGATGTTCCTGCCACGCGGGCCGGTCCCGCATACAGGATTCCGGTCGCATGGCTTCAAGAGCAGATCGCAGGTGAGATAAGCGATGAGGGCAAAGAGGATCAGTTACGCCGAACTTGAGGCGGCATTTCCCTGGGTGCGCCATTTGCCCGATGAGGCGGCCCGGCAGTTCATGGACGTTATTGATAACTACCATGCCGCCGCCGAGATTTACTCTCGAAAAGCGAGTTGATCGCGACATTTCCCGACCCGGAAATGTCAGACCCTCTTGATAATATGGACCTGTAATCAAATACAGGTGACCCCCGCAAGTGCTGGTAACACTCCGGGGGTCCGGACCAAGGGAAGCCCCCCATGGCCAGTGTTACAGTATCACTCCCGCACGACGCCGCCCAAGTGGCCGCGCTGCTGGACCTGCCCGAGATCAAGCAACTGATCGCGGATCTTGACGAAACCCGGTGGACCGGCAGGCCCGGCTACCCGGTACGGACCATGGTCGGCGCGGTGCTCATCAAGGCGGTCTACGCGCTGCCGACCTGGACCAGGACCGCCCGGCTGATCGCTGAGCACGCCGCGCTGCGTGAGGTCATCGGCGGCGCTCCCTCACATTGGGCGTGCTACAGGTTCACCGCGAAGCTGCGGCTGCACGAGGCCATGCTGACCGCGTGCATCGCCAGGGTCCTGGCTTCCCTGCATGACGCGAACCCGGAAATGGGGCAGACCGTCGCCATCGACGGATCGGACATGCCCGCCTACGCGAACGGCCATAAGCACGTCGGAAACAAGAATGGCCCACTGCGCGAGAAGTTCGCCGATCCTGATGCCGGGTGGGGTCACAGGTCGTCTATTTCCACCCGGAAGGGCGGCGCATATTACGGCTACAAATTGCACGCCGTCGTGGACGCCGCCACGGAATTGCCGCTCGCCTGGACCGTGCGGGCTGCGAATGAGCCCGAGCAGGGGGAAGTGGCCGGGCTGCTGGACACGCTGGCCGGGCGGGGGTTCGCTCCCCGCGTGGTCGTGATGGACAAGGGCTACGACGGCGAGCCGATGTACGAGACGTGCGAGTCGCGGGGCATCCGGCCGGTCATCGCGCTCAAGGAGACTGCCGCCGTCAAGGCTGGCGAGCACAAGCCCCCATCCTGCGAGCACGGCGAGTGGACCTTTGCCGGGGCCGACGCGAAGCGCGGCGCGACCAAGTGGCGGTGCCCGGCTGGCGAGTGCCCGCCCAAGTCGATGTGGATCAAGGCGTCCCGGCTGCACCCGCTCATCCCGCACGGCACCGAGCGGTGGAAGTCCCTCTACAAGAAGCGGACCTCCGTCGAGCGCGGCTTCGGCAGGCTCAAGACCGACTACGCGCTGGTCCCGCTGCGGGTGCGGCGGCTCCCGCGAGTCACGCTGCATGGCAGCCTGACGATCCTCGCGCAACTCGCCTCCGCGCTCCTGCTCACGCGGGACACGTAGGACCACCCGATCCGTGAAGTCCCCGCCGTTGGCGGGGACTTCACCATGCCCGCAGCCTGAAATCCGGCCCCGGAGAGTCATCCGGGGCGCTTCACGGCCGCCGATAAGCTGAAACCGCAGGCAGGGGCCGAAAAGCATCGGGTTTCGCTACTCGAAAGGCCAAGCCCTACTAGCCCGGTGTAGTGGTCGTGATCCAGGAACAGCTTGCCCTTCCGGCCGGGAGCCGTGCGCGGCAGTCCAGGGACGCGGCAGGCCCCGCATTTGCCATCCTGGAGGACGTAGAGCCGGTCGCGCTTCCCGGCTGGCGTGAGACCGCTGTCGTCGAGATAGACGGGGCGATTCCACCACGGCTTGTCATCTTTCACCGTGCCGGCCTGAACGCTGCAGCATGCCGGGCGATTCCGGCAGCGAAGATCGCGCCAAGGTCATTCGCCGGGCTGCGGTCAAGGGATTCGCGGGCGAGGTCATACCGGCGTGTCGTGCGGGAGTCGGCGTGCCCGGCCAGGTCCTGGATGATGTGGGTCGGGTAACTCCGGTCATGCAGGACGGTCAGGACGGTATGCCGGATGCTGTGAGGCGAAAGCTGGCCGGCCTGCGGGATGCCCGCCCCGGCGGCAACTCGGCGGACGGTGCGGAACACGGCCGGCTGATCCAGTGGCTTGCCGCTGACGGTGATGAATAGCAAGCCGGGTTCCTCGCCGCGTTCGGCGCGCCATGCGCGGAGGGCGTCGAGGGTGACCGCCGGCAGGACGAACCGCTTGAGTTTGCCGCCCTTGACCGGCATGTCGATGACGCGGTGGCCGCTATCCTCACCGAGTCCCGAAAGCTGCACGCCGGTCACCGAGCTGACCCGGCACGCGGTGGCGGCCATGAGGGACAGCAGGGCGTAGGTCCTCACGGATTCCCGCTCCCGCGCGTAGGCGAGGAAGCGGTTGAGCTGATCTTCGGACATGCCCTTGGTCTCTGAGGTTGCGGGCAGTCGCGGCCGGTCCATGTCGTCGAACGGGTTCAGGGACGCCGCGCCGATGCGGAGCAGGTATCTG
>Ga0210402_10002342_pt1 | contig 18502 bp, 16 predicted proteins | sample IncBWC7MmetaG_FD_161055 | JGI IMG/M metagenome (GOLD analysis project Ga0210402, IMG submission 161055) | Forest soil microbial communities from Barre Woods Harvard Forest LTER site, Petersham, Massachusetts, United States - Inc-BW-C-7-M | ecosystem: Environmental > Terrestrial > Soil >... | reverse complement strand
TGCCGGCGACGCCCCGGCCGGAACGCTCGACCAGATGCGCGACAGCAAGACGATGCGCATCGCCTACGACCCCGATGCGCCGCCCTTTTCCTACATCGTTCCCGGCAGCCCGCCCAATTCCGATCCGCAGGGTTATTCCGTCGAGCTGTGCCGCGCCGTGTTCGACAAGATGAAGGAACAACTCAAGATCCCCGACATGAAGATCGTCTATGTCGCGGTCAATTCGCAGAACCGCTTCGACGCCATCACCGCCAACAAGGCCGATCTCCTCTGCGAGTCGGCGACGGCGACCCTGTCGCGACGGCAGACCGTCGACTTCTCGATTCCGATCTTCATCGACGGCGCCAGCTTCGTGATCCGCCCCGACGGGCCGCGCGACGTCAAGCTGCTCGCCGGCAAGAAGGTCGCCGTGCTGCCCGGCACCACCACCGAGCAGGAGCTGCGCCGCGCGCTCACCGGCACCAGGATCAATGCCGACATCGTGCTGGTCAAGACCAACCAGGAGGGCATCGAGCTGGTCGAGAACGGCGGCGTCTCGGCTTACTTCGCCGACCGCGCCACCCTCACGTTCCTGCTGCGCAAGGAGAAGCAGGCCGCCGGCCTCTTGATGGCCGAGACCTATCTCAGCATCGAGCCGATCGCGCTGGCGCTGCGGCGCGGCGACCCGGATTTCCGCCTCGCCGTCGACACGGCGCTCAGCCACATCTACCGACGGGGCGAGATCACGATGATCTTCAAGACGGCGTTCGGCGCGCTCACGACGCCCAGTCCGCTGCTGGCCGCCCTGTACCAGATGGCGGGCTTGCCGGATTAGCCTCCGCAACCCATCTGTCTTCACAATGCGTCTTTCCGTTCTCGATCAGTCGATCGCCGTCGCCGGCCGCCCGCACGATCAGTCGATCCGCAACACCGTGGCGCTGGCCCGCCACTGCGAGGCGCTGGGCTACGACCGTTTCTGGGTCTCCGAGCATCACAACCATCCGACCATCGTCGGCACCGCGCCGGAGATCGTGATCGCCGCGATCGCGGCCACCACGGAGCGCATCCGGATCGGCAGCGCCGGCATCATGCTGCCGCACTACGCGCCGTTCAAAGTGGCCGAGGTGTTCCGCGTGCTCGACGCGCTGGCGCCCGGCCGCATCGATCTCGGGCTCGGCCGCGCGCCGGGCTCGGACGGGCGCACCGCCTTCGCGCTCAACCCCGCGGCCAACGAGCGGCCCGAGCATTTTCCCGCCGACGTGCGCGACCTGATCGCCTGGGTGCACAACGAGCCGCTGGTCGAGCGCCATCCCTTCGCCGCCGTGCAGGCCTATCCGCAGGGCGCGACGGCGCCGGAAGTGTGGATCCTCGGCAGCTCCGACTACGGCGCCCAGGTCGCCGCCCTGTTCGGCCTGCCTTACTGCTACGCCTGGTTCTTCAGCGACGGCGCGGGCGGCGAGCGCGCCATCGAGCTCTACAAGAAGAGCTACCGGCCGAGCGCGCGCCATCCCGAGCCGCGCGCGGCGCTCTGCGTCTGGGCGCTGGCCGCCCCGACGATGGAAGAGGCGCAGTACCATTTCACCTCGCGTGTCTTGTCGCGCATGCATCGCGACCGGGGAATCCTGGGACCGCTCGAGTCGCCCGAAGCCGCCGCCGCGGCGCTCGCCCCATACGACCAGGCGCGCATCGAACGGTTCCGCCAGGACTCCTTCGTCGGCACCGGCCCCGAGGTCGTCAACCGTATCGAGGAACTGCGGACAAGGGTCGGCGTCGACGAGATGGCCGTCGTCACCTGGACCTACGACGAAGAGGTGCGGCGGGCGAGCTATACCCATCTCGCCAAGGCGGCTGGCTTCATACCGAAGAACTCATAGCTGGGGGCGCGCGACTCCCGTCGCGCGTCTTTGTCGATCTAAGGGAAGATCGCGCCACTGGAGTGGCGCGCCCCCAGCTTCAGCGCGGCTCCGTCCAGCTTTCCGAGAAGGCCAGCGCCGAGGTGCTGAACGGCCGGCCCTCGCGCTCCCTCTTCCACGGCTTGCCGCGCGCCTGCTGGCCGTTGCAGGTCAGCCGGCCGCTGAGCGCCGGGACCAGCACGGTGCAGACGCCATAGGGCCGGGGATTGGGCGGCTGGTTGGGTTCGGTGTGGATCAAGAGCGGCTCGCCGATGTCGTACCAGGTGAGCGCCAGCTCGGTGTCGTGCGCCTTGACGTGCTCGGTCCAGTAGTAGCGCGGGTCGCCCGACTTCGAGAATGTCGCGTCGACCACCGGGATCGACACATCCTTGAGGTCGGGATTGAGCATGCCCTGCACCGTCTGCTGCAGCCAGCGCGCCATGGCGATGTTGTCGGAGTAGATGCGCCAGTGGCCGTGCGTCACCTCGCTCTTGATATAGAGCACATGCCCCGGGCCGGCCGGGCAGAACAGGATGCGCCAGAAGCTGGCGTCGGTCGAATTGGGATCGCCGTCCTTGTCGCTCATGCGCAGGAACGGGTTCTCTCCGGTCAGAATCAACTTATGCGGATCGGCAACGCTCATCTTCATCTCCCCCTGCTCAAATCAGGAGGCCGGAGACTATCAGCTTATGCCGATTTGCGAGGCTCATCTTTTCTTTCGCTTGCGCCAGCCGGCTGGCCGGAACCACGCGGGCCGTCCGGCGTTCCAGTCGGTTGCAGGCAAAGCCCACCAGGGAGGGCATCAATGGGAACACTCTTTCGTCGCGGCACGGTCACCTTTGTGGCGCGATTTGTCGGAGCGACCCTTGCAGCAACCCTGGCGTGGTCGAGCCTCGCCCAGGCGCAGAGCGAGCCGCCCGGCCGGGTCGGGCGCCTGGCCTTCACCGACGGCACCGTCTCCTTCCACGACAACGAGCAGAGCCAGTGGACGCCGGCCGCCGTCAACACGCCGCTCAGCACCGGCGACAGCCTGTGGACCGAGCCCAATGCCCGCAGCGAAATCTCGCTGGCCGGCACGCGCATCCGCATGGCCGGCGCCACCCAGCTCGACATGCTGGCGGTCGACGACAGCCAGACGCGCCTGCAGGTCGACGAGGGCCGCATCGACGTCAAGACGCAGGCGATGGACACCAGCCAGCCCTACCAGATCATCACGCCGCGCGGCACGATCTCGCTGCTGCAGCAGGGCGACTATTATGTCGAGGCAGGCTCGACCGAGGATCCGACCCAGATCGGCGTGCGCGCCGGCGCGGCGCAGATCCAGGGCCTGGACGGCCAGCTGCTGGCGGTGCGCCCCGGCGAAGTGGGCGAGCTGACGGGCGATGCCGCCACGCCGCAGCTGCGCACGATCCGCAGCGCGCCGCCGCCGCAGCCACCGGCGTGGGCCGACCGCGACCGGCAGGTGTCCTATGACCAGCCGCCGCAGTATCTGACGGCCGGCGTCACCGGGTACGAGGACCTCAACCAGTACGGCACCTGGGTCGATGACAGCAGCTACGGCGAGGTCTGGATTCCGCGCTCGGTGCCCGCCGGCTGGGCGCCCTATCGCACCGGCCACTGGGTCTACGAGCAGCCGTGGGGCTGGACCTGGATCGACGATCAGCCGTGGGGCTTTGCACCCTATCACTATGGCCGTTGGGCCAACCGCGAGGGCCGCTGGATGTGGCTGCCGCCGGAGCGCAACGTGCGGCCGGTCTATGCGCCGGCGCTGGTCGCCTTCGTGGGTGGTGTCGAGCTGTCGGCGATGCTGTCCCGGCAAAGCAGCGCGCCGGTCGGCTGGTTCCCGCTGGGGCCGCGCGAGGCCTATGTGCCGCCCTACACGACCAACCGCGACTATTATCAGCGCGTCAACCGCCCGGCGCGGGTCGAGGACCAGGTCCTGAACGAGCGCTGGCAGCGCGCAGAACGGCATGACCCTGCCGCCGGGCAGAACCAGCAGCACGCCGCATGGATGAACCAGCGCTTCGCCACGGTGGTGCCGGCGACGGCCTTCGTGCACTCGCAGCCGGTGGCGCGGGCCGCGCTGCAGGTCGCGCCGGACAGGATCGCCGCCGCGCCCGTGGCGCCGGTCGCGGCACCGCCCGCGCCGACGGCGCCGGTCGCCGCCGGGAAAGCCGGGGCCGCGCCCAACGCCGCCAGGCCGCCGGCAACGCCCGCACCGGCGACCAATCTCGCGACCGCGAAGACCGCCGTTGCCGACATGCCGACCTTCGCCCGGCCCGCAGCCCTCCAGGCACCGGCCGCGCCCGGACCGAAGTTCGCCGCCACGCGGCCCACGGCGCCCACCACCGAGACCGGCAAGCAGGCCTTGCCGGCGCTGGCGCCGCGCCAGGGGGCGGCCCCGCCCGCGCTGAAGGGCGCCACCACGCCGGCGCCGTCGCAGCCCGCCAAGCCCGGCGAGCCGCCGCGGCAGCAGCAGGCCGCGCCGCAGCCGCACGCCGCGCCGGCCGTCGAGCCGGGTCATCCGCCGGCGCCGGCGCCGCAACAGCAGGCCAGGCCCGAGCCACAGGCGAACCAGCCGCAGCATCCCGTCGAGCCGCCGCGGCAGCAGATGGCCCCTCAGCCGCAACCGCAACATCAGCCGGCTCCCCAGGAGCAGGGCCGCGCAGCCCCGCCGCCTCAGCCGCACCCGGCTCCGCAGCCGCAGCAGATGCAAGCGCCGCACCCCGCGCCGCCGCCGCAGCAGGCTCAGGCGCCGCATCCTGCGCCGCCGCCTCAGCAGCAGCAGCAGCAGCAACACAAGGAAGAGGAAAAGAAGTAGACGGCTAGAGGACCTGGTTGCGCAGGGTCTTGTCGCCGCGCCACAGCCGGTCGAGATTCTCCATCAGGATGTCGAGCACGTTGTCCTCGTAGGCCCGCGTCTCACCGGCCGTGTGCGGCGTGATGAAGACGTTGGGCATCGACCAGAGCGGCGACGCCGCCGGCAGCGGCTCGTCGACGGTGACGTCGAGGGCGGCCGCCCAGATCCTGTTGCCTTGCATCGTCTTGATCAGCGCCGCCTCGTCGGCCACCTTGCCGCGCGCCACGTTCACGAACACCGCCGAAGGCTTCATCGCGGCGAAGGCTGCCGCGCTCATCAGGCCGGTGGTCTCCGGCGTCAGCGCGCAGGCCAGCGCGACGAAATCGGCCTGCGGCACGAGCTTCACCAGATCGCCCATGCCGGCGATCGAATCGGCCCCGTTGGCGCCCTGCGCGGGATCGCGGCGGATGCCCAGCACCTTCATGTCGAAGGCCTTGGCGAGCCTGGCGAGGTGGCTGCCGATCCTGCCCATGCCGACGATCAGCAGGGTCTTGCCGCCAAGTTCGTCCTCGCGCTGCGTGAGATCGCCCAGCATGCCGCGCCACATCTTCTTGTGCTGATTGTCGCGCGCCTCGGGCAGACGGCGCGCCACGGCGAGGATCAGGGCGAGCGCATGCTCGGCCACGGCGCGGGCATTGACGCCGGCGGCGCTCGCCAGACGGACGTTCTTCGCGCCGAGCTGCTCCCTGGAATACTGGTCCATGCCCGAGCTGATGGACTGGATGAACTTGAGCTTGCGCGCATGCGGAATGAGATCGTTCTTCCACATGCCCGAGACGACCACCACGTCGGCCTCGCCGACGCGCTTCACCAGATCGTCATAGGCCCAGACCTGGAAGTTCCTGATGCCCGTCTTGCGCAGCTCGAAGCGGTCCTGCATCCGGTAGGCCGCGTGCGCAAAGCAGATCGCCAGATTTTCCTTCGACGGAATCATTTCCTCCAAACTCCTAGTTCTTGCGCTCGCCGATGGTGCTGTGGAAGCGCGACAGGAAAGACGCCGTACGCGGGTTCTTGGGCTGCAGCAAGACTTCCTCGGCGACGCCCTGCTCGACCACCTGGCCGGCGTCCATGACGACGACCCAGTCGGCGACGTCGCGGGCGAAGGCCATCTCGTGGGTCACCACGATCATGGTCGTGCCCTCGATGGCGAGCTGCTTCATGACATCCAGCACCTCGCCCACCAGCTCGGGATCGAGCGCCGACGTCACCTCGTCGAACAGCATGACCTCGGGCGCCATCGCCATGGCGCGGGCGATGGCGACCCGCTGCTGCTGGCCGCCTGACAGCTCGCGCGGATAGCGCGCCGCAAAAGCGCCCAGCCCGACCTTGGCCAGAAGAGCGCGGGCGATCGCCTCGGCCTCGCCCGGCGCCATCTTCTTCACGATCACCGGCCCCGACATCACGTTGCCGAGCGCCGTCATGTGCGGGAAGAGGTCGAACTGCTGGAACACCATGCCGATGCGGGCGCGGAAGCGCGCCAAGGTGCGGCCATGCGGCATCGAATGACCCCCCTTCGCATGAGGGGCGCCGAAATCGATCGTGCGATCGCCGACCTGCAAGGTGCCGGCCGACGGCGCCTCGAGAAGGTTGAGACAGCGCAGGAAGGTCGACTTGCCGCAGCCCGACGGGCCGATCAGCACCACGACCTGGCCGCGATGCACTTCCAGCGACACGCCGCGCACCGCCTCGACCGTGCCGTAGCTCTTGCGCAAGCCGTCGACCCGCACCATGACGTCACTGGTCAACGCGCGCCTCCATCCGGGCGGCCCACAGGGTGAGCGGATAGAGGATGGCGAAGTACATGACGCCGACGCTGGTATAGACCTCGAGCGGGCGGAACGTGTCGGCGACCACGATCGAGCCGGTATACATGAGGTCGGGCACGGCCACGACGTAGAGCAGCGAGGTGTTCTTGAGCTGGATGATCGACTGGTTGACGAAGGGCGGCACCATGCGCTTGATCGCCTGGGGCAGGATGATGTGGCGCATCAGCTCGCCGTTGGTCATGCCGAGCGCGCGCGCGGCCTGCCACTGCCCCTTGTCGATCGAGATGATGCCGCCGCGGAAGATCTCGGTCGAGAACGCGCCCATGTAGAGCGTGAGGCCCAGTCCCGCCGCCAGCCAGGCCGGCAGCTCGACATTGAGCACGATCGGCAGCGCGTAGTAGAACCAGACGATCTGCACCAGGAGCGGCGTGCAGCGGAAAATCTCGACGTAGTAGTGGATCGGCAGGGTCACCCATTTGCGGCGATAGAGCAGCAGCATGCCGCAGATCACGCCGATGACGAGGCCGCCCAGCACCGTGCCCAGCGAGTAGCCGAGCGTGACGCCCAGCCCCTTGAGCCACAGATTGAGGTAGGAGTAGACGCCGCTGAAGTCCCATTTGTAGCCCATCGCGCGATCCCGTCAGAAGCGGTCGGGCCGGAACGGCGCGAGATCGACGCTGGTCGGCTTGCCGGTCGCCAGCTCGGCGACCAGCTTGCCGGTGATGCCGGCCATCGTCAGCCCCAGGTGATCGTGGCCGAAGGCGAAGAAGACGTTGGCGTGACGCGGCGAGCGGCCGATCACCGGCTTGGAATCCGGATGCGACGGACGCGGCCCCATCCATTGCGAGGCGGGCTCGCCTTGCAGCCCCGGGATCAGCGCCTGGGCCTGGCGCTGAACCAGGCGGGCATTGGCCATGTCGGGCGGCGCGTCGGGTGCGGCGAATTCGGCGATGCCGGTGGCGCGGATGCCCTCGACCATGTGGGCGAGCGACACGTTGCGATCGGCCGAGACCAGGGCGCGCTGGAGCGCGAAGCCCGGATTGGCGAACATCACGTGATAGCCGCGTTCGGCCTCGAGCGGCACCTCGGTGCCGAGCTGGGCGGCCAGCGGACGCGACCAGACGCCGGCGGCGATCACCACAACCTCGACCGGCATCGGACCGCGGTCGGTCATGATCGCGGTCGGTCCCGCACTGCCGATCTCGAAGCCGCGCACCTCGGCGTTCAAGATCTCGCCGCCGCGGCGCACGAAGTCGGCGGCCAGCGCCGAGGTGAGGCGAAACGGATCGATGGTGCGGTGGACGTCGGGCAGCGACACCGCCTTGATGACCTTGGACGACAGCGCCGGCTCCATCTGCCGCGCCTCGTTGCCGTCGAGGATATCCATGTGCACGCCGTGCCGGCGCCTGAGATCGAGCGCGTAGGTGGCGCCCGCGAAAGTCGCCTCGCTCTCGAAGGTCATCATCAGGCCCTGGTCGCTGACCCAACGGCCCGCGTCGGCGCCTTCGATCAGCGGCGCATAGCCCGCGTGGGTGTGCAGCAGCAGGCTGTTGCGCGCGGCAGCGATGGCCTCGACCCGCGACGGCCGCGACGCCTCGATGAAGCGCAGGAACCACGGCAGCGCCCGGGGCACGTGGCTCCAGCGCAGCTTGAGCGGCGAGTCCGGGTCGAACAACATGCGCGGCACCTTCTTCAGCACGCCGGGCATGCCGAAGGGCACGCAGGAGGCGATGCCGAAGCTGCCGGAATTGCCGAACGACGCCGCCCGGCCCGGCTCGCCTTTTTCGATCAGCCGGACCTTGAAGCCCTCGCGTTGCAGGTGAAGCGCGCAACAGACGCCGACGATGCCGGCGCCGATCACGGTGACGGTTTTGTCCATCAGTTGGGCGAGAACGAAACGGTCGACGGGATCTCGTCGATGCCCAGCGTCTTCAGCGACTCGCGCATGCGGGTTTCGTTGAGGCCGAGCCCGATGTTCCACTCGGCCCAGCGGTTGAGGAACTTCTGCCAGCGCGCGTCGTCCTCGAGGCGCATGCCGATGTAGCCGGGCAGCGCAATGCGCGGCGTCGGATTGACGAAGTCGCCGAGTCCGGGGTTCTTGGCCTTCATCACCATGCTGGCCAGCACGGTGGTCGTGAAGGCGTCGGCGCGGTTGGACGAGACCGCGAGGGCGACCTGCGCAATCTCCTTGAACTCCACGCGCGTCGCCTTGGGCGCCATCTTGCGCAGCAGCAGCTCGTCGGACGTGCCCTGCATGACCGCGACCTTGACGTCGGGCTTGTTGTAGTCGGCCCACACCTTGCCGTGGAACTTCGGGTTGTTCACCGTCACCCATTCGATCCAGTAGATCGGCCCGGCGAAGTCGATCGCCGTGGCGCGCTTGGGCGTGGCCTGCAGGCCGAAGTTCATGTCGACCTTGTTGGACTGCAGCGACAGCACCGCCTCGCCGAATCCGCCGACGTCGACCATCTCGAGCTTGACGTCGAGCTCCTTGGCGATGTCCTTGGCCATCTCGACCATGGCGCCGACCCATTCGCCGCTCGCCTTGTCGCGCAGGAAGTACGGCGGATACTCGAAGATGCCCATGCGCACCTTGCCGGTGCGCTTGATCAGTTCCCAGGTCGACTCGGTCTTGGGTTGCGCGCGTGCCGGAACGATGCTCACGGCCGCGAGCGTGGCCGCAGCAACGCCCGCTGCGCCGATGTCACGACGACGGATAGTCATGTGTGCCCCCTTCGAGAATTGTTCGTCTGTTGGCGGCAGGCCCCTTCCTGCAGCACGCAAAAGTCTAGGTGTCGCGCTTCGATGACGCAAGATGCGAGCCAAGAGTCCCGCTGTCATCCCGAGCGTAGCGAGGGACCTTTGAGGCCGCAGGAAAGGTCCCTCGCTACGCTCGGGATGACACCGTGAATTGGTCCGGCGCCGTGCCCTATTTCAACGTCTCCACCGCATAGTGCCTGACGCGACCCTCGTCGACCTCGACGCCGAGGCCGGGTGTTTTGGGCACGATTACATGGCCGTTTTCGATGGGGAACGGCTTGGCCAGCAGGTCGCGCTCGAGAAAATACCTGGCCTGGTAGAATTCGCAGCCCAACGAAATATTGGGCGTGGCGGCGATCATGTGCGTACCGGCGAGATGGGCAATCCCGGTTTCGAACATGTCGCCGCCGTAGCAGGCGATGCCGGCGGCCTCGCAGATCGCCGCGATCTTGCGGCCGGCCAGCATGCCGCCATGCTTCATGATCTTGATGCTGACGAGGTCCGCCATGCGGTTGGCTGCGACCAGCAGCGCGTCGCCGGGCGTGAACACGCTTTCGTCGGCCAGCACCGGCGTGTCGAGCGCGCGGGTGATCTCGGCCAGCGCGGCGCGCTGGTGGCCCGGCACCGGTTGCTCAATGAAGGTCGGCTGGAACGCCTCGACGTCGCGCAGCTGGCGGATCGCCTCGTGGGTCACCATGCCCTGGTTATAGTCGATGCGCAGCTCGGCATCGGCCGGCAGCTCCTTGCGGAAGCGCTCCATGCGTTTCAAGTCGGCGGCGTGGCCTGCGAATCCGGTCTTCATCTTGAACAGCCGCAGGCCCTCGCCGTAGAGCCGCTTCACCATGTCCATGTCGCGGTCGACATCGGGATCGGCGACCGAGAAGGACAGCGGGATGTCGTCGCGGCAGCGGCCACCCAAAAGCTCGGCCACCGGCAGGCCCGAGGCTTGGCCCACGATATCGAACAGCGCCATTTCCATCGCCGCCTTCGCCTCGGGATGGCCGACCACGGCGTGATCGGCCGCCGCCATCAGTTCCTCGATGCGGTGGGGATTGGCGCCGATCAGCAGCGGCCGGAGATAGACGTGCAATGCCGCGACATTGGCTTCGATGGTGCCGGTGAACACCGCCCAAGGGGCTGCGTCTCCCCAGCCGGTGATGCCGGCGTCGGTCTCGAGCTTCAGGATGGCGTTCTTGACCGAGCCCGCGACGTCGCCCGAACCGTGCCGGCGCATCAGGCGCACCGGTATGTCGGTGACGAACACCGTCATCGCCGTGATCTTGACCTGCTTCAAAAGACCGCCTCCCCGCTTTCCCCGCTTCAGTCTATCGCGCACTATACGCGCTAACCACAACGGGGAAACGCCATGCGCCGCAACCTGATTCGTGAACGCCTGAACGCCGGCAAGCCGACCGTGGGCACGCACATCCTGTCGGCCTGGCCGACCCTGGTCGAGCTGATCGGCCATTCCAAGCAATACGATTACGTCGAGTTCACCGCCGAATACGCGCCGTTCGACCTGCACGACCTCGACAATCTCGGCCGCGCCTTCGAGCTCTCGGGCATGAGCGGCATGATCAAAATCGAGCAGACGCAATACACCCACCAGGCGATGCGGGCGATCGGCGCTGGCTTCCAGAGCGTGCTGTTCGCCGACATCCGCACCGTCGAGGATGCCAGGACCGCCGTGAACGCCGTGCGCGCCGAGACGACCATGGCCAAGGGCGTGCGCAGCCGCGGCCTCTTGGGCGTCGGCATGCGACGCGATGTCGGCATCGTGCGCCAGGGCGGCACGCCCGCCTATGTCGATGCGCTGAACGAGGTCGTGATCGCCATCATGGTCGAGAAGAAGTCGTGCGTGGACAATCTCGACGCCATCCTGTCGGTGCCGGGCATCGACATGGTGCAGTTCGGCGCCTCGGACTTCTCCATGAGTATCGGCAAGACCGGCCAGTACGGCCATCCCGACGTGCTGGCGGCCGAGACCAAGACCATCCAGACGGCGCTGAAGAAGGGCCTGCATCCGCGGGTCGAGCTGCGCGATCCGAGCCAGGCCGGCCGCTACCTCGAAATGGGCGTCAAGCATTTCTGCATCGGCTGGGACGTGCGCATCCTCGCCGACTGGTGGGACACCAAGGGCGCGGAGATGCGCAAGCTTCTGCGCACCAAGCCGAAGAAGGCGGCGGCCAAGCCCGCGCCGGTCACCGTCTCGAAGGGACGCGGCAAGGCGACTGGAAAGCCCAACGGCAAGGAGCGCGGCAATTACGCCTGAGCGTCCGGTCGAGAAACCGCCCGTCCCACCAAAACGTCCGTTCCGGCGCACGGTCCATGGCGTCGCCCTGACCGACGACTATGCCTGGCTGAAGGACGACAATTGGCAACAGGTGCTGCGCAACCCGGCGCTGCTCGATGCCGACATACGGTCGTACCTGGAGGCGGAGAACCGCTACACCGAGGCGATCCTCGAGCCGACGCAGGCGCTGCAGAAGACGCTGGTCGCCGAGATGCGCGGGCGCATCAAGGAGAACGATTCCGGCGTGCCCCAGCCGGACGGGCCGTTCGCCTATCTCTGGAAATATCGCGAGGGCGGGCAACACAGCCTGATCGGCCGCACGCCGCGCGACGGCGGCGAGACCCGGATCATCCTCGACGGCGACGCCCTGGCCAAGGCGTCGGCGTACTTCCATTTCGGCGGCACGCGGCATTCGCCGGACCATCGCCTCGAAGCCTGGAGCGCCGATCTGCGCGGCTCGGAGTATTTCACCATCCGCGTGCGACGCTGGCAGAGCGGCGAAGACCTGACCGACATCGTCGAGCAGACCACCGGCAACGTCGTGTGGGGCCAAGATTCGACGTTCTTCCTCTATGTCCGCCAGGACGAGAACCATCGGCCGCTGAAAGTCTACCGCCATCGGCTGGGCACGGCGCAGGCCGACGACGTCCTGGTCTACGAGGAAAAGGACAGCGGCTGGTTCACCCGCATCGAGGAGAGCTCGAGCGGCCGCTTCGCCGTCGTCGCCACCGGCAACCAGGAAACCTCCGAGCGCTGGCTGATCGACCTTTCGCAGCCAGGCGCCGCGCCCCGCCTCGTGGCGGCGCGCGAGACCGGCGTTCGCTATACCGTCTTCGATCGCGGCGACGAGCTCTACATCCTCACCAACCAAGGCGAGGCGATCGACTTCCGCATCACCACGGCGCCGCTGGCGACGCCCGACCGCAGCCATTGGCGGCCGCTGATCCCGCACCGTCCCGGCACCTACATCATCCGCATGGCGCTCTACGCCGGCCATCTGGTGCGGCTGGAGCGCGCGAACGCGCTGCCCTCGATCGTGATCCGCGACCTTGCCGATGGCGTCGAGCATGTCATCGCCTTTGCGGAATCGGCCTACGCGCTCGACATCATCGACGGCTACGAGTTCGACACCACCACCTTGCGCTTCACCTATTCCTCGATGACGACGCCGGCGGAGACCTACGACTACGACATGGGGAGTCGCCAGCGCACCTTGCGCAAGCGCCAGCAGATTCCCTCCGGTCACGATCCGGCGGCCTATGTCACGACCCGCATCATGGTGCCGTCGCACGACGGCGCCCAGGTACCGGTGTCGATCCTGCACCGTCGCGATTTCAAGCGCGATGGCCGGGCACCGCTCCTGCTCTACGGCTACGGCTCCTATGGCATGGCGATGCCGGCGTCGTTCTCGGCCAATCGCCTGTCGCTGGTCGACCGCGGCTTCGTCTACGCCATCGCCCATGTGCGCGGCGGCTCGGACAAGGGCTGGGGCTGGTATCTCGACGGCAAGCGCGAGAAGAAGACGAACACGTTCGACGATTTCGCCGCCGTGGCACGCACCCTGATCGACGGCAGATACACTTCGGCCAGGCGCATCGTCGGCCATGGCGGCAGCGCCGGCGGCATGCTGATGGGCGCCGTCGCCAACCGCGCGGGCGACCTCTTCGCCGGCATCGTCTCCGAAGTGCCCTTCGTCGACGTGCTGAACACGATGCTCGACGACACCTTGCCGCTGACGCCGCCCGAATGGCCCGAATGGGGCAACCCGATCACCGACGAAGCGGCGTTCCGCCACATCCTCTCCTACTCGCCCTACGACAACGTCGCCGCCAAGGACTATCCCGCGATCCTGGCCATGGCCGGCCTGACCGATCCCCGCGTCACCTACTGGGAGCCGGCGAAATGGATCGCGCGGCTCAGGGCCACGATGGCCGGCGGCGGCCCGGTCCTTCTGCGCACCAACATGGGCGCGGGCCATGGCGGAGCGGCCGGCCGATTCGATCGCCTCGACGAGGTGGCGATCGCCTATGCGTTCGCGCTGCACGTTACGGGTAGGTGAATCGACCAAGAAGGCTTGATCGCACGCCCTGGAGGCATAGGCTTTCGACAATCGACGCCACGATCAGGAGGAAACCATGAAGGCGCAAGCGGACAAGGTTCTGAAGGATGCGGTGAGCAAGGGCGACGTCCCGGGCGTGACCGCCGCGGCGACCAACGCCCGGGGCACGACCTACGAGGCGGGATTCGGCAAGCGCGTGCTGGGCGAGCCCGCCGACATGACGCCCGACACCGTGGCGTGGATCGCCTCGATGACCAAGGCGATCACCGGGGCGGCCGCCATGCAGCTTGTCGAGCGCGGCAAGCTCGCGCTGGACGCACCGGCCAAGTCGATGATCCCTGCACTCGGCGAAGTGGCCGTGCTCGACGGCTTCGATTCCGCCGGCAAGCCCAAGACACGCAAGGCCAAGCGCGACATCACCCTGCGTCATCTGCTCACCCACACCGCAGGCTTCGGCTACGACATCTGGAGCCCCGAGGTCGGCAAGTACATGGAGGCGATGGAGGTCCCGGGCATCATCAGCTGCCAGAACAAGGCGCTGACCACGCCCCTGCTGTTCGACCCCGGCGAGCGCTGGTTCTACGGCATCAACATCGACTGGGCGGGCAAGATGGTCGAGGCGGCGAGCGGCAAGAAGCTCGGCCAGTACATGCGCGACAACATCCTGGGTCCGCTCGGCATGGACAGCACCGGATTCAAGATCACCGACAGCATGCGCAAGCGCCTGGCCAAGATCCATCATCGCGGTATTGACGGCGCCCTGCAGCCCGACACCGCGCTCGAGCTGCCGCAGGAGCCCGAGTTCGAGATGGGCGGCGGCGGGCTCTACAGCACGGCCGGCGACTATCTCAAGTTCGTGCGCATGATGCTGAACCAGGGCAAGTCGGACAAAGGCGAGGCGGTGCTGAAGCCCGCGACGGTGGCTGACATGTCCAAGAACGCCATGGGCGATTCGAAGGTCTGCCTGCTCAAGACCGCGGCGCCGCCCTTCTCCAACGACGCCGAGTTCTTCCCCGGCATGGACAAGCAGTGGGGCCTCTCCTTCATGATCAACAACGAAGAGGCGCCGACCGGCCGCTCGCCCGGCAGCCTGGCCTGGGCGGGCCTCGCCAACACCTATTACTGGATCGACCAGAAGAAAGGCCTGGGCGGCGTCTACGTCACCCAGGTCCTGCCCTTCGCCGACGTGAAGGCGCTGCCGCTGTTCTATGCTTTCGAATCAGCGGTGTACGGCAAATAATTCGCTGGGGGCGCGCCACCAGCTATGACGCCAGGCCAAACAACTCCGTCTCCTCGCGCACGCCGCGCAGGCGGTGGCGGCCGAGCGAGACCAGCCGGGACCGGCACGACGTCGCCGCCTCGGCGAACTGCCGTGAGACCAGGAGGCTGTGGCCGAGCGGCTCGCACAGTTTCTCGATGCGTGACGCCTCGTTCACCGCGGGCCCGATCACCGTGAAGTCGAGTCGCGCGGCCGTGCCGACATTGCCGTATTGCACCGTGCCGAGGTGCAGCGAGATGTCGAGCTCGGTCGCCGGCCGCCCCTCGGCCCGCCGCCGGTCGTTCAGCGCCTCGATCAGGGCCAGCGCCTCGGTGGCGGCGTCGAGCGCGGCATTGCAGGCCTCGGCGCGGGTCGCCGGACGGGCGGCGAAAGCGGCGAGCAGGCCGTCGCCCATGAATTTCAGCACCTCGCCGCCGCGCTGCACGACCGGCGCCACCATGCACTCGAAGCACTCATCGAGCAGGGCGATCAGCTCCTTGCCGGGCGTGACATCGGCCAGCGCCGTGAAGCCGCGCAGGTCTGTGAAGAAGACGATGGCGTCGACGCTCTGCACCTCGCCACGCTGCACGGTGCCGGCAAAGACGCGGCTTGCCGGATCGTTGCCGAGATAGGCAGCCAGCAGCCCGCGGCCGATCGTCCGCAGGGTGACAGCCTTGGCGGCGAGCGCGAACAGCGGCAGCGTCTGCTTCAGGATCGTCAGGTCGGAGTCGAGATAGCCGCCCGGCCGGTCGGTGGTGACCGAACAGACCAGCCCCAGCCGGTCGGCATGCTCGGCCTCGCGCTGACCGCCGATCTTCGGCATCAGCTCGCCCAAGGGGAAGACGCGGCCCAGCCACTCCGTCATGCCCACCGCGTGCAGTTCCTCGAACACGGGCGCTTCGCCGGCGACCATCGGATCGTCGACGCGGCGGCGCTGCTCGGCGATGCCGTCCCGCAGCATCGGCACGAAAGGGCTCTCCCGAACGATGGGCGAGTCGATGTCGCCATGACCGAACTCGAAGTGCTGGCCGAGGCCCGTTGCGCGATCCCAGATCATGCTGCGCGCCCGCACCATGGGATGGAGCGTGTTCATGCCGACGAAGGTGCGCGCCACGGGCACGCCCATGTCGTTCAGCCGCCGCGAGAAGCCGTCGACCATCTCCTCCAGCGGCAGGTTGCGCAGGCCCGATTCGGCCAGCCAGTCGGCAAGAGCAGTCAGGTGCATCACTGTGAACTCAGCGTGCCTTTGCAAACCCTTCGGATCAAGGTCGCGTGATGGCATTTCCCGTCGCAGCCGCACGGTGCATAATGGCGGCGCCGACAGTCGCGTCGGCCCGGTCGTAGCCACCCGGTCAAAACAGGAGCACCAGATGTTTGTCGTCTTCGCCCGGGAGGGAGGCTGATGTTCAGCCTCGTCTTCACGCGGCGCTACAGCATGGCGCATCGGCTGATGGCCGACGCCCGCAGCAAATGCGCCGTCCCGCACGGTCACAATGAGCTGGTCACCGTCAGGCTTCGGGCCACCGCGGCGCGGCGCCTCGACGGCGTCGCCAACATGGTGGAGCCGTTCGAGACCGCCAAGGCATGCTGGAACCGATGGATCGACGAAGAAGTCGATCATGCCCTCCAGCTCTCCGATCGGGACCCGCTGATCGGTTATTTCCGCGACCATGAACCGGACAGGCTGACGCGCCTGCTGGTCACGCCGGGTGATCCGACCACCGAGATGCTGGCCGCCTGCTTCATGGCCAAGCTCAATGCCTTCCTGGAGAAGGGCGGCAGCGGTCTGCGCTGTATCGAGGTCATGGTCGAGGAAACCCCGACCAACACGGTGACCTTCTCGGGCAATCCCGCCGACGTGCTGCCCGAACGCCCGGTCGCGGGCAATCGCACCGATTGGTGGTGGCGGCCGGACGGCAGCATCAACGACCTCGACCGCGACGCGGCGGGATCATGAGCATCCTGCGCATTTCGGAGATCTTCGGGCCGACGGTGCAGGGCGAAGGCGCGCTGATCGGCAAGCCGACCGTGTTCGTGCGCACCGGCGGCTGCGATTTCCGCTGCAGCTGGTGCGACACGCTGCATGCCGTGCTGCCCGCCCATCGCCACGACTGGTTGCCGATGACGGCCGAGGAGGTCCTGGCCCGCGTCGAGGCGCTGACCGGCGGCGTTCCGGTCCTCATCACGCTCTCGGGCGGCAATCCGGCGATCCAGCCGCTCGGGCGCCTGATCGCGTTGGGCAAGGCGCGCGGCCACCGCTTCGCCATGGAGACCCAGGGCAGCGTCGCCGACGCGTGCTTTGCCGCGCTCGACTGGCTGGTGCTGTCCCCCAAGCCGCCCTCCTCCGGCATGACGACCGATTGGTCAGCGTTCGACGGCTGCCTGGCCGCCGCCGGCGGTGGGCCGCGCACGGTCCTCAAGGTCGCCGTGTTCGACGATGCGGATTACGACTTCGCCGGCCGGGCGGCGGCGCGCTATCCGTCGCTGCCGCTCTATCTTTCGGTCGGCAACCCCGTGCCCGGAGACGAGGCTGGCCGCGGCGACGTCGACCTCCCGGATCTGCTCGCGCGGTTCCGCTGGCTGGTCGACAAGGTTGCGCGCGATCGCTGGTTCGCGGCGACGGTGTTGCCGCAGCTCCATGTGCTGGCCTGGGGCAATCAGCGCGGCGTGTGAGCGCGCAAAAATACTAGGCCGGCGGCGGCGTCATCGTTCCCTTGGGCAGCGCGGCGCAATGATCGTAGATCGCCGACGGCCGGGTGAACCACACCTTGTCCTTCTGCGGGTGGTTGACGATGTGCTGCAACGCCTCGCGCAACATCCGCAGCCGATAGGGCTGGCCCACGATCATGGTATGGAGCGCGATGCCGCAGACCAGCGGCTGCTTGGCCGATTGGCGCAGAAGCTCCTCGAACTGGCCGATGATGAAGTCGCGGAACTGCTCGGGTGCGTGGTGGCGCACCAGGATCTGCGGGCTGTCGTTGATCTCGATGGGATAGGGCACGCTCATCAGCGGGCCCGAGCGCGTCTTCATCCACAGCGGCTGGTCGTCGGCCGGCCAATCCATCAGGAAGTCGAAGCCGGTTTCCTTCAAAAGGTCGGGCGTGTGATGGCTGGAGGCCATCCACGGCGCCATCCAGCCGCGCGGCCGCTTACCCGAGGCCTTCTCGATGGCGTCGCGCACCTCCTCGAGGAAACGCTTCTCGTCGGCCTCCCACATCTGGCCGTGACGCTCGGCGTTGGTGCGGCCGTGGCCGATGAACTCGTCGCCGCGCGCCTTGAGCGCCGCTGCGATCTGCGGCGCGTAGTCGAACACCGTGGTGTTGATGAGGTGCGCCGCCGGCAGGTTGAGCTCGTCGAACAGTTCGAGGCAGCGCCAGACACCCACCCGGTTGCCGTAGTCGCGCCAGGCGAAGGTGCGCGGATCGGGCGGCGTGCCGGCGACGGTCAACAGATGGCCGTCGCCCGCGCCGAAGGCGAAATGCTCGATATTGAGGCCGAGATAGACGGCCAGCCGCTTGCCGTCGGGCCAGGAGTAGTCCTTGCGCTCGGTGATCGGCGAGTAGGCGTAGCGGTTGTGATAGGGGAGACGCAGCATTGTTGATCCTCGTTACGAAAAAGCTGTCGCGCCGCACGAA
>Ga0210402_10002340_pt1 | contig 18511 bp, 15 predicted proteins | sample IncBWC7MmetaG_FD_161055 | JGI IMG/M metagenome (GOLD analysis project Ga0210402, IMG submission 161055) | Forest soil microbial communities from Barre Woods Harvard Forest LTER site, Petersham, Massachusetts, United States - Inc-BW-C-7-M | ecosystem: Environmental > Terrestrial > Soil >... | reverse complement strand
ACTCGCTCATGAGCGTGAGCTTCGACTGGTAGTCGCCGGTCACCGGGATGCAGGTCGGATGGATCTGCGTGAAGCAGGGATTGGCCAGGCACGCACCGCGCTTGTAGGCGCGCCAGATGGCGGTGGCATTGGAGCCGCGGGCATAGGTCGAGAGGTTGAAAACATTCCCGTAGCCGCCGGTGGCCAGGATCACCGCGTCGGCCACATGGCGCGATAATTCGCCCGTGACGAGATCGCGGACGATGATGCCCTTGGCCTGGCCGCCGATCACGACGAGGTCGAGCATTTCACTCTGGGTGAAAAGCTGCACGCCGCCGGCGCCGACCATGCGGGAGAGCGCGGAATAGGCGCCGAGCAGCAGCTGCTGGCCGGTCTGGCCGCGCGCGTAGAACGTGCGCGAGACCTGCGCGCCGCCAAACGAGCGGTTCGCGAGCAGGCCGCCATATTCGCGCGCGAACGGCACGCCCTGCGCGGCGCATTGGTCGATGATATTCACCGAGACCTCGGCGAGTCGGTGGACGTTGGCCTCTCTCGCGCGATAGTCGCCGCCCTTGATCGTGTCGTAGAAAAGCCGGTGCACGCTGTCGCCATCGTTCGGGTAGTTTTTCGCGGCGTTGATGCCGCCCTGCGCGGCGATCGAGTGCGCCCGGCGCGGGCTGTCGTGGAACACGAAATTCTTCACCTGGTAACCAAGCTCGGCCAGCGTGGCCGCGGCCGATGCGCCGGCCAGGCCCGCGCCCACGACGATGACCTCGTATTTCCGCTTGTTGGCCGGGTTGACGAGCTTGATGTCCGCCTTGTGCCGGCGCCATTTGTCGGCGAGCGGACCGGGGGGAATTTTGGAGTCGAGTTGGGCCATGTCAGTGCGCTGCGCGCAGGTTGGGAGTTGAAAGTTGAGCGTTGAAGGCCAATCAGGGCGACACCGCGCGCGCGGCGGCCGGCGAGAAGCCTTCACGCAGGCCTTTCGCACCGATGAGAATCGAGCCGGGGATGATCAGGTTGCCCAGAAAGTAGAGCAGGCAAAACAAGGCTATGACCTTGCGCAACGGGCCCGCCCACGTGGCACTGCGCCAGCCGAAGGTCTGGAAAAGGCTGTCCATGCCGTGCAGCAAATGAAACGACAGCAGGCCGACGGCGATGATGTAGAAAATCGACACAACGGGGTTTTGGAATCCGAGGATGACCATGCTGTGCACGTCGTGCACCTGCGTGCCGGCCTTGACGACGGGAAAGCCCATGACGCGGTAATCGTCCGCCATCGTGTAGAGCGGGAGGTTTTCCTTGAAGCTCGCCGATTGGGCATAGCCAAACGTGAATTGCGCGAGGTGATAGAAGAGAAACGCGAGCACGATGTAGCCCGTCCAGCGCACATAACGCGACGAAAACGACGCCTGGATCCAGGTCTTCACGCCATAGGGCTGTTGCCCGCGGGCCGCCCGGTTTTCGAGCGCGAGCACGGTCGCAGCCCAGATGTGCAGGGCCACGCTCACCAGCAGCCCGATGCGCACGACCCACAACACCGGCCCAAGCTGGTGCAGGAAACAAGCATAGCCGTTGATGTGGTCGGGATGCAGGAAAATCTGCAGGTTGCCAACGAGATGGCCGGTGATGAAACCAATGAGAATGATGCCGGTCACGGCCATCAGGAACTTTCGTCCGATGGAGGAGCAAAATAATCTGCGGGTGAGGCTCATTACAAAGCGGGAAATCTGGCGGGTTTAAATTGTGAGGGGGTTAACGAAGTAAGGTCATCGCCCGAATCAAGTAAAGGCTCCGGGCGGCGCCACCAACAGCGAGCCCTGCTTATTAGCGAGCCTAACCAAGGACAGAAGCAAAGCTGCAGCCGGAGCCCCCGCGGAATAAACAAACGCCAAAACCCAAAGGATCAACAAAAGCGGCGTTTCTTTCCGCATGGCCGCGACCCGCTTGGGGGGAGTTTGGCCGGATGGAATCTGGAATTCACTTCGCCAGCAGCGGCTTGAGCAGCGAAAATTTTCCGCTCGCGGCCGGCGCGACCACGCGGCGGCGAAACAGGGCGACCCGCACGTCACCGCCCAACACCCGCGCCAGCGCGGGGCCGACTTCCGGCGCAGCCGCATGGTCGGCCACGTAGTGAAAATCCCAGCGCGTGGCACCCGCCTGCACCAGCGACCAATGCCAGCAGGAAAAGTTTTCCGGCAACGCGGCGTCGATCTCGTGCGCGGACACCAGCGAGCCGTCGGGCCGGAAATACAAATCCCGTTCACGGCCGAGCAGGCGGAAACCGGCCGGCAGTTTTTTCACGATGTCGCCCGTGTGGTAGCGCAGGAGCGGCATGGCCTCGCGGTCGCGCGTGGTCACGAAGATTTGAAATACGTCCGGCAGGTTTTCGCGCCAGGGCGCGAGCTCGATGAACGCATTGGCGTCGATCACGCGCGAATCATCCTGGAACGCGCCGCCGACGAAAAGATAGCCGGCCTCGGTCGAGCCGTAGAGATCGACCTGCGGCGCGGGAAACGCCGCGGCGATGCTCCGGCTGTGCGAGAGGCTCGCCTTGCCGTAGGTGAGGATGACCACGCGCAGGCTGGGCACGCGCACCTTGCGCCGGATGGCCGCGCGCGCGAGCAGCGAAAGGTAGACCGGCTCGCCTTCGAGGATCTCGGGCTGCACCGCCTGCACTTCGAGGACGATGCGGTCCCACTCGCTCTCGGGAAAGGCGAACGGGTCGCTCGTGAGATTGAGATACACCGTGCCGTCGAAATAGCGGTGCGGAAACGGGTGGTCTTCGTACGGGCAGATGTTGCTCGAACAGCCGACGGGGGCGAGCACGCACTTGCGGTGGGCCCGGTGCGCAAATGGTGCGAGCAACGGATGCGCCTCATAGGCGCGGCGCGTTTGCGCGGCCCACCAGCCGTCCTCCATGATGACGGTCATCGGGCCGGCCGTGGTGCCAGCCGTGCTTTCGTATTCGTAACGCTTGTCCTGCAGGCCGAGCTCGATGGCGCGGTAGTCGGCAAAAAACGCCTGGTGCCCGCGCTCGACGATTTCCTTTTTCGAAAGCGCCGGGATCTCGCGGTAACACGACCACTGCAACGGCTCGGAGTGCAGCGGGAAACGCTGTGCATAAAGCGGGCTGCGCCCGTAAATTTTGCGAATCTCCGCCTCCAGCGGTGCGGGCAAAAACTCCGCGCGCGCGGAACTGAGCGCGTCGGGGTGGTTGGCGAATGTCGGGGCGGGCATGGAAAAAGTTAAAGACGACAGCTAAGCCCGGCTGGTGGCGAAGTCAAACGGGGCCGGCCTTCAAGCCGGCCCAAACCGGCGCGAAGTGCAGCAGCGCGTCGAGCACGAGCGCGTGGGTGATCCGGCCGGCATGGGCGAGCGTGTAAACCTCGTCCACCGGCAGGACACTGACGGCAATCTCCTCGTCATGGTCCCACTGGGTGGCCGCAGCGGGCGCGGCGTGCTCGACGAGCACGATGTGGCAGGTGTTGTTTTGAATCGCCGGGTTGGGATGCACGCAGCCGATAATGTGCGCATTTTTCCCGGCATACCCGGTCTCTTCGAGCAGTTCGCGCAGGCCGCCGGCCACGGGATCTTCGCCCCGCTCAAGCACGCCGCCGGGAATCTCCAGCGAGAAATCATTCGTGCCGAAACGAAACTGGTTGACGAGCACGAGGCGGCGGTCGGGCGTGAGCGCGAGGACGTTGACCCAGTCGGGCACGTCGAGGACGACAAAGCCGCGTTCGCGGCCGCGGCGCGGGTGGCGGTAGTGCGCACGGCGCAGGTCGAAGATGGGGGTGGCGGCGAGCGATTCTTCGCCGAGTTTTTCCCAGCGGGCAGGCGCGTCTTCGGGGGAGCTCATGTTTTCATGGGCAAAAAAAACGCCTCCTCAAATGAATCGAGGAGGCGCGATGGAAAAATCTGCCGCTTATTGCGGTTTGGTTGGCAGGTTGATCTTTTGGCCGACCTTGAGGCGTTTCGGATCGACGCCGGGATTGGCCGCTTTGAGATCGGCGAGCGTAATGCCATTGGCGCGGGCGATTTTGGCCAGGCTGTCACCGGATTTGACGGTGTAGGTGCCATCGGAGGAAACCGTGCCTGGAGCCGAACCCTCGGCCTCCGGAGCGTGCTTGGAGGCCTTGGCCGCCCTCGGCGATGGCTTGGCCATCTCCTGCAGCTTGACCAGGGATGCATCGATGCTGGCGAACTTGCTGGTGATTTGGTCGAAATCACCCCGCAGGGAGTCGTTCAGCTTATTGATGCTGTTGTTTGCCGTCTGCGCAACCTGCGCAGCAGAATTTGCGGTGCTCTCAATGGTGTCGATCTTGGCGATTTCGTCGCCGTCCGCAGCCAGTGCCTTGCTGACGGTGGTGACCTTGAGAAGAGCGACAAAACCGAGAACCAGCGCGAGCAAGCCGGCGATTAGTCCGGCTATGGGCAGCAGGTTGCTGGTGTTATTTTCACGAGAGATGGTATCCATGAGAGTTAGATCGGAGAAAGGTTGTAAGTGGGTGGATGTAGGTGGATTTGCAGGGTATGGCAAGCAGAGATTAAATAGATTTAAAGAAGGTGCGAAGGTTGACACGACGGAGAAAGGCGTGAATCTGCACCTTCGCACACGGGGTGTAGCTTAGCCTGGTAGAGCGCCTGGTTTGGGACCAGGAGGTCGAGAGTTCGAATCTCTCCGCCCCGACCAGCCTTCGCTTTTCAAGCTACGGCTTGGCAAGCAAAGGCCCGTTCGACAGGCTCAGGGCCCCAAGCGCAGTCAAGGGGCTGCCACGACGCAAGTGAAACGAAGGCGGTGTTCCACCACGGACGCTGATGTTACGGCTGGTTTGCAGTCAGATCGAACGCACGTTTGGCCCATGGCCCGTCGGGATCGATCTGTTGCACCTGTGCGGCGAATTTCTTCGCATCGTCCGCCCGGCCTTCGTCCGCAGCTGTACTGGCCAGGTCATAGGCCGCCTCGGCCCGCACGGCTTTGAGCAGTGTGAGATCGTCGGCCATCTGCTTGAGTTGGGCTTCGCCATCAGCCAGGCGGCCGGCTTGGATTTTGGAAATGGCCTGTCCGAGCTGGGCGCGGCCGGCCAACGGTGTGCCCGCCAGCGCGGTCGCCGCCTGCGTGTAATCGATGATCGCGTCGGCGTATTTGCCGGCGGCGTACGCCTCATCCGCAAGGCTCAGGTGCGCCACACCGGCCAGCGTGCTGCCTTGGTGAATATGGGCAAAGTCATGCAGCTTTTCCGAGGTGGTCGCGGCAACATAGTCGGCCGCGATGCTTTTCTCGCGCTGCGCCGTATAAAGCTCCCAGCCCCCCTTGGCGGCCACGGCCAGCAGCGCAACCACGCACACGGCCAGGATCGCGCCGCGGTTTTTCTGCCAGAAGCCGTGCAGCCTTGCTTCAAAACTGGGCAAGGCATTCTGTTCATCCGGCAGGTTGGCCGCGGTATTTTTGTTGGAGGGCGTGCTCATCGAAAGGGTTTCGTTTTTGGGAAACAGTAACCAAAGCAAATGCCGGCCTTGGAAGCTATCTCAAAATTGACCGACCGGCGGATGTTGTGGGCGGGGTGCCCCCACCCCGCCCACATCCCCAAAGCTCAGATTGTATTGTCGGCTGTAAAGCCCGACCTGCCAATGGGGAACCGAGTCATTGCCAATCAGTCAAACACCACGGTCTTGCGGCCATAGGCGAGAACGCGGTTGTCGAGGTGCCAGCGGACCGCCTGGGCCAGGACGCGTTTCTCGAGGTCGCGGCCTTTGCGGACGAGGTCGTCGACATTATGGCGGTGCGTCACCGCCGCGACGTCCTGCTGGATGATCGGCCCGTCGTCGAGGTCGCTCGTGGCGTAATGCGCGGTGGCGCCGATGATTTTCACCCCGCGCTCGTGCGCCTGGTGATAGGGCCGGCCGCCGGCAAACGCCGGCAGAAAAGAGTGGTGGATGTTGATCACGGGCCGGGCGAAACCATCGAGAAATTCGCCCGAAAGCACCTGCATGTAGCGCGCCAGGATCACCAGCTCGATGTCGTGCTTCTTCAGTAACTCAAGCTGGCTCGCCTCGGCTGCCGCCTTGGCTTTTGCCGCCACGGGGATATGATGAAACGGCAGGTCGTAGCCACGCGCAATGCCGGCCAGATCGTCGTGGTTGGAGATGACAAGCGCGAACTCGCCGTTGAACTCGCCGGCCTTGCCGCGCAGCACGAGGTCGTGAAAGCAATGGTCGGCCCTGGAGACAAAAATCGCCACGCGCGGCCGGTGCACCGACGACGCCACGCGCGCCTGCATGCCGAGCGTGGTGGCAAACGCGCAAAACTCCTCCGCGGCCTGCGCCATTTTGTCGGGCGCGCCCGAAGGCTTGTCCGCCATAGCTTCAGCGAAGAAAGGCACCCACTCCACCCTCTGGAAAAACACGCCCGCCTCCATGTCGCGGTGCTGGTCGGCATGCAGGATGTTGCCGCCGCGTTCAAAAATCCAGCCGGCCACGCGCGCGACCAGCCCCGGTTTATCCGGGCCGTACAGGAGCGCGATCAGCGTCACAGGCGAGTCCATGGTTAGAGCGGTTTAAAAATTAGTGCAGCCACAAAGGTTCACAAAGAACACAGGGATTAATCTTTCTTTGAGCTCTATGTGATCTTTCGTGGCAAAAAAAATCCGGCTGGCCGCTTACCAGGCATCCGAGCGGAGGGAACGACATCCGCGCCGCGGTCCAGGCGATAGGGTTACAGTTTTATTTAAAAGGCTCCTCATACCGTCGAAACGTTCCCCCGATACTGCTGGATCGGGCGGACGCCGATGCGTTTTTGTTTCAACGCCTTGATTCCGTTGAGCGCGGCAAAGGCGCCAGTAATGGTGGTCATGATGCAGACGTTGAAGGCGTAGGCGGCGGAACGGATCTGGTTCTCATCGCGACGCGGAATCATGCCGCCGGGCGTATTGATGACAATCTGGATCTGGCCGTTTTTGATCAGGTCGATGGCGGTGGGGCGTCCTTCGTTGATCTTGGCCAGTTTCTTCACATTGACACCCTGGGCCGCGAGTGCGACGGCCGTGCCGCTCGTCGAATAAATGGTGAAGCCCAGCGCCTCGAGCTGGCGTGCGAGTTCGACCGCCCGCACCTTGTCGGCGTCCTTGACCGAGAGAAAAACATTCCCACTGGTGGGCAGGCCGGGTTTGGCCGCGGCCTGGGCCTTGGCGAAGGCGATGCCGAGATCGTCGTCGAGGCCCATGACTTCGCCGGTCGAGCGCATCTCGGGCCCGAGCATGATGGTCGCACCCGGGAAACGCACGAAGGGAAACACCGCTTCCTTCACGCACCAATGCTTCGGGGTGAGCTCGCGCGTGAAGCCGAGGTCCTTGAGCTTCATGCCGGTCATCACTTTTGCGGCAAGCTTGGCCAGCGGCACGCCAATGGCCTTGGCCACGAACGGCACCGTGCGCGACGCCCGCGGGTTGACCTCGAGCACATGGAGGACGTTGTCCTTGATCGCGAACTGGACGTTCATCAGGCCGACGACGCGCAGCTCCTTCGCGAGCGCGGCCGTGGCGGTGCGCACCGTCATGAGCATGTCCTGGCCGAGCGTGTGCGGCGGCATGACCATCGCCGCGTCGCCCGAATGCACCCCGGCAAACTCGATGTGTTCCAGCATGCCGCCGATGACCGAGGTCTCGCCGTCGCTGATGCAATCCACGTCGAGCTCGATGGCATCCTCGAGGAATTTGTCGATGAGCACGGGTTTTCCGGGCATGACGTCGAACACCTGGCGCACGACGCCCTTCAGCTCCTCCTCGCTGTAAACGATGAACATGCCGCGGCCGCCGAGCACGAACGACGGGCGCAGCAGCACGGGATAGCCGACCTCGAGGGCGAAGGCGGCCGCCTCGCCCTCGCTGAGCGCGGTGCGGTTGGCGGGCTGCTTGAGCCCGAGCTTGTTGAGGATGGCGGAGAAAAGCTTCCGGTCCTCGGCCGCCTCGATCGACTCGGGCGAGGTGCCGATGATGTTGACGCCATTGGCCTTCAGCGCGGTGGCGAGGTTGAGCGGCGTCTGTCCGCCAAACTGCACGATGACGCCGTCACAGTTTTCCTGCTGGTAAATCTCCAGCACATCCTCGAGCGTCAGCGGCTCGAAATAGAGCCGGTCGCTCGTGTCGTAGTCGGTCGAGACAGTTTCGGGATTCGAGTTGACCATCACGGTCTCGAAGCCGATTTCGCGCAGCGCGAAGCTGGCGTGGACGCAGCAGTAGTCGAACTCGATCCCCTGCCCGATGCGGTTGGGGCCGCCGCCAAGGATCATGATTTTTTTCTTCCTCGACGGGATGATTTCATTCTCGTCGCCGTAGCTGGAATAATAATACGGCGTGAACGCCTCGAACTCGGCGGCGCACGTGTCCACCAGCCGGTAGGTCGTGTTGACGCCCGCCTGCTTGCGATGCGCGCGCACGGCGACAAGGTCGTCCTTGAGCAGATGCGCGAGCTGCGCGTCGGAAAACCCAAACTGCTTGGCGCGGCGCAGCCGTGCGGTGTCGAGGGTCATGAGCGAAAACTTTTTCAGCTCCTGCTCCATCTCGAAAATCTCGCGCAGCTGGTGAAGGAACCAGGGATCGATCTTGGTGAGGTCGAAAATTTCATCGACGCCCAGGCCGGCGAGAAAGGCGTAGCGGATGTAGAAAATGCGCTCGGCATTGGGCGTGCCGAGGCGCGCGGCCAGGATTTTTCGGTCAATCAGCTCGTCCCCCCCGTGCTTGCCGCCGCCGCCAAAGCCGCGTGAGCCGGTTTCGAGCGAGCGCAGGGCCTTTTGCACGGATTCCTTGAACGTGCGTCCGATGGCCATGGCTTCGCCGACAGACTTCATCGACGAAGTGAGTGTCGTATCCGCATCGGGAAATTTTTCGAAAGTGAAGCGGGGAATTTTGGTGACAATATAGTCGATCGTTGGTTCGAACGAGGCGGGGGTGAGGCGAGTGATGTCGTTCCTCAGTTCGTCGAGCGCGTAGCCGACGGCCAGCTTGGCGGCGATCTTGGCAATGGGAAAACCGGTGGCCTTCGAGGCCAGCGCGGAGCTGCGGCTGACCCGCGGGTTCATCTCGATCACGACCATGCGGCCGTTCTGCGGATCGACGGCGAACTGGATGTTCGAGCCGCCGGTCTCGACCCCGACCTCACGGATGACGGCGAACGAGGCGTCGCGCATCACCTGGTACTCCTTGTCGGTGAGCGTCATGGCCGGCGCGACGGTGATGGAGTCGCCGGTATGCACGCCCATGGGATCGAAATTTTCGATCGAGCAGATGACGACGCACTGGTCCTTGTGGTCGCGCATGACTTCCATCTCGAATTCCTTCCAGCCAAGCAGGCATTCCTCGACGAGCACCTCGTGCACCGGCGAAATGTCGAGGCCGTTGGCGACGATGCGCTCGAACTCCTCGCGGTTGTAGGCGATGCCGCCGCCCTGGCCGCCGAGCGTAAAGGACGGGCGGATGATGAGCGGGAAGACCCCAATCTCCTCGATCGCGGCGCGCGCCTGCTCGAGGGTTTGCACCGTGCGCGACTTGGCCACGTCGAGGCCGATCTTGATCATGGCCTGCTTGAAAAGCTCGCGGTCCTCGCCCTTGTTGATCGCAGCGGGCTTCGCGCCGATCATTTCCACGCTGTATTTTTCAAGGATGCCCAGCTTGTGCAGTTCCATCGCGAGGTTGAGGGCCGTCTGGCCGCCGAGCGTGGGCAGAAGCGCGGAGGGTCGTTCGGCGGCAATGATCTTTTCCAGGAACTCGGCCGTCAGCGGCTCGATGTAAGTCACATCGGCAAATTCCGGGTCGGTCATGATCGTGGCCGGGTTGGAGTTCACCAGGATCACGCGATAGCCTTCCTCGCGCAGCGCCTTGCAGGCCTGGGTGCCGGAATAGTCGAACTCACAGGCCTGGCCAATGACGATGGGGCCGGCGCCGATGATGAGGATGGATTTGAGGTCGGTGCGTTTGGGCATGGGCGTGAACGCCCGCGAGAATTGGGATCGCTCAAAAGCTGCGCAAGGGGAAACAGCAGGTCCTGGCACGCGACGAACGCGGCGGGGCGACGGGCGGGCTTACCCAACCTGGCTGGCGTCGATGCCAAGGACCTTGGCGGCCTTCGCCTTGTCGCCTGCGCAGGCGCGCAGCACCATGTCGGTGTATTGCTTGCGCTGGCCGGCAAGGTATTCCTCGAGGCTGGGCCAGGTCTTGACCTCGCGCAGGCGCAAGGGAAGTTGTTGCGTGGTGACGACGCGGGCTTCGGTGGTGGCGGCGATTTTCGAGACGACCTGGTTGAGTTCCGAGAGATTGCCCGGCCAGTGGTAGGACGCGAAGGTGGCCAGCGCGTCTTCGGAAAACTCGATGAGATGCGTGTCGAAAAACGGGTTGGTGGCCTTCGTGATGAAATGTTTGACGAGGAGAGGGATGTCCTTGATGCGCTCGCGAAGGGGCGGCAGGATCACGGGCAGCGAGGCGACGCGGTAGAAAAGTTCGTCGTGGAATTTGCCCTCATCGGTCAGCTTCTCGAGATCCTCGCCGGTCGTGCAGATGAGGCGGAAGGTCTGGCCGATGTTGCGCAGCACGCTGACGAGCTCCCGCTGCATCGAAAGCGAAAGGCATTGCGGATGCTGGAGCAGCAGCGTGCCGCCCTTGGCCTGCAGCACCCAGGCGCCGCCCCCGCCGTTTTGGCCGATGAGGCCATCGCGAAAGTTTTCCTCGGAACTGAGGGCGCAATCGATTTTTATAAAAGGCGCATCGCCGCCCTTGCCGGCGCCGTGGAGGAGTTCAGCGACGGTTTTTTTGCCGGTGCCGGGCTCGCCGGCGAGCAGCACAGGGGTGCGCACCGAGGAAAGTTTCTTGATCTGCTGGACGAGTTTTTTGATGGCCGGGCTTTGGCCGATGAGGCGCGCCTCGACATCGATGGCATAGGTGGCGGGCAGGCCCGCCTCGGCACTCGCGCGCTCGGCCTGGAACTGCTTGAATTCCAGCCCGCGCTTGAGCGTGGCAATGAGTTCATCGACGCGAAACGGTTTCTGCAGGTAATCGAACGCGCCATATTTAAGCGCCTGCACGGCGCTATCGGTGCTGGCATAGGCCGTCATAATGATGATGACGGCGCCCGGATCGTAGAGTTTAAGCTGCTTGAGAAGGGTGATGCCATCCATCGGCTTCATGTCGATGTCGGCCAGCACCAGGTCGTACCGCTCCGCCTTGTAGCGCACGATGGCTTTTTCTCCATCCGTGGCAAAGGCCGTGGAAAAGCCCGTCGGCTGGATGACAGCCTCGAGCATTTCGTGGATGGAGAGCAGGTCGTCAACAATGAGAACGGAAGGCATGGGCGGGGGTTATCTTCCCGGATAAAAACAGATACTGTCGCTAACACAAAGCGGATTCTTCCGCGACTTTTACTGGCCGCCAGCCACGTTCGCGAGTTGGAAAATCGGCAAAAACATTGCAATGACGATGCCGCCGACAACCACGCCCAGGATAACAATGAGAAACGGCTCGATCAGCGAGGTGAGCGCACCGACGATGGCGTCGCATTCCGTGTCGTAGAAGTCGGCGACTTTGTTCATCATGCCGTCCACATTGCCCGTGGTCTCGCCAGCCTTGACCATATGTTTCATCATGGGCGGAAAAAATGGATTGGTGCCCAGCACCTCCGAGACCTGGCCGCCCTGGCTGACGTGCTTGGCAATTTCCTCACAGGCGTCCTCGACCTGGACCTTGTTGCTCGCGGCCGAAACAATCTCGAGCGTACGAAGAATCGGCACGCCGGAGCGCATGAGCGTGGCATAGGTACGACAAAACCGCGAAAGTGCGATTTTACGGATAAGGGGGCCAAAAATCGGCGCGCGCACCAAGGTAAGGTCCTTATGCCGGCGGCCGACCGGCGTCTGGCAGTATTTGTTTATGCCATAACCGACTCCCACCAACACCACCGCCAGCACGAGGCCACGCCAGCTGCCGAGAAAATGGCTCACGTCGATGAGCATCTGCGTCGGCACAGGCAAGGCGTGGCCATTTTCTTTGAACATGTCGGCAAAGACGGGAACCACGAAAATCAGCATCACGTTCACCAACACGACGGCCAGGGAGATGACAACGATGGGGTAAGTCATGGCCGACTTCACCTTTTTTGCCAGCTTGACGCTGGCTTCAAAGTAACCGGCCACCTTGGTGAGAATTTCCGAGAGCGCACCGCTCGCCTCACCCGCTTCGACCATCGAGATGAACAAAGGAGGGAAGCTCCTGGGAAACTTTTTGACGGAAGAGGAAAACGAGTTGCCGGCCGAGATATCCTGCCGCACCTCACGGATGACGACAGAAAACACTTGGTCCTCCGTCTGGTCTTGCAACGCCTCGAGCGATTGCACCAACGGCAGGCCCGCGGTGAGCAGCGAGGCCAGCTGCTGGGTAAAAATGGCTAGTTCACCGAGCGGAAGCTTGTAATTTTTGGCCTTTCGCTCAAGCGACTTCTGCCGTGCAACCGTTTGGGTGGCTTTGAGACTGGGCTTGTTGCCTTGTTTTGCTTCGGGGCGCCGCGCCGAAGACTGTCCGGGTTGGGCGGAAGTAATAAACGGCATAGTGCCTGCATAAGAACGTGCCGCCCATTAAGTCGCAATCTCATTTCTTGCAACATGACGTAAAAAATCCCCGGGGAATTTTCGTGGGTTAGAATCCCCACCCCAGGGGCAGCAATATCGGAGGCTTGACCGCCCCGTTCCGTCAGCGAAGCTTCATCCCGCCGCGGCTGTAGTTTAATGGTAAAACCTCTGCCTTCCAAGCAGGTGTCGACGGTTCGATTCCGTCCAGCCGCACCACCCGCCTAGCCCCGACTTGTCGGGGCTAGGGCGAGGTGTCTCGCCGAAGCCTTGGCAAAGGCAGACAGCCCTTTTAGCCAGCAGCCGAACTAAACGAAGGCGGGCCCCAACACTTCACCCCCGCCCCATCCTGAACCTCATCCTTTTCGAGCCTCACGAAATTGCTGTTCCGTTGCCGCGGGCCGATCCGCGCGCGCGGCACCTGCTCGATGTATTGCGCCGCCACGAAGGCGACCCGTTTGATGCCGGCCTTATTAACGGTCCGCGAGGCAAAGGCCGGCTCGAAAAAATTTCCCCGTCCACTCTCACCTTCTCCTTCGCCTGGGGCGAACCGCCACCGTCGCTCGATCCGATCATGCTCCTCATCGGCCTGCCGCGCCCGCAGACCGCGCGTAAAATCCTGCAGGAGGCCACCTCACTTGGCGTTGGCGCACTGCATTTCTTCACGGCCGAAAAAGCCGAGCCCAGTTACGCACAGAGCACGCTCTGGACGGGCGGCGAGTGGCGCCGCCACCTCGTCGCCGGCGCGGAACAGGCCTTCTGCACGCGATTGCCGGGGCTCACCCATGGCCTCACGCTCTCCGCTGCACTCGAAAAAACCCCGCCCTCCGCCGCCCGCCTCGCCCTCGACAATTACGAAGCCACCGCGTCCTTGGGCCATGGCCAGCCCTTGGCTGGCTCATCGGTTGTGCTCGCCCTCGGATCCGAACGGGGATGGTCGGACGCCGAGCGCGATTTTTTGCGGGCGAAAAACTTTTCGCTCGTACACCTCGGCTCGCGCGTGCTGCGCACGGAAACCGCCGTCGTGGCTGCAGTCGCGCTCGTCAAGGCACGCCTGAAACTTTTTTGAAAAATACCGCGCTGGGCTGGCGCGCACCTTTGCCGCCAAGGCGTTTCAGGCACGTCCAACCCGGTGGCGCGAGATCCATTCCGCCCGGCAGCTCAAAAATCACCAACGCCCCGGGTTTGGCCGCGAGCCGGGCCTCCAGGCTGATGAACAGCCGCGGTGCCAGGTCCGTAATGAGTTCGTAGGGGGGATCGATAAAAACCAAATCCGCCGCATGGGTGTCCGGCCGCGCCGCCCAGGCGAGTGCATCCGCCTGCGCGATCTGGCAATCGGCTATTTCGCGCCCAACGCTTTTGCCCACCGCCGCGAGATTGGCCTGCACGCAGGCCGCCGCCTTGGCATTTTTTTCCACAAACATCCCGCTGGCCGCCCCCCGGCTCAACGCCTCAAGCCCGTAGGCTCCGCTGCCCGCAAACAAATCCCAGAATACCGCCCCCACCACCCGCGCACCCAGGCTCGAAAATACCGCCTGCCGCAGCCCGTCGGTGGCTGGCCGCACCGCATTGCCCGGCGGCACACGCAGGGGGATGCCGCGCGCCACGCCGCCGCTTATGCGCATCGCGCGCCTCCAGGCAGGGACTGCTTCATGTCGTGATGACACGGCTGCCGGCCGGCTGCTTCAATAAAAAATGCCTTGGCTTTTGCCTTGGTCGAAGAAGCCCTCATAAGTGCAACCATGCGCCCATGGCATGCGTCTTTCTCCACACACATGCAAATCACTTATAAATTGCACCCCAAGCTCGTGTTCTTTGGTCTAAGCACCTGAACCTGACCATCTCCGCTTGCGGCGGCCCCTGACTTCCCGCCGCAGACGGCAAAGCTCGCTGCAGCCGTTTGCCAGACTACAACCCATGCGCCTAATCCGCCTTTTCGCTTTCGCCTGCTTTGCAGTCGGCGGGATTTTTTCGTGCGCACACGGCGCCGAGCGCAATTTATGGCCGTTCTGGGTCGAAGAAAAAAATGCCGCCGGGCAAGTGACCGAATGGCAGGGCATGGGGCCGCTGGTTTTCGAAAAAAACACCGACGACGGCCGCGCAGGCGGCTTCCGTCCGTTTTATGTGTGGAAAAAAAATGCCGCGGGCGAAACGACCGATGCGAGCGTGGCGTATCCCCTTTTCACCTATCGCGCCGGGCCGGGCGGTTCGTCCTGGAGCGTGTTTTCCATGATCAACTGCGCCAGCCCACGCCCGGGCACGCCGGACAAGAACCATTCACTCGATCTCTGGCCGTTCTATTTTTCACGCCGGACGGGCGACCCCGCCTCGTCGTATCGCGCGGTTTTTCCCCTCTATGGCACGGTAAAAAACCGCCTCGTCGATGAATGGTCGTGGATTTTGTTTCCACTCTACGGCCGGTTTGTGAAAAACAACGTCGCCACCACCACCGCGCCATGGCCGTTTGTGCGAACCACCCGCGGCGAGGGCAACCGCGGCTTCGCGCTGTGGCCGCTCTTCGGCTGGCGGGCGAAGGATGGCGCCTACCACGAGCAGTATTACCTCTGGCCATTCTTTGCCCAAAGTGAGCACGCCCGGTGGCTGCCCCAGCCGGAAGTGAAGCTCGCCGTGCTGCCATTCTACACCCGCGAGCAGGCCACGGGCTCCATCAGCGAAAATTATTTTTGGCCGTTTTTCGGCTACACCGACCAAGCCGCACCTTTTCGCTTTCATGAGACGCGTTATTTCTGGCCATTCCTGGTGCAAGGCCGCGGCGACGATCATTACTACAACCGCTGGGCTCCCTTTTACACCCATTCGATGGTCAAGGGACGGGACAAGACCTGGGTGCTCTGGCCGCTGTGGCGGCAAATCCGCTGGAACGCCGCCGGCCTCGCGCAGACCAAGACCAACGGGCTGATTTTCCTCTACTGGTCGCTGACGGAGCACAGCCTCGCCCACCCCCAATTGCCGCCCGCGCGCCGCACCAGCCTGTGGCCGCTCATCACCGTGTGGGACAACGGCGCCGGCCGCCGCCAGGTGCAGGTGCCCAGCCCGTTCGAGTCGTATTTCCCGACGAACGAGACCATGCGCCTCGTTTACAACCCGCTTTCCGCCCTTTACCGCTACGACCGGCGCACACCCGGCACCGTGCGGCAGGATTTTCTTTTCAGTTTCATCACCTACCAGCGCGCGCCCGGACACTCTGAATTCCATTTCGGGCCATTTTTCAAAGTACAAAAAGACCCCGGCACCACCCACGTCTCCTTTCTCAGCGGGCTGCTCGGGCTGCGACACAATTTAGATCGGCCTGGCTGGCGACCGTTCGCATTCGATTTTTCGGCAAAACCACTTAATCCTCAAGTCACATCGCGCTGACATGAAACAACTGACCTCAATTTTGGAAGGCATCGGAAGCGCCGTGCTGATGACCAAGCGGGCGTTTTTCATGCTGCCGGCCGCACCGCGCATCATCCGGCGCGTCGTCGAGCAAACCTTCATCGGCGGCTACACCTCCCTGCCCATTGTCTCCGCCCTCAGCTTCTTCATCGGCGGCGTGCTCGCCCTGCAAGCAGGCGCCAGCATGCAGGACATCGGCACGAAGGAACTCATCGGCACGCTCGTCGGCGAGTCGCTCGTGCGCGAGCTCGGCCCGCTGATCGTCGCCATCCTCGTCGCCGGCCGGGTGGGCTCGGCCATCACCGCCGAGTTGGCTTCAATGAAGGTTTACAACGAGGTGGACGCGCTCGTGACGATGAATATCCCGCCCGAGCGCTTCCTCGTGTTGCCCCGGTTGCTCGCCGTGTTGTTGTACATGCCGGTGCTCACCATCATCGGCATCGTCGTCGGCTGGATGGGGGGAGCCGTGGTTTGCAAATATGTCAGCTTCATCCATCTCGCGCCCGAACAATATTTCCAGAGTCTGCGCCAGTATTTGACTGCACGAAAGATGTTCGACGGGCTCCTGAAGGCGGAAATCTTCGGCTTCTGCGTCGTCCTGATCGCCTGCACGATCGGCCTGCGCACCAGCGGCGGCCCGCGCGAGATTGGCAACTCCGTCACCCGCTCGGTCGTCACTTCGCTCATCACCATCCTCGTGCTCGACTTCTTCATCACCAAAGCGCTCATCTGATGAAAAAATCCTCTGCCGCCCGCGAACGCCACGACCGCAACCCTGTGCCGGTGGAAGTGGCGGGCTTGTCCAAAAACTACGGCTCACAGGCCGTGCTCACCGACATTTCACTCAGCATCAAGCCCGGCGAAATCTTTGTCATCATGGGCCCGAGCGGCTCGGGCAAAAGCGTGCTGCTGCGCCAGATTGCCGGGCTCGAGACGCCGACAACCGGCTCCGTGCATATCGCCGGCCTCGACCCCGCCAACCCGGAGACGCGCGACCGCTTTGCCCTGGCGCTCGTCTTCCAATCCGGTGCGCTCTTCAACTCGCTCAACGTTTACGACAACCTCGCGCTCTACCCGCTCGAGCACCGCCTCTGCTCAAAAAAGCACATTCACGACCGCGTCATGCACGCGCTGCAAATCCTCTCGCTCGAGGCCGCTGCCAAAAAATTCCCCTCCGAGCTGTCCGGCGGCATGAAAAAACGCGTCGCCATCGCCCGCGCCCTCGTCATGGAACCGCAGCTTCTTCTCTACGACGAACCCACCAGCGAGCTCGATCCCGTCATGTCCGCCACCATCGGCGAGATCATCGCCACGCTGAAGCAGGAGTTCCAGGTGACGAGCATCGTCGTCTCCCATGACCGCGATCTCACGCTCACCATCGCCGACCGCGTCGCCATCCTCATGCAAGGCAAACTCCGCACCACCAGCACGCCCGCCGAGTTGCGCGCAACCAAGGATCCCGTCATCGCCGATTTTCTCAACCCACAGATCGATTTAAAAAATCCCCGTTACAAACAACTGGAGATCACCACATGAACAATGCACAAATGACGGCCCGCATCGGCCTCTTCTTCCTCGTGGGCGCCGTGATCATCTGGATCACCTTCGAGGCTCTGCACAGCGGCGGCTTCCACCGCCACAACGGCTACGTGCTCACCGCCCGCTTCGAGACGCTGAAAGAGCTCAAAGTCGGCGACGAAGTCCGCATGGCCGGCGTACTGGTTGGCAGCGTCGAGACAACCAGCCTCGTCAATCACCGCGCCGAGGCCGTGCTGCGCATCCAGCCCGAGTTCAAAATCGCCCGCGATGCCACCGCCACCATCTCCAGCGCCGGCCTGCTCGGCACCAATTACATCTCGTTCGACCTCGGCACGGTGGAGGAATTTTATGAGCCCGGGGCGGAGGTCCAGACCAGGGCCAGCGCCGACCTCAACAGCGTCATGGCCCAGATCGGCGACCTCAGCCACAAGCTCGAAGCCGCCTTCAGTTCCATCACCAACATCACCCAGGGCGAGAACGGCCAGCCCGGCCTTTTCCAGCGCCTCGACAAGCTCGTCGCCGACAATGGCGATAAAGTCACCGCCACCATTTCCAACCTCCACGAGATCACGACGAAGATCAATGAAGGCCAGGGCACCATCGGCCGCCTCGTCAACGATCCCAAGATGCACGACGAATTGGTCGCCGCCATCGAGGAAATCAAGGCCGACGCCACCCAGGCCAAGGGCTTCATCACCGACGCGCAGGACATCGTCGACCAGGTCAAGTCCGGCCAGGGCGCGCTCGGCACGCTCGTCTACAACCAGGAAGCCGGCGACAACATCAAGCGCGTCGCCCAAAACATGCGCGAACTCTCCGACAAGCTCAACAAGGGCCAGGGCACGCTCGGCCGGCTGATCAACGACGACAGCCTCTACACCCAGACCCAGGGCGTGCTGAAAAAAGCCGACCAGGCGTTTGACAGCATGGGCGACTCGAGCGCGATCAGCGCCGTCGGCGTCGCCGCCAACGCGCTTTTCTGAGCTG
>Ga0210402_10002339_pt1 | contig 18520 bp, 11 predicted proteins | sample IncBWC7MmetaG_FD_161055 | JGI IMG/M metagenome (GOLD analysis project Ga0210402, IMG submission 161055) | Forest soil microbial communities from Barre Woods Harvard Forest LTER site, Petersham, Massachusetts, United States - Inc-BW-C-7-M | ecosystem: Environmental > Terrestrial > Soil >... | reverse complement strand
CCGCATCCCGTCCCACCACCACCACCTTGGACAGCGGGGCGTTCATACCGCCGCTTCCTGCGACAGAGGCTCATCGATCCCGCAATATTCCGCAACGAACTCGGCATGCGTGGGCATGGCCTCGACGTTGATTTGAATACGCTGGCGAAACTCGGCCAGGCGTTCTTCGAGGGCGGGAAGAGCATACGCATCGGCGAGCCGATCGTGACCTTGCGGTGTGACCCCCTGTCCCACCAGCACCGACAGCCAGCTGTCGCGCGCGAACAGGCCATATTGATAATTCGGCAGCGCCGCTCTCGATCGGAACAGCGAGAGCTTGTGAATCAGACTGTCGGGCAGCGGCATGGAGCGGACATAGTCCCACAAGGGTTCGCCGACGCGGTCATTGGCCGTGTAGTGCAAGATCAGGAAATCGCGTATGCGCTCATATTGCATGTTGTTGAGGCGATTGAACTCCTCGATCAGCCGCCAATCGGACGAGCTCGATCCGCGCCGGGGCATGAGATTGATCAAATCGGTCACGGCCGCCTGCACCAGGTAGATGCTGGTGGACTCCAGCGGTTCGAGAAAGCCGCTGGCGAGGCCGATGGCGATGCAGTTGCCGGCCCAGGCACGCTCGCGCCTGCCGGGCGAGAACTTCAGCAGCCGCGGTTCACCCTGCGCCGCATCACCGATGATCGAGAGCAACGATTCGCGGGCATCGCTTTCGGAGATGAAGCGACTGGAGAAGACATAGCCGTTGCCCGTGCGATGCTGCAGCGGGATGCGCCAGGTCCACCCTGCCCGCCGCGCCGTAGCGCGCGTGTAAGGTGTCAAAGCGCCGATTCGTCTACTTGGCAACGCGAAAGCCCGATCGCAAGGCAGCCAGTGAGTCCAATCTTGCCAGGCCACTCCCATGACGCCGCCGAGCAGCAGCGATCTGAAGCCAGAGCAGTCGACGAAGAGATCGCCGGCGATGCGCTCACCGGATTTTAGGGTGAGGTGGCGAACGTCGCCTGACTCATGGCGTGCGATATCGCACACCTGGCCCTCGATTCGGTGCACGCCGCGCTCGATTGCCCAGCGGCGCAGGAAGGCAGCGTACAGTCCCGCGTCGAAATGATAGGCATAGGCGTACGTCGCGCGAATCGACTTTAAGTCCTCGTTGGGAAATTCGAACTTGTCATTCCGGGCCGCCACCACCGAGTAAGAAAAGTCTTGAAGCGGCGCAGTGCCGGCACCTGATCGATGCGCCCGAAGCCAATGATGTTGGAACTCCACCCCACCCCATGGTTCGCCGAATGCGCCAAAGGGATGAATGTAGGCTCCGCCCTGGCGATGCCAATCGCAGAATTGAATGCCGAGCTTGAACGTGGCCTTGGTCTCGCGCATGAATTGCGCCTCGTTCAAGCCCAGCATGTCATTGAAGATCTTGATATGCGGTAGCGTCGCCTCGCCCACCCCGACCGTGCCGATGTCGTCGGACTCGATCAGCGTGACCGAGTAATCGTCCGCCGGCAGTTGCCGTCGCAGCGCCGCCGCGCTCATCCAGCCGGCGGTACCGCCGCCCACCACGACGATGCGCAGCGCTTGAGACTGACCGTCGTTCCGAATCGCATCGCTCATCGTTCCCTCCCTCTAAAACTTTGCCCGCACTCCGGCTTGGTAGCGCCGATCGATCAACGACCAGCCCGAGTCGCGATACACCGCCGCGGCGCCGGGCGTCGCCGAGGAATCGCCGAAGATCTGCTGTTGATACACCGTCTTGGTGTCGAGAATATTGGCCACATCCAGGGACAATTCCACATGCGAGCCGACGGAGACGCGCAAGGAGCCGTCGAGAAAGCCTGCAGCCTTCTGAAACACCGGCAGGCCAATGCAGCAATCGAGATTCGCGGTCAGGTAGCGCGAGCGCCAGTTGTAGGCCAAACGCAAGCCCACCGGACCCTTTTCATATAGGCCCACCAGGTTGAAGGTGTTCTTGGACACGCCAGCGAGACTGTGCGAGTCGATGACCACGCCCGTCACCACCGGCACACCGGCGCCCACGGCACCAACTCCCCCGCCCGAGGTGGCATCGATCAAATTGGAATTATGAATACCTGATTGGCCTACGTAAGTGTAGTTCACCTGCATCCCCAGACCGTTGAGCGGGTTTGGCAGGAAGTCAAAGAAGGTCTGATAGGCGGCTTCGACGCCCTTTAGCGTGCCGCCATCCTTCTCATTGATGGGCCCCCGGACCTGAACTGTTTCCGTGCCGCCATTGTTGGTGAATTCGCGGTCGAAATTGGCATACGACAGGCTGTTGAAGAGCTTCTTATAAAAAAGTCCCAGGGTGAGCGAACTGCTGGCGTTGAAATAACGTTCGAAGGACAGATCGAATTGGTCGGCGCTCTCCGGCAGCAGACCGGCATTCCCCGCCGTGGAACTGAACACCCATTTGTAGCCCACCACGTTGGCGGCGATGTGGGCGGCGGTCGGCGAGTTGTAGATCACGTATGGCGAGTCTGGCGTGGTATTGAGAAAGGGCGAATTGATCGACACGTAATTGCGCATCAAGCCGATGTCCGGCCGCGACAGCGCGCGCGAATAGGCAAAGCGCACGTAGTCCTTGTCATCCAACCCGAAACGCACGTTGAAGCTCGGCAGCGCGTTGGTGTGCGAGCTCGTAAAGGTGTTGGGTGTGCCGCCTCCCGAAGCAAACGCCATGATTTGGGGCGTGAGATAGCAGCTCGGATTCACCACGCTGTTGGGCCCTAAGGGGGCCGAGCACGGCGGCAGCGCCTGAAGAATGGTCGAATCAGGAAAGGCAACACTGCCCTCGCTGACTTCTTCCGTACGCACCACCCGCACGCCGACATTGCCGACGACATTGACGCTGCCGAAGATGTGGGTGTCTTTTCCGCCGAAGTCCAGCATCAGATAGCCCGCGTCTGTCTTCTCCTCGACGTGCATCACTTCGGACGGTGTATAGCAGCCGTCCACGGTGGCTTCTGGCCGGTCGCAGACGGGGGTGTAGCCTAAGCCGATGGGCGAATCGGTAGAGGCACCGCTCAAGGCCTGCACCAACCGCGACATGTTGGTGATCGTGGCGTTGTTCAAGAACACGAGGGAGCCGTTCGGATAAACGCCGTTGTTGTAGAAATTGTTGAAATTCGTGGTGCCCCAGATGCCCGCGCCGTAGCCTGAGAATGGCGCGTGGCCGCTGGCGCAAGCCGGATACGCGCCGGGAGTGGTGTTGTCGGCGTTGAAACCCGGGCCATTGCAATACCAATTGGCCGCAACCGGCGTCCAATTGTAGGTCGAGTAGCGCACCGTCTGGCTGCGATCGGCGTGGCGCACACCGACCTTCAAAGAATCCAGCCAGCCACCCTTGTTGATGTCGACGGCGAGATCACCGCGGAATGCAGACTCGATGCCTCCGTCGTTCTCGGTGTGCCCCTGGATGAATGGAATCCAGTAGTTGTGCGGGTTCGACAATCCCCCGGGGGCATAGTTGACGTTGGAGCCCGGCAGCAAGCTGATCTGAGGTGTGCCGTCGCCATTGACGCTGTATTGATAGTTGGCCATCGAGCCCGAGGCCACCAGGATATCGTTGTTGCGCACGCGGGCGTCGATGTACTGGGCATCGAAGCTGCTGTGCAACCGATCGGTGATGTCCCATTTGACATTGACGGACAGATCCTTCGTGTCCTCGCTGTGATCGAAGTCGCGGGCCTCGTCTTGGAAGTAGAGGCCATCCCGGTCGGTTGCGCAGGTGAATCCGGGCCCGCAATCGTTCACAAAGGGCACCCCCGGGATCGCGGAGCCGGTGTTGATGGCATCTTGGATGTTGGGCGAATAACTTCCAGCCCAGCTGCCGTGCGGTTGTGTCAGAAGCCCCGACTGCAGCATGCCATTGGAACCGAACGCGAGACCGGATGAACCGGCCAAAATCGAAGAGCCCCGCGGATCGAAAGCGGGAGTTCCGAAGTAGGTGCCGTCGAGGATCGCGTGGCTGGCATCCTCGAGCCACTTGTTGTGGTAGCTCGAGTCAGTGTATTGAACCGTCGCGAGCAGCGATTTCGAATTGTTCTGGTACTGGCCCGCAATGGTGCTGCCGATGCGGTCGCGATCGTAGTCTACCTGCGAGTAGCGGATGCCATCCGGGGCGAAGGCCCAGCCGGTCCCGCCGAAAGGATTGGACGTGCAGGGAATGCTGCCGTCGGGATTCACAATGGCATGTGCCACCGTCCCGTAACCCGAGGAGCAATAGGTGTCGATCTTGTCCATGATCACGTTCTGGGTGCGCGTTATCACATGCGAACGCGAATAGTCGAGCAGCAGACCAAATCGGCCGACGGCAGTGCTGATCGAGTCGCTGGCCAGCACCGAATATGCCGGCGTGAATTCTTTGGACCGATCTCCGTAGTTGCCTTGAAGCGCGCCGACGATGACAGGACCTTCTTGATCGAAAGGCAAACGAGTCCGCAAGTCGACGGTGCCGGCTATGCCGCCCTCGATCATCTCGGCGGTCTGGTTTTTGTACGCATCCGCGCGGCTCAACAGCTCCGGGGAGATGTCGTTGAAATTGAGCCCACGTCCCGAGTCGGCGGAAAAGGTGTCGCGCCCGTTGAATTCGGTGCGTACCTGCGTCAAGCCGCGAATGAGGATATTGGTCGGTTCGCCCGATGGGTGGGTGCTGTCGTCGTTGGACTGCAGTCGGTTCACCGTGATGCCGGGCAATCGCTGCAGCGCATCCGACGCCGACTTGTCCGGGAAGGTGCCAATGTCTGTGGCCGCAATGGAATCGACGAAGGTGCTGGCGTCTCTTTTGATGTTCTGCGAGATCGAAATGGCTTGTTTCTCGCCTACCACCACGATTTCCTCGGTCGCCACGTAGAATTCCGCCTCTGCCGCCGTGGCACTACGCCCCAAGGCCGGATTGCTCTGGGCCTCCGCGATACGGAGATTGCGTGATTTCTTGTCCGGTGGGGTCGGGGGGCTCGGCGCGGCGCCGGGGCTGCCTTTATCGCCGCTGACGGGTTTGCCGCCCGCGGTGTTTTTATTGCTGCCCGCGATGCTGCGAATAGTCGCGGTGTTCTCGCTGCTGTACACCGCCTCGAGTCCCGTGCCTTTCAGCATTGCGTCCAGGGCCGCGTGCTTCTCGAGATCTCCCACGACCGGATTGGCGGTGGCGTGGCTGACCAGATCGTAGGGGTACAGCAATTGCATCTTCGCCTGCGTCGCAAAATTCTTGAGCGCATTGGGCAAAGGCTGAGCCTCAATGTTGAATTTCGCTGGATCCGCCCTGACACTGGCCGTGGTCGCCAGCACCAGCCCCGATGCGCATGCCAAGGCCCGCAATACGGCCATGCGCACCGGTCCATTGTTCATGAACTGCCCCCTTTCGAACCATCGAGTACGACACTTTCAAGAGTCGTTTAGTATTGCGAGCCACGGAGCACAGCCCCCCCGTGGATCTGATTTCAAAAAAGACTATTTCGCAGGAGGCTCGATGTAGACGTGTCCTTGGCCGTCACGACGAATGGAGGCGCCGAACCCGTCACGCAACATGGTCAACAAGGCTTCGGCCCCTTCAGGGCTGGTCTGAAACGTGCCGCCCACCGGCAACTGGCGCAGCGCCTCATCGCTCAGCTCGATTTTGAGCGTGGTGTATCTCATGAGTTCGTTGACGACCTCGCCCAACGGCTGGTCTTGGAAATACAGGCTGCTCTTGCGCCATGCCAACAAACGGCTGAGCTGCGTTGAATTGAGTTCATGTATCACTTTGGCGTGGCCACGAGCGTCGGCCTGCTCGCCCGCCGTCACGGCAGCCGCCGATTGCGTGACCGATGGATCCGTGGGCGGCGTGTCCTGTTCGGTGGCATTGACCACGCTCACCGTACCTTCGCTCACGGTCACTTCCACGCCGGTGGGCCGCAGATAGACGTTGAACGCCGTGCCCACCGCGCGCACCCAATAATCTCCGGCCCGCACCCAGAACGGTCGCTGCGTATCGTGCGCCACCTTGAAATAAGCCTCGCCGCGCTCCAAGTGAATCACGCGGGACCTGGCGCTGTAGTCCACGCCCACCCGGCTGTTGGTATTCAGATCGAACGACGAACCATCAGGCAGTGCTATCGCTGCCTGTTCGCCGACGGCGGTCTGAAAGCGGGTCTCTTCCTTCTGCCGGTAAAGATTCCACGCGACGCCGACGACGAGCATGGCAATCGAGGCGGCCGCCGCGCCCAAGAGCAACCGTCGGCGTGTTGCCGGCCGCGCCGCAGCGTTCATCGACTGTCCGAAGTTGACGGCCCGCACCAAAGGACCGGACTTGGCGATCTCCTGCCAGGTGGCGGACAGTTCATCAAATACCCTGGCGTGATAGGGATGCGCATCCCGCCACAGTTCGAATTTTGCACGATCCTCCGCCGTCACATCATCGGCGCCAAGGCGCGCGAACCAGGCGCTGGCTTCGCGCTCAGTTTGCTCGGCACGCGGCAGCCGATGCAGCTTACCCATGGTCCTGCCTCACCGCATATCGCCGCTTGATGTAATTGTTGGTGTCCTTGAGGCCGCGAGCAATGTGCTTTTCGACCGTTTTCGCGGAAATGCCCAGACGTTTAGCGACCTCCTGGTAGGAGCATTCATGAAATACCCGCAACGTGAATGCGGCCCGACACTGGCGCGGCAAGTGATCGATGGCCTCCTGAATGAGGCGATTCCTCTCGTCTCTGATCAACTGAAACTCCGGCGACTCATTCTCAGGATTGACTCGTAAATCGCCCAAATCCCCCACTGCGCTGCGCTCGACGGTACGCCTGTGGCGATAGTCGTTGGCCGCAAGATTGCGCGCGGTGGAGAAGAGAAATGCCCGCAATGTCGTCACCGATTCTCGTTCGCGATAGGTGCGCAGAAAGGCTTCTTGTACGATCTCCTTGGCAGTCTCGCTCGATCCCACGAAGCGGCGGATATAGTGATGCAACGCGTCGCGGGTCTCGGCGAAGAGCTTCGTGAAGATCTCGGAACGGGATTCTGAAACTGGCATGCTTTATTTGGTCCCCCCGTTACCCTACCCCGTTGAAAGGCCGCACGGCAAATCTGGAAACTCGACTGGGGGAAATCGCGGTCCCAAGTGTCGTACGCATTACGCGCCATATACGCCCGCGGTTTACCTTAATCAGGAAGGGACGGCCCCAGTGATCCTGCTCCGAAGCCCCTCCAAGGCGCCGACCGCACTGCTCTTGTTCGCGCTGGCGCAATCGGCCATCGCGAACCGGGCATCCACGGAAACGATCGCGGCTTTGCCCACGAGCGTCACCTCCGGCGTGGGCGCGCCGCTGCCCTTCGCGGAGTACGAGGCGGAAAACGCGGTTTCACACGCACGCATCATCGGACCCGATCGCACATTTGGCACCCTGGCGGCAGAGGCGTCCGGCCGGCGCGCGGTCCTTCTGGAACGTGCTCGGGATTTTGTGGAATTCACGCTCGCCAAGCCTGCCAATGCCCTCACCGTTAGGTACGCTGTGCCGGACGATGCTCCAGACACAGCCGATGAGGGCCTCGACGTTTACGTGCAGGGCGAACGAATCGCTCATATCGCCACCACGCCGCGATACTGTTGCTACTACGGTCGCTACCCCTTCACGAAACATCGCGAGGATGGCAACGGCCACCATTTCTTCGACCACGCCAAAGTCCTTCTGGAAAAAGTCCTGCCCGCCGGTGCCGTGGTGCGGCTCGGGCGGAATTCCGACCGCGAAGGCAACTGGTGCGCCATCGATCTCGTGGATTTTGAGATGGTGCCGCCTCCCTTAAGTCGGCCACTTCGCGCGATTTCAGTGGTGGATTTCGGTGCCGATGCCAACGGCAAATTGGATTCGAGGCCCGCTTTCATCAAGGCGTTGTCAAAGGCCAGCAGCAGTCGCCGACCGGTGTGGATTCCGCCCGGACATTTTCGCCTCGACGGTCATTTGGCGGTTGACCGGGTGGAATTGGCGGGCGCAGGCCCCTGGTATTCCATCCTCGAGGGCGTCGGCGTCGGATTGTACGGACACGAGGCGCCGCGGCCGTCGCGGGCGGTGGACATCCACGATTTGTCCATCATCGGTGACGTTCAGGAGCGCGACGACCACAAACCGTTGGCCGGCATTGGCGGTGCGCTCGGAGGGGGCAGCCGCATTCAAAATGTGTTCATTCAACATGTCAAAGTCGGATTGTGGCTGGACGGTCCGTTTGACGGCTTGCGAGTGAGTCGCGTGCGGGTCTTGGACACCACGGCCGATGGTTTGAATCTCCATCGCGGAATATCCCATGTGATCGTGGAGGACAGCTTTTTTCGCAACACAGGTGACGACGGCATCGCCTCGTGGGCCGCGAAAGCTGCCAACCACGACATCATCATCCGTCACAACACTGTCATTGCACCGATCTTGGCGAACGGTGTGGCCATCTATGGCGGACACGATATTGAGGTCACCGAGAACCTCATTGCCGATACCTTGACCGAGGGCGGCGGCCTGCATGCGGGCAACCGCTTCGAGGCCATTCCCCTCTCCGGGAAGATCTCGATGAGGGGCAACATGGTGATCAGGGGCGGCGGGTTCGATCCGGGCCGGCACATGGGCGTGGGTGCGGTGTGGTTATACGCACTGGACGCACCCATTAACGCGCAGATCGAGTTGCAGACCAACACGCTGTTGGACAGCAGCCAGTCTGCGGTACTCTTATTCGGCAAGCGCATTGATGGACTGACGGTGGAGGACCTGCATGTGTATGGCACCGCGGGACCTCTGATGGAGGTACGAGCCGACGGCAGCGCCACTCTCTCGGGCATCGAGGCCGCCGGGATTTTCAGTCCTGCCATGCGCATGTGCGGGGCCTTTTCTCTCAACTGGAAAGGATCAAGTGGCAGCTTCAGCCATGCAAGCGCGCAGGGCTGCTAAAATAGATCTCCGTGAAGGCTTTGCTCTGTTCGCGTCGGCAATTCCTGAGCATGGGTGCCTCCTCGCTTGCCTTGGCGTCTGCCGCAAAGGCTGGCGGGCTGCCCCTGCTTGAGACGCAACGCTGCGCCTATGGCGCATCGCCGGCCGACCTACCCTCGCCCATGGTGGCCGCCAAGGAGGTCGCCAATCTTCTGACCGTCCCCGTACACATCAACGGCCAAGGACCCTATCGCTTTGTCGTCGATACGGGAGCGGATCGAACCGTGCTGGCTGCCGAGGTCGCAGTGGAACTCGGCCTCGTCCACGGCGCGAGGGTTCTGCTGAATGGTGTGGTGCAATCCCGGATCGCAGACACGGTCTCGATTCGACATCTGGCATTCGGATCGAGCGCCAGCGGAAATTTCAGCGTGCCGACCATACCTCGCTCCCTGCTCGACGCGGACGGGTATCTGGGTCTCGACTTCCTGGATGGTCACCGCGTGACGTTCGACTTCAAAGGCGGCCTTTTGCAGGTGAGCGATTCGCGCCCGAAATTCAGCGCAGACTGGACTCGACCGAGTGAGGCCCGCATTCACACTTTTGGATCATCTGGGCACTTGCGCTCGCTCGATTGCAGGGTCGACGGAGTGTCGACTGCCGCTTTCGTGGATTCGGGCGCTGAAGTTTCGGCCGCCAACGCGCCCTTGCTGGCTGCGCTGTCACGCCGCAATCCCAGCTTTGGCGTGGTCGGAGACATGGAATTGATCGACATTACCGGCGGGCAAATCCAGGGAAAGGTGGCGATGGTGAAGCAAATCCGGTTGCCGGGTCTGGCATTCGATGATTGCCCGTTGGTCATCGCCAATTTTCAAGTATTCAAGGCGTGGGGATTGACGCGCTCACCGGCACTTCTGCTCGGAATGAATGTGCTTCGTCAATTCTCGCGAGTGTCGATCGACTACCGTCTGAAGGAATTGCGTTTCGATCTGGCTTCCTCGAGTGCTGGGAATGCCTTCAGAGATTCAACTGCATAACGACAGTTCCTGATTGCGATCTCACGCCGCGCCGCAATCGGCTCAACACAAAATCGAGTGGGGGATTCTCGCCCCTTGGGTGTCGTAGTTACTAAGCTGGCTCAAAAAAAGAGCTACGACTACAACTTAGGGGGACTCCATGAATTCGAGCAACAGGCTGGTTCGGCTGGCCGTATTGCAGGCGTTGGCGTGCGCGTCGGGAATGATTCTGACTGCGCCTACAAATGCAGGCGCGACTGGCGACAATGCCGGAGCGTCCTCGACTCCTGCGAGCTCGACGACGGCGGATTCAAAGAAGGAAAACATTCTTCTTGCGCAGGCCACCACTACCGCGCCGAAAGATCAAAGCACCGCCAAGAGCACTGCGGACGACGGCGAGCTCACCGAAGTCATCGTGGTCGGCGTAAAGCAAGCCCTCGCGACCTCGCAGTACATCAAGAAGGAGGCCAGTACGTTTGTCGATTCAATCACGGCGACGGACATCGGCGCCTTCCCCGACAAATCGGCATCCGACGCGTTGCAACGTGTCCCGGGCATCACGGTCAATCGCCTGCAGTCGAACGATGACAGCACTCACCCTTCGGGCGAGCCCACCAATATCTTGATACGCGGTCTCACCCAGGTACGCACCGAATTCAACGGCCGCGACACGTTTACGGCGGATTCCGCACGCGGACTGAACTTCAATGACATCTCACCCGAATTGCTGAGCCGTGCGGACGCGTACAAGAACCAGACCGCCGACATGATCGAAGGTGGGATCGCCGGCACGGTTGATCTACGGACCCGTCTGCCATTCGATCAGGAGGGCCATGTACTCGTCGGCTCCGTGCAGGGCGATTTTGGGAGTCTGTCGAATCAGCTGACCCCCGCCTACTCGGTACTCGCCAGCGATTCCATCAGGACCGATTTCGGACGGTTCGGACTGTTGCTGGACTACTCACGTTCGCACGTCATCACCCGAACCGAGAGCGTCATCGACGACAAGATCGATACCTACTGCTCCTCGGGTTACGGGACGGTGGCACATGCCATTGTGAACCCCGGCGGCAGCATTCCCTGTACTTCCAATGTGTTCGGCGGCACAGGGTGGGCTTTCGCCCCGGACGGCATTCGTTACAGTCAAGTGGACTACGACCGCGACCGCATCGGCAGCACCATTGCGGGCCAGTACGAGAACAATTCGAAGTCGCTGCTCGCGACGGTTCAATACACGGACTCGAGCTACCACAACAAGTGGCTCGAGGATGCCAGCCACGCGATCCTCGACGGCACGTACTACGGAACGCCCGCTTTCGATCCGCGGGCCAGTTCGATACTGGCCGGTTCCTCCGGCCTCGTGTTCGGCTCGAACGGCATGCTGCAGTCGGGGCATCTGACGCAACCGCACGGCAGCTGGGCCGGAAGCTACTCAGCCAATCTCCAGGATGCCATCAACACGGGATCGGCGGTTCCCGGGGTACCCTTCGTCAACGATTGCGGACCCGGATTCACCTGCGCAACCACCCGGGATGGCCTGTACTTTCAGAACGAGACCCGGGATTTCAATCACTCGGAGGACACGAAGGAAATCTCTGCGCACGTCAAATGGGACATCCTGTCGAGGCTGCATGCCGACTTCGATGCCCAGTACATCGATTCGCACGTCGGCAACCACGATATCCTGGTGGCCACGGGATCGATGGCCGACTACCAGTACAGCACGGGGGCCAATGGCGTGCCCCAAGTCCAATTCTTACCCGGATCCAACGTCAACTATGCCAGCGGAGGTTTGTCGAACCCGCACAATTACTGGATACCGTTTATCCAAGGGCATGAGGAGGACGACGGCGGCCACGAATCCGCATTCGCGATGGATGCCAAATACGACATCAACCCGGGCGGCTGGGTGGATTCCCTAAAGGCGGGAGTTCGTTACGCGGATCGCAACCAGACTACCCGCTACTCGACCTTCAATTGGACGCCGATCGCCGCAAACTGGAATTGCAACGGCCCGGGATTCAATGCCGACAATACTGCTCCCGGCGCTTATCCGGCTTGCGCGGCGGGACATCCCGATTTCAAGGGCTATGGCGCCGGTATCTGGGGCACCACCAATTTCAACGATTTCTACGGTAACGGCGTTTATCCCAACGGCAACCTGGTGTTCATGAACAAGGGCACCATCACCAACCTGGCGGCAGTGCTCCAGGCGTTGGGCGGCGCCAACACGAACTCGCCGATTGCGCCCGGCTACGGCTCGATCTGCAGCAGAACCGGGGTGATTCCGGGAACTTGCTTTCTGCCCTCTGAAACGGCGCCGATCGAGGAGCAGACCAAAGCCGCCTACCTCATGCTGAATTTTGGCGGCCCGAATTCCGATATCTTCGGCGTCAATGTCGTGGGCAACGCCGGTGTGCGCGTCGTTCAGACCAAGGAGATCAGCAGCGGCAGCGTTGCCTACCCGGATCTCACGAACCTTGCGGCGCTCGCCCCCTGCGGCACACCTTTGGGTGCGGGCAACGTCGTCAATCCAGGTTGCTACCTGACGCCCGATATCTTGGCATTCTCGAACGGCGGTGGTTCACCCAACACGTTCACGGGGACGCACACGGATGTGCTCCCGAGCTTCAATGTGCGTTTTGGGCTGACCACCCAGGACTTCATCAGGTTTGCCTACTCGAAGGCCATATCGCGTCCGGACATGGGCTTCATGCGCAATTACGTGCAGATCAATTCGCCTTTCATCAACACGGGGCCCGATTCTCCTTACGTTGTCTACAATTCGCCGACCGCCGCGCACGTCGCCGCGAATGTCATCGGTTACAACTTCGTATTCAATGCAACCGCCGGTAACGCCGCGCTCCTGCCGGAATCGGCCGATCAGTTCGATCTGTCGTACGAACGGTACATGGGACCGACCAGCTCCTTGACGGCCGGACTATTCTTCAAGAAATTGCATAACACATTGTCGCAAGCCAACTTCACCCGCGAGTTCACCAACAACGGCGTCACCGAGACGGCGCAGATCTTGGGTCCCATCAATGAAAAGGACGGCGGCAAGATCGAAGGTGCCGAGCTTGCGTATCAAACCTTCTTCGATTTCTTGCCGAAACCGTTCGATGGCCTGGGCACGCAGGTGAACTACACCTATGTTCATCAACTGGGGATCCATAATTCCAATCTGGTCAACGCCGGCGCACTGACGGCCGGAGGCGTGGGCGCCTTCGGCGCAGGCAACGAAGCGGTCGGCGGCGTGGTGATCGATTCGCACCGACTGGCGGGAGTCTCCACTCACACGTTCAATGTCGTCGCGCTTTATGAAAAGGGGCCGGTTGGCGTGCGCCTGGCCTATAACTGGCGTTCCATGTATCTCACCGACAACCTGGATTGCTGTATCGGGCTGCCGGTCTTCCAGAAGGCGGCGGGCTTTCTCGACGGCTCGTTGCGCTACTCCATCGGCTCTCATGTGGAGGCGTTGTTCGACGTGACCAACATTTTGGATACCAAGACCCAATATCAGCAGGAGATTTTCGGGGACTCCTCGGCGACGCCGGGAGCCAAGCCGGTTTATATGGATTCAGGCTGGTCCCGGGTCGATCGGCGCTATCAGTTGGGCGTTCGCGTCAAGTACTGATACAAGGCGATTCCGCAGGCGGTGGCGAAGGGCCAAACAACCCCCGCCACCGTCGACAGGATCGCCGGCGAACGACGAGCCCGCGCCTCTTAAGCCAACCTAGGCCGGGTTCACGGGAAGATCATGCCAAGAATGTTGAGTTCCATCATTGCTTGCTGGCTCGTGTCGGCAATGTCCGCGCAGGCGGCCGGCGACGGCGTTGAGATTCACAGCGGTGCATGGACTCTGCGGGTGACGGCCTTGACCGATGACATTCTAAGGGTGCGTGCAGCCGCGAGCGGTGCGTTGCCCGAGGACGCCTCTTGGGCCGTCCCCGAAGAGATGCGGCATCGCTCCGTTCGCCTCCGCCTCGAGCAGAATGCCGACAGCATCGAATTCAAGACCGCGTCAATGGCGGTACGAATCGAACGCTCGCCGCTGCGGATCATCGTGTCGGATCTTGAGGGCCACGTGATCTCGGCCGATAGACCGACCGTGGCACTCGAGCAGAGCGCAAACGGCTTCGTGCTTCACAAGGAGCTCTTTCAGAAAGAGCACATTTTTGGTTTGGGCGACAAGACCGGGCCGCTCGATCGGCGTGGCCAGGCCTTCACGCTTTGGAACACCGATGCGTATCGCTTTCAGGAGTCGACCGACCCTCTCTACAAGAGCATTCCCTTCTTTGTGTCGGCGGGTGGAGCGGGCGGCAGCTACGGAATCCTCCTCGACAATACCTGGCGCAGCTGGTTCGACTTCGGCAAGCAGGATCCGCAAACCTTAAGCTTCGGTTCCGCCGCCGGCGCCATCGACTACTACGTGATTTACGGGCCGAGCGTGCGTCAGGTCGTCGAACGGTATACGGACCTCACGGGCAAGCCGCCGCTGGTACCCGCGTGGGGCTTGGGCTTCCAGCAATCGCGATACAGCTATATGTCGGCGGCCGAGGTGCATGGCATCGCCGACCGCCTGCGCAGCGATCACATTCCTGCAGATGTGATTTGGCTGGACATCGACTTTCAGGACCGCAATCGGCCCTTCACCGTCAATCCCGATACGTTTCCCGATCTTAAAGGGCTCGCTCGGGATTTGCGCCAACAGGGACTAAGGCTGGTAACGATCACGGATCTGCATATTGCCGCGGCTTCCGATCAGCACTATGCACCCTATGACAGCGGTGTTGCCGGTGATCACTTCCTCAAACGTCCCGATGGCTCACTGTTCGTGGGAATGGTCTGGCCGGGCCCCTCCGTGTTTCCTGACTTCACTCGACGCGAGACGCGCGCCTGGTGGGGCTCGCTATACCGGGACTTCGTGGCCGCTGGCATCGCCGGCTTCTGGAATGACATGAACGAGCCTTCCGTTTTCGAAACGCCGACCATCACGATGCCCCTCGACACGCAGCACCGCATTGCGGAGCCGGGATTCGTGCCGCGCTCGGCGAGCCATGCGGAAATCCACAATGTGTACGGCATGCTGAATTCGCAGGCCACCTTCGAGGGTCAACGGCACCTCAATCCCGATGAGCGGAGCTTTGTCATGACGCGCGCCAGCTACGCCGGCGGCCAACGCTATGCGGTCACGTGGACCGGGGACAACAGTTCAAGCTGGAACCATCTCAAGCTGTCGATCTCCATGCTGCTCAATTTGGGATTGAGCGGTTTCGCCTTCAGCGGAGCCGATGTCGGCGGCTTCATCGGCGCACCGAGCCCCGAACTGATGACCCGCTGGGTTGAAATCGCCGCGTTCTCGCCGATTTTCCGCGCGCACTCTGAAAAGGGTACGCCGCGCAAGGAACTCTGGGTTGATGGTCCCGAGCAGCTAGCCATTCGCCGACAATTTGTCGAGCAGCGCTATCGCCTGCTGCCCTATCTTTATGCCCTGGCGGATGAAAATGCCCGTACCGGCGCACCGCTCATGCGGCCGTTGTTCTACAATTTTCCCGATGCCCTCGACATGCCGTGCAATCAACCGACGGCCTTCATGCTGGGCGATCGACTGCTCATTGCCCCGTCGCCAACCTTGGAATCCCCGGAAACCTACTCGCTCTGCCTACCGGCCGGGCACTGGTATGACTATTGGACTGGGGAGCCGGTTGCGACGAAGTCAGATTCAAGTGCGTCGGCCGCGCAGTCGCTCTCTATTACTCCAGCGCTAGATCGGTTGCCGGTGTTCGTACGCGCTGGCGCGATCCTACCGAGCCAAGCATTGATACAAAGCACCACCGAAACCCCGCAGGGTCCGTTGTTCTTGGATATCTATCCGGGCGAGGACTGCCACGGAACGATCTATGCCGATGACGGCCACAGCATGGCGTATACCCGGCAAAGCTATCTGCGGCAGCAAGTGCGGTGCACGCAAACGGCCGCGGGACTCGACATCGATTTCGACCCGCGCGAGGGTCGATACCAACCTTGGTGGCACCAAGTGACGGTGCGAGTCCATCACTGGCCGAGCGACGCGCAGGCGACCCTCGACGGCAAACGAGTTCAGGATCTCGCGGCACGCGACGGCCTCCTAAACGTGACTATCGGCGATCCCATTAGAAAATCGCGCATTTCGCTCAGAAGCAAGGCCGGCCGATAGCGCGAGGCTCCTAGCCGAGTCGAAACAAACGATCGTGAGCCCAGACCTTCCAATAAGTTGCAAGGCCCTGCATATTTTGCATCCGCTCCAGCTCAGACCGCGTCGCGTTGCCGCGCGAGATGATTTCCAAAAGTCGCCCAAAGGAAAAATCGGAGTTGGAGCGCTCGTCGAGATACACGGGTGCCCCCGGCGAAATTTCACCCGGCTCAATAACGCGGTAATACCAGCCAGCGCGGCCGCTGCGCACCATCGCCTTGGGCATCATCTTGTCTTCGAAGCGCAGTGCGAGCTTGAAACACGGTTGACGCGGCTGACATATCTGCAGTCGGGCGCTGCCGACGCGATGAATATCGCCAACGCACAGGTCCGCCTCGCGCATTCCTTCAATACAAAGGTTTTCGCCAAAACCGCCCGGCACCAGCATCGCGGCATGCTGCGGATATTCGATCCGCCACGCGCTGTAGTTCTCCAATGAATAGCCATATACGGCCTTCTCGAGTCCGCCGTGCACCGACAGGTCCGCCTGTTCGTCGCCTCGAATACCAAGCGGCGTGATTTGAACCGGTTGATCGATGGAATGTTTGACGAACCCACTCGGTACACCGTCCGGCCCAAGCGGGGCGACCTTGCCGGCGTGTATCGAAGCAATGCGAGGGATTTTCACGAAGTCGTCAACCTTCGCACGCCATGCTCAATCAGGCGTGTACGGGCCCTTCACTTCACCCCATCCCCATTTGGGCATGGCGGCGGAAGGGTCAATGGGATTCTCGGCGGTGCTGGAATTCAAGACGGCGAGCCTCGATCCCCACTCGAGGTATCCCACCAACGCCGATCGAAACTCTGGATCATCGGGCAACTTAAGGTCGTCCGCGGTTTCAAGGAGTAGCTCGATCCAACGTCGACGCTGCGCCTGTGTAAGGTACCTATTGAGATGCTTCCCCACCATGGTCGAATGGCCATGTAGGCCGTCGCCCGTATAGAGTTTTGGCCCCCCCAAGACTTCCGATACGAAGTGCGCGACGGTCTCGAAGTGCTCCGCATGCATTTGCGCGAATACCGGCCCGAGGAGAGGGTCATTGGGCACCCTGGCGTAAAACGCCTTGAATAACCCTTGTATCCGATCGATGCCGCCGGCCCATTGATAGAGTGTTGGAATCTCTTTGTCGCTCATAGCAGCATTATGCACGCGCTCGATCAAGTAAGCGCCGCCGGGCTGGATGCATTGTCGAAACTTGACGATTGCGCAAAGATGAAAGCCGCACCTATGATCAGCATGACGCCGACGAAAATTGGCCGATATGGCTCAAGCGCCGTCGACTGAGCTGATTCCAAGGGCAATGAACACCAACGGCGCGACGCAGCAAAGCGATCCGACGATCTTTTCTGGACTGCACAATGAAGCTCAAGCGATTACTCATCTGGTTTAGCATTGTCTCAACGATTCTTGTCATTGTCGGCGTGGTGTTCGCATTTTTTGGCTTAAAGATCTTACCCGTGGATCGGACAACCCTGCTGCCCTGGCAGAGTGCGATCTATGGCGCAATCATGATGGGGTGGGGCACTACGCTGCTGTTGGTCGGTCGCATTGCGTTTCGCCGAAGTGATCCGGAACTGATGAAGGCGCTCATCTGCGGACTGATTGTATGGCTCGTCGTCGAAGCTGCCTTTTCCGTTTATTTTAAAGTCTGGTTCAACGTCGGCGTGGACATAGCTGTACTCGCGCTTTTCAGCGTTCCTCTGCTCAAAGCGGTAGCACACATTAAGAAAGAGCCGGCATCAAGCGCTTTACGTGGCTCATAGAGCCGCATCACGTATCGTTGGCGGCGTCGAACGGCCAGCTTCCGCCGATGCCGTCATCGCTTTAGTTACAGATGGACAAGCGTAAGTGACTAAGGGAAGAGATAGCGGCATGCCGGCGGTCGAGCAGTGGGAGTCCTACTTCGATGTCGTTGGGATTCTGGAGTCCTTGGGCTGCCGCGACTCAAGTGGCGATGCCATTGAGTTCGGCTGCGGCTACGGCACCTTCACCATCCCGCTCGCGCGCAGAATCCTGGGCACGATCTTTGCGCTCGACATTGATCCAGTGATGGTCGCCGCAACTGCAGCACGTGCCTTACAAGCTGGACTGAAGAACATCATGATTGAGCAGCGGGACTTCGTCGCGCAGGGCTGCGGGCGAGAATCTGAATCGGCGGGTCTCGTCCTGCTATTCAATATTTTGCATATTGAGGACCCTGTAAATCTTCTGAAGGAGGCTCACCGAGTCCTTCGCCCCGGAGGAATGGTTGGGGTCATTCACTGGAACTATGACATAAGCACACCGCGAGGTCCGCCGCTCGATATCCGGCCGAGGCCGGAGCAATGTCGAGCCTGGGGCGAGCAAGCGGGATTGCGGTGGGTTCGCGACCAAGCCCTGCCCGGCT
>Ga0210402_10002338_pt1 | contig 18527 bp, 13 predicted proteins | sample IncBWC7MmetaG_FD_161055 | JGI IMG/M metagenome (GOLD analysis project Ga0210402, IMG submission 161055) | Forest soil microbial communities from Barre Woods Harvard Forest LTER site, Petersham, Massachusetts, United States - Inc-BW-C-7-M | ecosystem: Environmental > Terrestrial > Soil >... | reverse complement strand
CTGTGTGTTGGGCGATCGGGATGCCGAGGGGAACATAGTTGTCGATCCAAAGCGGTGGCCTGCCATTGCTCCGGGCGACAAGCCGGGCGATATGGCGAATATTGTGCGATATATCCACTCGCTGGGGCTGAAGGCCGGGATTTATACCGACGCTGGCAAAGACGGATGTTCGATGTATCCGGATATTGGTCCTGCCTACGCCCATGTAGGGAGCGAGGGGCACTACGAGCAGGATTTCATGCAGTTTGCGAAGTGGGGCTTCGATTACGTCAAGGTTGACTGGTGCGGCGGCGATAAGGAAAACCTGAGCGCCGACTTGCAGTACGGCGAAATTGCCCGCGCAATCGTGCGCGCGGAGGAGATTACCGGAACGCGACTGTATTACTCGATCTGCAATTGGGGTAAGCAAAGCCCGTGGACATGGGGCCCGGGCGTTGGCGGTTCGACGCAGGATATCTGGCGAGTGAGTGATGACATCGTCGCTCCGATTGTGGCAAACAGTGCCAACGCTGGACGCAAGGTGGCATTTGACAAGATGATGCGAAATTTCGACCAGGGTATTCATCCTGAGGCGCAGCACACCGGATACTACAACGATCCCGACATGATGGTCCTGGGAATGCCCGGGCTCAATACCGAGCAGAACCGTCTGCACATGTCGTTATGGGTGGTGTCGGGCGCGCCCCTGATCATCGGAGCGGATCTTACCAAGCTGGATACGGAGACTCTGGTCGCTCTACGCAATCCGGATGCGATTGCCATCGATCAGGATCCGCTTGGTTTGCAGAGCATCAAGGTGAAGGAACAGTCACCGGGCCTGGAAGTTTGGTCGAAATTCTTATCGACGCCGGGATCGCGCGCAATATTGCTGCTGAATCGCACCTACTTCCCGGCGCCGATGTCCGTGGACTGGACGGAGGTGGGCTTAAGGAGCGATGCCGCAACGGTCCGCGATGTCTGGGCGAACAAAGATTCGGGAGCGGGCAAGGATTCTTTCAAGGCGACTGTTCCTGCCCAGGATGGCATCCTGCTCATCCTCCACGGCAACGAGAGGAGCTTCGCGCACTACTCTCCGATCTCGGCGAGCGATGAAGAGAAAGCCATCACATCCCCCCGCACCGTATTTGGCCATGTTTCCCAGGCCCCTTCGCCCTTTGCCCAGATACGGATCGTTTACACGAATGGAACCCGGAATACGGAAGTCGTTGGGCTTTACGTCAATGGAGAGACGGGGACACGGGTCGCATTCCCGCCTACAGGAGAGGGGATGGCATCGGTGTGGATTCAAGTCAACCTGGAGCGCCCTGGCGAGATGAACGTCCTCACCTTTGATACATCTCCCGTATCCGGATTGAAGATTATGTCGATCGATGTCTACTAACTTTTCCGGCCGCGGCAAGGTCTATCGATGATCTCTGTCAGGCGGTGGTTCGCAACCATCGCCTCCGGGGTTCACTTTTCTTATGGGAGCGGTTCGCTACGCTGAAACGCTCATCGGATTTTCCCGATTTTCACGCTTCTTGAAGAAAAATACGGCGTCCCGATCGTCGTAGCAGATTATGAGTTGGAGGCCGTAATTGCGATCAAAGCCATCTCGGACGCGCTCTCCAGGTAAGCGTCGGCTCTCCGAAATGCTGCAGTGATCTCCGGCATCTGCTGCTGCTGGATAGATTTTGCTGCAGTGAGCCAAGCGGGCTCACAAATTTAGGGGTTCCGCGTCGGAAAAGAAATATCTCTAACGTATTGGTGAGAGTTCTATCCGCAGGATTTCTGCCGCCAGTTTCGTCCCCTTGACAAACGGTTCTGGTGGAGTGAGCTTGACCCACTGATAGTCCGATGGTTCGACAATTTCAAATACCGCAGATGTTTTATAGACCGATGCATCCGTTGACGTTGTACTGCCATCGAGCGCAATAGCAATACGTTGCGGTCCTACGAGTAGATCGACGCTGCTTGATACAGGCGGCTTGCGGTAGAAGATATCGGCTTTATAGCGGCCTGGAGGAGTACCTGCGATGGCCCACTGCTCTTTGTAAATGGTTGGCGGGTCTTCATATCCGTAACCATTGTAGTTATAGAAGGTGTCGGCCTTTTTACTGTCGAGCGAGATTATACCGTCGCGATTGGGCTTGGTGGTGGATGGGATCACATTGAGCTTACCACTGTATTCGAGGACGACGACCGTGACTGGTGGAGTGCGTACGTTGCTGCTTCCGTAAACAACTTCGTCTGTCCCTACGTTCTCGAATTTGAGGGATCTGTGTTCTGGATCTGCGAGGAAGTATGCCCGCGTGACTTTAGAGTTGAAGCCGGGCAGCACGAGTCGGCCATCCTGAGGCCAATCCCGGACAAAGAGATAAAGCCGATTCTGTTTGGCTGTAGCGTATCCAAAAGAAAGTCTTCGAAATGGCTGCGGCTGAGTTCCATAAATGGCTTCGCCGTTGACCTTGATCCATTTGCCTACGCCTTCGAGCAAACTAGCTTCAAAAGGAACGACAGAGCCATCTCCTTTTGGACCGATGTTCAGGATGTAGTTGCCACCCCGGCTGACGACCTCAACGAGCCGGAGAATGTGTTCATTTATCTTCCCGTCGAGATCATCACGTTTCGCCCACGAACGATAACCCCAGGTGTCAGGATAGATCGAAGCAGGCGACTGCCAAGGCTCGTCCATCACGAAGTCGGGGATCTGGTTGTCACCCATCACGGTGAAGTCACCCTGATAGTTGAAGACGCGTCCGCTGACCATGCAGTTGGGTTGATTTGCATGCACGGTATCGGCGAAGCGCTTGCTTTGCGCTGGTGTGGGCTTGCCCATGTCGAACCAGATCTCGGAAAGAGGACCGTAATTCGTGGTGAGTTCTTTCAGCTGGCCGACGCTGAAGTCTTCATGCGCTTTAGGAATGACATTGTCGTTGCGGTCGTTGCCGGTCTCGTAGAAGGTTGCACCCGGAAAATGCCAGTCGATGGAGGAATAATAAACGCCAAATTTGATCCCATGTCGGGCGCATGCTTCGGCCAACTCCTTCACCACGTCTTTACCGTAGGGCGTAGCATCGACGATGTTGTAATCGGTGAGCTTCGTGTGGAACATGTTGAAGCCATCGTGGTGCTTGGAGGTGATGACGATGAACTTCATGCCCGCATCCTGGGCAAGCTTGACGATCGCCTCCGCATCGAACTGCGTAGGGTTGAAGTCTTTCGCGAGGGCGGCATAGTCTTCACGAGTAATCGGCGCATGGCTCATGATCTGTTCGCTATACCCGTTGGTGATTTGCTTGCCCTGCCACACGCCGCCCAGCATGGAGTAGAGCCCGAAGTGGATGAATATGCCGAACTTGTGATCCTTCCACTCCTGGATCGCTTCAGCGCTGGGTCTGACGCCTGCTAGCTGCTGTGGCTGATCCGGCGATTGAGCGTGGGCAAGGAAAGAAACCGCTGACAGCGGGAGAAGCAGAAGAGCCTGGTTCAGACGTAGATGCATGCGTGACGATCATCTTAACTTGCCGGGTGCTTGTCTTCAAAAGGAGCGATGCGTACCTTCGGCGATTTCTCAACATGAGCGTGACAGGGCAACATTCTGACAGATCACACGATCATTCTGTTCTGCGCCACGACCTAAATGTATATTGACTCCTGGCCAGAGAACCAAATCGAAATTCTCGCCTAATCCCTCTCGATTGGAGAAGCGATGTCTCAGCTGCGTGCATTCTTATTCTGCTTGTTAGCGTTTTGTGTCAACGAAGCCGCAATTGCACAGGACGATTCAAGGCCGCTGCATGTGAAGTCCCCCGACGGTCAAATCACGTTTCTCCTGTCTGACGGTGACGAGTTGCGATATGCGATTGAGTTTCATGGGAAAGACCTGATTACGGAGTCTCGACTGGGCCTCGAAATCGCAGGTCAAGCCGCTCTCGGGCCGGGGATGCGAAGAGTGAGCGCGCACCCGGACAGCGTGGATGAGAGCTATACCATCCCCGTTGGCAAAACGAGTACTGTTCGCAATCACTGCAACTCTGTCCGCGAGGACTTTCAGGATGCGTCAGGCCGCAAACTGACTATCGAAGTGCGTGTGTTCGACGATGGCGCCGCATTCCGCTACATTGTGCCCGAACAGCCTTTGTTGAAGCAGGTGAGAATTGCGCATGAGCTCACCCAGTTCACTTATGCGAAAGACGCAACGACGTATCCGCTGATTCTCGATGGGTTCCAGTCGTCGTATGAAGACGAGTACCAGCAGAGGCTGGTTTCCGGATTACATCCGGACTGGCTCGTCGGGCTGCCATATCTTGCAGAAGAGCCGGCGATTGGCTGGGTCGCGATCACTGAAGCGAATATCGATAAGTACGCAGGGATGTATTTACGAAAGGACAAAGATCGTCTCACCGTGCGGGTAGAATTGGCGCCGCATGTGGATGACCCGAGTGTAGCTGTGGATGGACCCGCGCCGATGACGAGCCCGTGGCGCGTCCTGATGATCGGGGATGAGCCTGGTCGCCTGATTGAATCCAACATCATCCTGAATCTCAATCCAGCATCGAAGATCGCTGACACGTCATGGATTCGTTCGGGGAAGTCGGCGTGGGATTGGTGGTCGGGCGAAGCGGCACCGAGTGTAACATTCAAGACGGGCATGAATACTGCGACGATGAAGCACTATATCGACTTCGCTTCGACATCGGGCTTTCCATACATGCTCATTGATGCAGGCTGGGCCGCTGCTCCGGGCAGCAGGCCGGACGACTATGCACAACTGGCGGATATCACGCGAGTCAATCCAGACATCGATATGCCGGAGTTGCTGCGCTACGCGAAAGAGAGGAACGTTCATATCTGGCTATGGTCGCACTGGACTTCTGTCGACAAGTACATGGATCAGGCGTTTCCATTGTTCGAACAATGGGGCATCGCGGGCGTCAAGATCGATTTTATGAATCGCGATGATCAGTGGATGGTGGATTTTTATCATCGCGTGGTCGAAACGGCGGCAGCGCATCACCTTATGATCGACTTCCATGGCGCGTACAAGCCCGATGGGCTACGGCGGACCTATCCGAATCTGATCACACGCGAAGGCGTGATGGGCAAAGAGTACTCCAAGTGGAGCGCTCGTATAACGCCGACACATGACACAACTTTGCCCTTCACGCGGATGCTGGCTGGCCCAATGGATTACACGCCCGGAGCCTTCGGCAACAGCAACCGCGAAAACTTTGTAGCCCGAAATTTTATGCCGATGTCATTGGGGACGCGTGCGCACGAACTGGCGCTCTACGTGGTGCTCGAAAGCCCACTGGAGATGGTGTCGGATTATCCGGAACGTTACCAGGGGCAGAAGGATTTCGACTTCATTAAGAAGGTTCCGACAAGTTGGGACGAGGTGCGCGTGATCAGCGGATGGCCCATGCAAAATATCACTCTGGCGCGCCGAAGTGGAAAAGACTGGTATGTGGGATCGCTGACAAACTGGGACGATAGGGATGTAACGATCCCGCTGAACTTTCTGGGCGACGGCGATTATGTAGCGGAGATGTATGCCGATGCGCCCGATGCCTCACAGGAGGCAACCCACACCGTTTTCTCGAAGAGGGCTGTGAATCAGAAGAGCGTGCTAAACATACATCTGGTGTCGGGCGGAGGAAATGCGATCTGGATCCACCGTGCCATGCAGTAGGACTTCTCTAGTCATACTCATGGGTTAGTTCTTGAATCGAGCGGAACAGCCTTCGATATTGCCGGATATCTCTGACTAAACTCCCTTAGCTGATTGTGTATAGCAGTGAGGCCAATTCTTTATGCTATTACTGTGAATCATTATGCTATTCATTTTTGCTGTGGATGGATAATCGTTTTCGATCCGCATAGCTGGATTACTACTGCCGCCTTTTGCCTCCATCGTATTTCCCTGTATCAACTGGTCAGAACAATCGATCGCGTCGGCGTTGCATTGTGGCCAGATGCCAAACGCTGCTCTATGCGTTGGCGAGGTGCTTATTTGGATAGTGTTATTGACGATTTAATTATGATTGTTTCCAACAGTCCGACTGCTCCCGCTATAGATCGCAGCCGTCTGGGTATCAGCTGAACTGTGAATCATGATGCTGTTGTGATCCACGATTGCGCCAGAGATTTGGTAACGGTTGTGAACAAGCAGTACTTTCACCGGATCCTCATTCCATACGATGGAGCCGTCAGATTCCCTCTAAACCATGCATCCGGAATGAGAGATTTCAGATCCAAATGCTGATCAAGCATGCTTATATGGACCAAAATCACTACGCCCATTACTTCGTACTGGCCCTGTAAACATGACGATTGAAATATGTTGGCCATCTACCTTGTGCATTCAAGGCGCGATGACTCCATGCCGATATCCCCTACTGGGGGAAATCGCTCGTGGGTTCGAGATATCTGCGCTTTTTCGACCCAGGTTCCGTTGGAGACTGGATTCTGGTAAGTGTCCTTGCACCACTCTGCGGGTGTGGAGCGCAATTAAACAAATCAATGAACACTACTAACTCTTCACCTAACACTGTGCCCGCTCCTCCGAGTATACCTCCTGTCAATAACCCACCGACGAGAAGCGGCCCCTCCTATACTGTCGGCATCGATGTACCGTCCCTGCAGGCGTGCGTAAACAGTGCCGTCCCCGAGTCCACATGCATACTTCCCGCCGGATTCCTTGAATATGTGGCGGACGCGATCGATATTTCGGCATCTCATATCTCCATAGAATGCGCTCAAGGGGCATCTCTCACGGCAGAAGCTAGCAGCCGTATCTTTATCATTACAGGAACGGACATCACGATCGCTGGCTGTGATCTAAATGGAGGTCTGCAGAACGGCTTTAGCTCGTATGGGATTGCCATCAGAGACGCGCATTCCGTAAACATCTTCAACAATACCTTTCATGATTTTGCAAATGTAGCCATTCGGATCACAAAGGGTTCGAATCTCGATATCGAAGGAAATCGATTCATGGCGCTCCGCGACAATGCAGTCTACGGCGAGATGGATATCGATACGATCACTGTTGCAAATAATCCACTTACCGACGTTTCTCAACGAACCGACTGGGGAGCTGGAGTCGCGCTTCACTCAGCCTCTCCTGGAAAAACTGTCAGAAATGTCACAATATCGAATAATTTCATCGAGAATGGTTTCAGTTTCTGCGTCGAAATCGGCGCATTTGGAGGTAATCCTCCGTCAAACATCTCATTGCTCAACAACTATTGCAGGCAGGGCAGTGACACAGGAGATCATGGCGGATATTCATTCGAAAATACCGCCGGCATTGTCGTCCGCGGAAACCTGTACGACCTGCACGGGACCAGCCAGGCCACTCTTCCAGGCATTGAATTGGTTCTAGGCACTCAGGCTGCTGTTACTGATAATTCCCTATACGGACTGGGCCTTTCTCTGGACAGGCAATCTGCAAGTGAGATATCCAACAACGTGATCCACGATCCCCTCGGAGGCATCGGCGTCTATCTGGGTGCAAATGTCGCGTCCAGCGCCGTCTCAGGCAATGTCGTCACGGAAAATCACATCTTTTACAGCGTCGATCAGCCTTCCGAAACAGGAATTTGGCTTCAATGCAATGCCGGGAATGCGGACTGTTCAGGCAATCAAATAGAGGGAAACTTTCTAAACAGCTCCGACATTCGCGGCGTGGGAATTAGCATTCAGCGTGATCAAGGAATCATGCAAAATAACTCAATCACACGCAACACTATCTCCCAATTTAAAACGTGCATAAAACACGGTTCGGATAGCAACGCATACCGTGACAACAACTGCAATTGAGAATCAAAACGATTGCGGTCGAGTTACTGAAAGCCGGTGATTTCGCGATTTATTGGGAACAGGCGTGCCGTTCAATCTTCCCGGGCTACCTTTCATCGCTCCAACGTCCTCCTATTGGGACCGGCTACCCTCCGGGTCGTCTCGTCGCTGACTGCACTCTCCCAAATTGAGGAGATCGCGTCGCTTGATAATGTCGTCTCTTTGTCATCAGATTGTCATTTCCTTGCGAGGCGTTCTGTAAAGCTATCAATCTAGAGGAAAATGGTAGAAAGGCTGACAGGTTACATTCCACGTCCTGCAGTACAAAGGCGCATGGGTACGATTCTTGTTATCGAAGACGACGCGCGGATACAAAAGGCAGTACAGCGCCTGTTTGCATCTGAAGGTTACGAAATCAAGAGCTCTACAGACGGCCTGCAGGGACTGGAAATATTTCGGGGTTCCAGCCCTGATGCAGTTGTCCTGGATCTAATGCTTCCGAGCATGTCGGGGCGGGAGCTGTGCAAGTCCATGAAACAGGCCTCGCCTGACATCCCAGTGGTGATTCTGAGTGCCATTTCTGAAGTCGCTGATAAAGTTTTGCTTCTTGAACTCGGAGCCGACGATTATGTCACCAAACCGTTCAGCCCGAGAGAGCTTCTGGCGCGGGTCCAGGCCGCAATACGACGCTCGAAACGTACGCGTCCCGGCGGTTCGGCCTACTTTGGGGATGTGGAAGTAGACTTTGCTCGCATGCAGGTAACAAAAGCAGGCAAACGAATCCCGCTTACGGCGCATGAATTCAAACTACTGCGGTTTTTCCTCGAAAACCCGGATCGCGTGCTCAGCCGCGAAGAGTTGTTGAACCAGGTTTGGGGTTATAACTTTTATCCCTCAACGAGAACGGTGGACAACCAGATGCTCAAGCTCCGGCAAAAGCTTGAAGTCGATCCGGCGAATCCTGTTCATTTCTGTACAGTCCACGGAGTAGGCTACAGATTTGTGCAGAATCCGCAGGCGTGACAGGCCACGGACCCGGAGGCTAAACGCAAGTGGCAATGCGGATGCGAACGACGCTTTTACTGAGCATGGTCTCAGTGTCGTTTGGGCTTGCAACACTGAGCCTGCTGGCGGTCCACTCAATTGTGGAAAAGCAGATTCGCCACGATATTTCTTCTGATCTCCAGCGCTCGATCCTCACCTTTCAAAATATTCAGGCGCAGCGCCGCCAGAACCTTTCGCGAGAAGCATCTCTCCTTGCCGATCTTCCTGACCTAAGATCGTTAATGACCACCGACGACCCTCCGACAATCCGCGATGGAGCAGAATACTTTGATCGCCTGAGTGGCTGCGATTTCTTCGCGCTGGCGAATGCGAATGGCGATCCCATCGCTCTTATCCAGCAAGGTGTGCCACGGAAAGGCGTGAATGATGTTTCCGGTGTGAGAGAAGCCGTTTTCACCTCGACCGAGTCCCACTACGTGTTACGCAACCGGCAGCTTTATGAAGTTTCATCGCAGCCGATCTATTTTGGCTCGGCAGTGTCGGGCACGCGGCTCGGCTACGTAGCTGTTGGATACGCTGTGAATGATCAGGTTGTGATGGAGGTGAGTGAAGCTGCCGCCGCTGAAGTCATCTTTTTTGCAGACGGCGGCATTGTTGCCACAACACTTGGCGAAAAGCACCGGCAAGGAGCCATAGCACAGAAGGATGCGCTTCTCAGTCATCCTCTCAGCAGTGATGACGTGTGGCTCGACCGCGAGCACTATATCCATGCTTCGATCACTCTGTCGCGCGCCGGCGACCCGTTTATCCAGTTGGTCGTTCTCAAGTCCTATGATCAGGCAAGCCGCTATCTAACACAGCTGAACCATCTTCTGTTTGCGCTGCTTGCTTTTGTGCTCCTGGTCAGCGGTGCGCTCGCCACATACATCTCACGCACGATCACGCTTCCTCTCGAAACGTTGGTACTGGGCGCCCGCGCCCTGGGCGCTGGCAATTTTGACTATCCGTTCCAAAACAAGGGCGCCATAGAAATTCAGGAATTGAGCACAGCTTTTGACCGCATGCGCATGCGCATGCAAAAGTCTCAGCAGGAACTGCTTGCTTCGGAGCGGCTTGCCACGATCGGAAGAATGGCCAGTTCCATTTCTCATGATCTACGGCACTATCTCTCTGCGGTATACGCCAACGCAGAGTTCCTTGGCTACGATGCCGCAAGCCCTTCGGAACGTGCCGAACTGCTTGCGGAAGTCCGCCTTGGCGTAGAGGGCATGACGGAACTGATCGATTCGCTTCTGCTATTCAGCAGAACAGGCCAGGCTCTTCAGCCGACTTATGAATCGCTGCCTTTCCTGGTGGAGCGGGCGCTACATATGGTCCGCACTCACCCTGACGCGCAAGACGTGAGCTTCGCTTTCGATGCCATGCCGCAGATCGAAATATGGATGGACGCACTGAAAATCGAGCGCGCGATCTATAATCTCTTGCTCAACGGGTGTCAGGCGGCCAAATTAAACGCACGCACGGCATCCGTTCACATCTCTCTTTCGGAAACAGAAGAATGGATCAGGTTGTACATTACGGATAACGGGCCCGGAGTGCCGGACTCGATTCGGGTGACGCTCTTTCAGCCCTTTGTGAGTGAAGGCAAGCAGGGCGGAGCCGGACTGGGGCTGACGCTGGCTAACAAAATTGCACAGGAGCACGGCGGAAGCGTAGCTCTTGAAGAATCCCAGCCCGGAAGAACGATTTTCTCTCTTTCACTTGCAAAAGATGTGCTAAGAAAGCTTGCAGAGCTAGTCCATCACCACGAGACAACGGTCACGCCCCACTGAGGGACGACGCCCGGAAAGACTTCGCTTACTCAAGGATGTCAACAATGAATCGGGAAAGATCAAGACGCAGCCGCAGCATCATGCTTGCCCTTACGATGTTTCTCGGTGCGAGCATGGTTGACGCTCAGCAATTGGACTCCCACCCAGGCATTCCTGCTGGTGAAAACGATTCCGGGCGAATGGAGCAACGGATGGACCAGCTCCTGGCCGCAGTGGATAGCATGCGCCAGCAACTGAACCAGTCACAGCATGAGATGGAACAGATGCGAGCTGAGTTGCAGGCAATGAGAGAGCAGCTCGCCCAGACCCGCAGTGGAGAAGAGCCAACGCAAGCTGCGGCGGCGCTGCAGTCAAGCGTGCAGCAACTGCAGGAGCAGACCGATGTGCTGCAGGCGGAAGTAAAGCAGCACGATCAGACCAAACTTGAAAGCCTGTCGAAATACCCTGTCCGCATCTCTGGTATGTTGCTGTTTACCTCGCAATTGAACGGCAGCAATGTCGATGACATCGACGTGCCAATTATCGCGCGCCCAACATATAGCAACCAGCCACAAGGCAGTCTCAGCGCAACCGCCCGTCAGACAATTCTCGGACTAGAAGCGACTGGGCCTTCACTTTGGGGAGCTCGCTCTTCGGCAGATATCAGTGTCGACTTCTTCGGCGGCATTCCATATGCCGATTACTCCACTAGCGCCGGACTTTTGCGACTACGTACAGCGCACGCGAATCTGGAGTGGTCGCATCGCTCACTCACTGCTGCCTTTGACAGGCCTCTGGTCTCACCGCTTCAGCCCACTTCGTTTCTTAGCGTCGGGGAACCCGCTCTGGCATGGTCGGGCAATTTATGGACCTGGACTCCTCAACTCCAGTTCAAGGACAGCTCGCTGCTTTCTAGCCGCAAGCTCAGTATAGAAGCTGGCTTGATTGACGTCCCAGCTCCAGGTCCAACTGTAAGAACTGGGCTGCGCGCGGCCAGTCCATCAGAGCAGAGTCATCAACCTGGATACGAAGCCAGATTGAGCTATGCGATACCTCTTGGGGACCGCTCGATTGAGGTAGGTGGAGGCGGCTATTACAGCCGGCAAACGTATGAGTATAACCATCATCTGGACGCCTGGGCAGGAACGGTAGATTGGAGAATTCCGTTCACGCAGCACCTTGAACTCTCCGGGGAGTTCTATCGAGGTCGCAGCATTGGCGGTCTTGGCGGAGGCGCCTTCAAAGACTATGCGCCTTTTGCAGACGATACGATCCAGCGTGGCCTGAATGCAGAGGGGGGATGGGGACAATTCAAGATCAAAATGACTCGTTCAATTGAAGCTAATTTTGCCATCGGCGATGACAATGCATTCGCGAGCGAACTGCGTGGCTCAGACTTGGAATCGCAGCAGGATGCCTATATGAATCTCGCTCGCAATCGCACGGGATTTGCGAATGTGATCTATCGGCCGAAGACATATCTGCTTTTCTCCGCGGAATACAAGAACATTTATAGCTGGCCCATCTCAGGCAAGGGAAACTCAGACCAAAGTCTCGGCCTCGCCGCAGGATATCTCTTCTAGATGTACACCATGATTTCAAGGTCGATGCGATTCTTCGCTGCCCTGCTGGTGCTGCTCTCCTGCGGCATTGCCCTTTCTGAATCACCCGACGTAGTAGCGCACGTCGAAATTAATCGCGCGAACAAGCAGAAAGCATCGCACGTTCAGTCGTCCGGCGTTGTGGTATGGCTCAACCCAATTTCGTCTGACTCAGAAACTTCCGCCAAGCCGGGGCGTTTTCGCCTGGTGCAAAAAGATAAAAGCTTTAACCCGCACTTATTAGTTGTACCGTTAGGCAGCTCGGTCGACTTCCCGAACATGGACCCCTTCTTCCACAACGTCTTTTCACAATTCAATGGCAAGCGTTTTGATCTTGGGCTGTATGAGCAAGGCAGCGACAAAACGGTGCGCTTCGATCACGAGGGCATCTCCTACATTTTCTGCAACATTCATCCTGAGATGAGTGCCGTTGTAATCGCTCTCGCCACTCCGTATGTAGGAGTAGCCAACCCCCAGGGAAATATAGAACTGCACAACGTTCCTCCGGACACCTACGAGATGCGAGTATGGGCCGAAGGAGTGGATTCGAAGCAGTTGAATGCATTGGCTCGACGCGTTCGCGTTGGCTCGACACAAACTGATCTGGGGGTGATTCAACTCACAGAAAACGGCGCGGGTAGCACCCACAAGAACAAGTACGGCGAAGACTATCTTCCTGATCGAGAATCAACTTACTGAGACGTGTGTTCGACGACCGGTGTAGTTCGCGCCTGCGTTCCGCCCAGCGCTCCCCTGAAGAACCCAGCCGCCAGCAGCGCAATGAGGGCGATACCGAACAGTGCCGAAGGGTATCCGTATCGATCGAAGGCCCAGCCCGCAAGACCTGCCGCGATGAGTTGTGAGATGGACATGACCAGACTGTTCGATGCTGATGCCCCGCCCCTCTGCTCAGCGGGTACGTTTCCCATGAGCAGGCTGTAGAGTCCGGGCTCGTTCATCCACTGAAAGGCAGTGAGCCCTACATAAATCGCGGCGGCGGTCAGCGGACTACCCACGATCGCAAGCAAACACAGGCAAAAGCAGGCAGCAAGCTGCGTAACGACGATGCCGTAGATCAAGCCGAAGCGTCTGAATAGAAAAGGCACAGCCAGCACTGCGACAACCTGCGCCGACTGCGAAACAGAAAAGACCGTGCCGATGAAGCGCAATGGCATATGCAGGTGTCGGGCAAAGTAAACAGTAGCGAAGGGGCTGAATGATCCTGTAACAAGGGCCCAGATCGCGATAGCCGGCAGGAATCGGCGCAGAAAGGGAGACAGCAGAGGCCGCGTCTGCGCCGGGACATCGATGCTTGAAAATGACAGCTTCGTAGCTGGCACCATCGCGCATGCCGTAATGCAGCATGCGAAAAGAAGAGTTATCTGATCTGGAGCCAGACCTGGAAGCCCGAAGTGGAAACTCGCAAACCAGCCGGGTAGCCGGCTGCCCGCCAATCCGCCCAAAGCACCGACACCAATGCCAAGAGAAAAGACGAGGCTGAAAGCAAATGGGCGTTGCTGCTCACTTGTCGCTTGGGCAACAGTTGGAGAGATGCACACTGCCCAAAGCGAAAGAACCATACCAGCGAGAATCGCTAGAACCAGCTGGAACGAAAAAGCTAGCACTACCGCGCGGACAGAAAATATGCACGGTGCCACCAGGAAACAACAAATCAGAGCGCGCAGGAGTCCTTTTTTCTGGATGAATCGACCTGCGGGAATCGCTCCCAGCAAGTTCCCCGCCGCCATGGCGCTGGTGACCAGACCCAATCTTTTCTCGGTATAGCCGTGACCAACTAGAAACAAATTGAACAGAAAGAAGTAGATTGACAGGCCCCAGTTAAAAAAAAAGAGGCAACAAGAAAAGTCCAGAATTGCTTCTTGAGTTGACGCCGCGACCACCACAGGCTAAGGCCCTGATAAAGCGTCTCAGGAATCAGCCGCGCATACACGGTAAACCTCGACGCTATGTAGGCCATGTACGCGATATATGGATTTGACCTTCCAATCCGCCTGAGCCGCCGGTTCTCAAGCGGGACAGCCGGCGCGCCCATACCTGGAATCCGTGACGGCATGAGTGCGCGTTTGAGCAACCGACGCTTTTTTTCCGGCGAGCTGATCAGAGCCGTATGCAGCCATACCCCGGACTTGTTCCGGCGAAACATTCTTTCCAGAGAAGACCCGGTAAAACGATGTAGCCATTCTTGAATTTTCGGGTCAAGCTGCTGGCAAACCTCTAGAACATCTTCGTGGACAGCACAGCAAAACCAGGATCGGGCATGGGAGAACGCAATTGCCTGCAAAGCTCGAAACGAATCGCTATGAGTCCGCTTCCACGCTCTCCAAAACTCCTCGTCCTCCGCATGCCTATGCAGAAACGTGGCCAGTTCGTGCACATGATGAATCACCCAGTCCTCGTTAACCAGACAACGAAGGATATGGAGCGCCAGATAAGCGAGGTGGTCCGCAGGAGCAAGAGCAGGAAATGATATATCTCCAAGCGTTCGCTCGATGCGATGCTCCCAGAAGTGCTCCACTTCGGGCACGGAAAGGTCGTAAACATTTTCATTCCAGAGGCAAAAGTGCAGTTCAATTGAGAGCGGCATGTCAGGATCAAACGTATTGCCGCGCCATTGCCAGTCACTCGGTCGAATCATAGTTGGCAGATGATCGGCGCGGCTGTAGTCCATTGTCTGTTCCGGCAGATAGCCAATGTTCATTAACGCTGTCTTGGCTCGGTCAATCATCTCTTTCGGGCAATAGATATCCAGATCCGATTGCACGCGGAGATAAGCGTCTTTTACATACTCGGGAGCCTGTGTGAAGCCTTTGAGCACGATATGCTCAACACCGGCGTGAGCCATCGCATCAGCCGCTTCCCGATATGTAGCCTTGACGCGTTCAAAACGCGCAGCATTGTCGTCAGAATTTTTTTTCAGGCGCTCCACTACCCATAAAGGAAATCCGTTAGCTTCAACCTGAGCCAGCCGTAAGGTTAGGTGCGCCAACTCGCAGAATTGTAAGAGCGACCCCCACTCGCGCTCCTCGAGTTCCAGGAGCGCTTCTGTTGTCGCTCCCCTAAGCTGTAGCGCTGCTATCAGGGCAGCCAGCTCTCGTGGGATACGCGGCGCGCACATTCCATTTCCGATCGGATGACGACGCATCAATGCTTACCTTCCCGTAGCCGCCAGTTGTTCCAACCGTTCAACAGCCCAATCCAAATCGCGATAACGCAGTTCAAATATTGGGACCGAGAGCAAGCGATCTATTGCGGCTTCCTGAGCGAGGCGGGATTGAGTCGCAGCGATAACGGATTCCATGAACCAGGCGATGACAGAGGAGCGTGAAAGCGGGACGAGACCATCAGCGCTTTGACTCCGCCGATTCAGGAAGACGACATACTCAATAGTTGCGGAATCAGACGTCTTAAGGTCCGGCAGCTCGGTGGTAGGAACTTCTATCGAAGGCTTTCCGGTCGCGCGAGGAGTAATCGGTTTCCCCTCGAGTTCAGGAAATAGCTTAACTCCGGCGTCGCGGAATCGTATCTTATGAGCATTCCCAATGACCACGCGATCCTCGCTTCCCAGAAGGTAGCTCGCATCGTCAGACACGAAGGTCCAGCCGGAACGAGCACCTGCATACGCCAGAGAAGATTTCCCCACACCAGAGACACCGCAAAGTAGCATTCCAACACCACCTGGGCAAACACATGCTGCATGCACAGGCGCTGCATGCAGAGATGTGATCGTTCCCAGCGCTGCAGCTTCCAGGAAGTGATATCGAAGGTATAAAGGGGAGTTCGCAGTTGCCTTCGTGATTGTTCCGGATGAACGGCTATTGTTAAAATCACAAACGACGAAGTTGTGAGCGTCAGCAACGCACAACAGAAGATTCGATTGCAAGAAGCCTATTGGAGCCGGAGGCAGCGTGGAATTGTCATTCTCATCGCCTTGCACCGCAATACGAATTTCCATGCGGGTTTCCGTAAACCTCGGCTGAAAAAACTTCCAACTCTCTTCGGCGGCAGCAAGCACCGCTGGTGAGTTCGAGAAGAGGTCGAGCGGAAATCCGAGCGGGAAATATGTCGCTCGCAACGGAAGTTCGATCTGCGGCTGGAGCGAAGTTTCAGCAACCTCCATGCCATTCGCAGTTAGCATCGGCGATCTTTTCAAACATACGATTTGATGTCGATTGGCGCGAACGTCCGTCAGACCTTTATCGCTTTGCTCGGTCGAGTATCGAAAGTGATTATTCGTTGTCTGTGTCAAATTCTTCACCTGAATAAATTCGCGGATTGCCAAGTCTGCCGCATTCCATTAGTTGGGTTTCACGTGAACAGTGAAAAGCATGGAGCCATGCCCGCTCCCGCAAAATCTTCCGCACTTACCCTGAAAATCTCCGGCCTTGTTTGCCGTGAAGGTAACGTCAGCAGGATGCGCTTTCGATACCTCCTGATTGACTCCAAGATCTTTAATTAAGAGGCTGTGAGGAACGTCATCGGAAACGAGATGAATCTTAACCGTCTCCCCTTCCTTGACAGTGATCTCTGCAGGTTCAAAGCTGAAGCGCTTGGCGTGGACCTCGATTGCCTGACCCTCCTGGGCCGACAACCTTGAAGGCAGTTGCGCAAGAGTGCCCAGGGCGAGCAGCACTGCCAATCTTGATACTTTTGTCATGTGAATGTATTTCCTCCGCATATTGATAAATTTTCCTCTCCGTTCAACCCTCGACACCCGCAGTTGCGCAGCTTATGGCGCCATGTACTTGAGTAACAATTGCTCGTCCTGACGAGATAAACGCGCGCGTACGCGCATGTGCATGATGATTGTTCCGGTGACACGCTGCGGAATGCTCATTGGCGGCAAGTGACAGCGCGAACAATTAGCCTGGAAAACTTCCTCGCCTGTGGCTTCCTGAGTTTGTTCCCTGCTATTGCTGGTGGTTGGGGGTTTTTGATCGTTCCGTGGCTGGGATGAATCCTGTTCGAGCGCAGCAGCGCCCATTCCTCCCAGCAACAAAACGATCAACAATGAGAGAGCAGCTATATAACGCTTCATTTTTTCCTCTCAGGCCAGAGCGGCAACGTAAAGCGGTAGGTCACGCCCGCGTTCCAGGCATTTGCATCCTGCTGCGAACTAAAGGTCCTGCCGTAACTCGACACCAGCCTCCAGTTATCGCGGAAGTAGTAATTGAGCCCAAAATCGAACCGCTGTGTGTTGACTCGTGGCAGCGCGTTGCCTCCGCCATTCAGAGCAAAGAACTGTTGCATCCTCCCTACGGCCTGGACGCGCCGTAGAACTGGAGGAATCGGAAGCCTGTCGAAACGATAGGCAGTTTCCAGCCAGTATCCATTGCCAGTGTGCGTGTAATCGTATTCGGCTTTCAGATCGAGTGGAGTTGCAGCGGGTTGCCACGAGACGTAGGCGGCAACGTTGTTAATCTCACGATCCTGGAGAAATCGCTGGTACGACGTGCCGATCTCAAGGCGAGGGTGGGTCAGATAGATGCTCGCGTCACCACCCGCTGTTCGCGCAGCTTCGAGCTGATTGATGGTGCTGAGTGCAGAAAAATATGCCGTATATTGGACGGAATAGGCAGGTTTTTGCGCGACGACCCCCCGCAACATGAGGCCGTCGCCTGCTCCGCTTGTGCGTGTGCCGATGGCTGCGGCAATCGGTGAATCCTGAAGGTTCCTGATCCAGACCGGCACCAATCGCTCGTTGTACAGACCAAAAGGCAGCAAATACTTGCCCGCCGTAACCATGACGTGGCTATTTGCGAGCCAATCTACCTGTGCATAGTCGACTGACTTAAACACTTTCCCTGTAAATGGTCCGCTTGTCTGGTTCTCCCGCTGAAAAACCCCGGTAAAATCCGTACGCGACTCGAGGAGTACATGCGAACCGAACGGGACTAGCAAGACCGGGTTGATCTGGGGCCCGAGGGTTGTTACTCCTCCAGTCACGTTGTGGACATAACCCATCCCGCCGGTAATAACAGGGACGTGTCCCGCATGGTCCTCGGAATCGCTCGCATCCTGCGCGTGGACAAGCCCTGGGAGATAGAGCGCCAATGCGACGATGAAACGAAGCCGCCTCAACTGGTGAACAAAACTCAAGATATCTGACTCCATCTCTTCGTGAACTCGCTCTTCGGGGGCCTCTATCTCCCGCAAAGTGCATCGTGATTTAAGTCGGAGTATAGGCAGACGGGGCATCCGGCATGTCATACAGATGTAATTGCTCTGTCACTCTTAAACCGCTAATCGAATGACCAGGACGGCAAAGGCTCAATGCGCTCGTAGATGCGGCTGGTGCCTGCTGCTG
>Ga0210402_10002336_pt1 | contig 18527 bp, 22 predicted proteins | sample IncBWC7MmetaG_FD_161055 | JGI IMG/M metagenome (GOLD analysis project Ga0210402, IMG submission 161055) | Forest soil microbial communities from Barre Woods Harvard Forest LTER site, Petersham, Massachusetts, United States - Inc-BW-C-7-M | ecosystem: Environmental > Terrestrial > Soil >... | reverse complement strand
CGGGGCGCGGAGCCGGCGCCGGAGCAACGGCGGGCGCCGCGGGCCGCGGCGCGGGCCGCGGTGCGGGTGGCGCGCCCGAGCCGAGCGGCCCGTGGAAGCCCTCGCGGCGCGCCATGCCCCCCGTAAAGGTAGACATTTCGTCGGGCGTGAGCGACGCCACGGTGCGCGAGGGGTCGAATCCCTGCTTGGCGACCCAATCGGCCCCATACCCGCCGTTCGACCACTTGCTGGCCGCGTCGCCGAGCGTGAGCCCGGCGTACGCCTTGCCCCGGAGTAGGTTATTCATGGCGTTGAAACCGGAAGCCGGCGAGTCGAATCGGGCGACGTTGCCCCCGTCTTTTTTCGCCGGCCCGGGGCCGACATAACCCGGCTGCGACTGCGCGAATTTGCCGTCTTGAATGTCGCCCGGGTTGTTGGTGCGCGTCGGGATCGTCTCGGGCGGCCCGCCCGTCGTCGTAACCGCGCCGGCAAAGAGCGGCGGTGCCGCGGCGGCGGCGAGTGGCGGCCGCGCCGGTTGTGCGGGCGCGGGCGCCGCGTTCGGATTGTAGGGCACCGGTTGCCCCGGTGCCGCGGGCGCCGGAGCGTTCGGGTTGTAGGGCGTCGGGGCGGCTGGCGTGGCCGGTGGCGTAATCTGAACGGGCTTCCACGTGCCGCGGTTGGTTTGCTCGACCGTCCACCCCGGCCCGCGCTGATTCGCCGCGGCCGCCGCTTCGCCATACGACGCGAACTCGTCGGGAGCGACGCCGGGCGAGACACTGTACGGCGAGCCAATGGTAATCGGCATGCCGGGAGATTCCACGCCGACGGTGCCACCCGGGCCGAGCCCGGCTTGAAGCGTTTTCCCGCGCCCGACCACGGCGTCTTGCTCCGGTAGCGTCAACGGAATCTTGCCAACGAGCTTCGCTTGTGCGCGGACCACCGGATCGGCCGACTGCAAGCCCGACACGATCCCTTGCGCCGCCTGTACTTGCACTTGCGTTTCCGCGGGGAGCGGCGGGAGGTTTGGAACGAAGCGCCGCGCGGGATTCTGTTGCTGGAGCCACGCCACATCGCTCGGGGCCGCCACGGTCGGCGACGCGGCGGGCGTGCCGCCGGGCTCGGCGGATGCGCCGGCCGCCGGCATCGCACCCGGCGGTGCGGCATCCGCGCCACTTTGGAAAAACTCGCCCGCCGTGAACGGCGACCCGACGAGCGACGCGCGAAACGCGGGATCCTCAATCGCCCGTTGCCGGTTGAGGAAGAAATTCTGGAGCCCGCCGCCTTTAATGGAAGTCAACGCGGAAAGCGCGCCGACGCCGTAGCCCGCGAGGTGCTGGAGCGTATCGCCTGCGTTGCCGCCCATGTGTCAGAAGCCCTTAAAGAGTTGCCCTATCAGATTCATGATCGGCCCCGTCGAGGGCTCGCCCGCCGGCCCGGGGGCGAGAAGCCGCGTGGCCGTGTGCCCGATGTCGCCGAGCTTCACCATGGGTTGCGGCGCCTGATTGCCGGGCATTTGCGCTTGCGGCACATTTCCAAGGGCCGTCAGAAGTTGCCCGACGCCCGTCCCGGCCGACGTTGCCGCGCTCGGCGACGCCAATTGCGACGCCGTGCCCATGTAGCCTTGCATGAGCCCATGCAAGAAACCCGCGCCACCCGAGCCGCCGGTAAAGGTCGACGACGGGCCGACGAGGTCGACGCCCGCGGGCGCCGTTTGCCCGAGGCTCCCAAGGTATCCCGCTTCGCTCGGCGCGCTCGCGCCCGTGAGCGCGTGCCCGATGTTGGTCAGCGCGGGCACCATGCCGGTACCGCCGGCCAAGGCGCCCTGCGTGCCCGCGGCACCCGCGCCCGCGGTCGCCGCATCGCCCCCGCCAGTAAAGAGGCTCCCGAGGCTACTCGCAACGTCGCCGAGCCCCGAGCCGACGGCCCCCGCCGTCGAGCCGATAGCCCCCGCCGCCGTGCCCGCGGCGTCGCCGATTGCGCCAAGTACCGGTGCGATAAATCCCATCGCTTGCCCCTTAGAGGATGTTGGTACCCTTCGACGACGGCGCCCCGATCGGTGCCGTCGCCTGCGTGAGTTGCAAGCCCGGCGACACGCCACCCGTGAGCATATTGAGAAGCCCGCCCGCCGCTTGCATCGGGATACCATATTGCGATTGCAGCAATTGTCCGAGTTGCTGTACCGCGCCGACGTTTTGCCCCGCGAGCCCGACGCCCGCGCCCGACATGCCCGCACCGGCTTGTGCCAGGTTGCCGACGTTGCTCGCCGCGTTTTCGATGCCGCTAATCCCTTGCTGTTGGATGTTGCCGACGTTGCCCGCGGCTTGCCCGGCACCGGAAATCGCCCCTTGCTGGATGTTGGCGAGGTTTCCCGTTTGCCCCTGCAACCCCTGGAGCGCCGCTTGCCGATTCGCCGCTTGGTTTTGCGCCATCGTCGCGGCGAGATTCATGTTGGCTTCCGTGAGCATCTGTGCGCCGGAGCCGCCGCCCTCGAGCCCGCGGGCGGCCATCTGCGGGTTGACTTGCTGCATAACCCGCCGGGCGGCCGTCTGGTAGAGATCCTCGCCCGCGATTGGCGACGACTGTTGCTGGAGGAAATTCTGTGCGGCCGTCACGCCCGAGCCCGCGGCGTTTTGCGCTTGGCCGCCGCTCAGAAGTTGCTGCGCACGGGCCGACGCCGCTTGCGCATCCGTGAGCGCCGGCCCGGTCGCCGCGTTTTGCGCGAGCCCGAGCGCACCTTGTGCACCGCCAAGCGCGGCATTCGCGGCGTTTTGATATTGCGGGAGGGCCGCCAACGCTTGCTGGATTTGCGCTTGCTGTTGCTGTACCGCCTGCGTGCCTTGCTGCGCTTGCTGGTTTCCGGCGCCGGTCGCTTGCCCCATGACGCCGGGCGCAAATTGTTGGAGTTGCCGAATCACGCCCGCGAGCGGCCCCGTGGCCGACCCGCTCGTGATGGCGTCGTTTAGCTGTTGCGCCGCTTTCCCTTGGCCGGTACCGAGCCCGAGGAGTAGCGGCGACACGGCTTGACGGGAAATCCGGCCCGCCACCGTCGTCGGTATGCCACCAAACGGCGACTTTATTTGCGTGCTCGATTGATTCTTGCCGTAGTAGCGGAGCCGCTCGGGAGCGGGGGCGCGGTGGTAGCGGCGGGAGTCGTGCGTCATCGCTTCACATCCTCCGCCACGTCGCCCGCGAGCGCGGCCACGTCGCGCTTGATACACAGCGCCGTGTTTGTCCACCCGCGCTCCGTCCATTGCGTATCGCCCGGCACGGTGCGCCCCTCGACGATTTCGATACCGTGGCGTTGGCAAAACGGTATCAACCCCTCGCGAAAAAGCGCGCGGGAAACTCCACTCTTGCGGTGTTCCGGCACGACATATACCCACTCGACGAAGAAGCTAACCGGTGGCTCGCCAACCGACCGTGACCACACCTCGCCCGCCAGAAACCCCCTCGTGTCCCGGTCGGTGGCGAGCCACACGCCACACGTCGAATCGGTCCCTAAGCGCCGCTCCCACTCGGCCGCGTAGTGCGGGGCCGCCGTCTCGGGCTCAAGCCGCGGGTACGCGTCGGGATAGCGCCGCTCGTGCTCTGTGATGAGCGCTTGAAGCATCGCGCGGAGCGCCGGCACATCGCGCGGCGTGGCGGCCCGTACGATCCTCATGGCGCGGCCGTCGGCGCTTTCCGCGGCCGCCCCCGGGGCCGCCCGGTCGGCACGTACGGCTTGCGCTTGCGCGCCGCACGCGGGGCCGCGTGCCCGTTGCCATTGGCCGCGACGGGCTCGGGCTCGGGGGGCACGGCGAGCGCGGGCGCCGGTTCCATGGCGGGCGGCGGTGGCCGCTCCGCTGCGCCCGCGGCGACGGCTTCGACGGGGAGCACGTAGTGCACGAGGTACGGCGCCCACCCGCGCTCAAGCCATTGGGTATCGCCCGTGAGCGCCGATAGCTCCACATGCGTAATCCCGAGGGCCGCCAAGTCGCCGCACGCGTACCGGACAAGCGCGCGGGCCACGCCGAGCTTCCGGGCGACCGGCGCCACGTAGAGCCAATGCGCCGCACCAAAGCGCGTCGGGTAGCCGAGCACCCGTTCAGATACGTCGCCCCCGAGAAACCCTAAGAGCGCCCGGGTTTCATCTTCGAGCGCGACATAGAGCAAGAGCCGCGGGTCGGTCCCGACGCGCCCCGCGAGGTGCACCGTAAAGTCGTCCAGCGTGCCGGCGTCGTGCGTCGGGTACGGCACGAGCCGGTGCGCTTCAAGCTCGGCGACGAGGTGCGCGAAGCCGATACGGATTGCCGGAAGGTCGGCGAAGATGGCCCGGCGTACAATCATCCAATCTCCAACGCCTGCACAAATCCCTGCGTCGACCCGGCCGGGCTCAGAACGGCGCACCCGGTTTGGAGAAAGAGTTGCATGGAATAGGTGTAGGTACCCGCGGCCGGGCTGTCGAATTGCTGGAAGCCACCGAGCGGCACATAGCTTGTTGTATTGACGAGCGTCGCCCGTTCTTGCAGGGGCGTTGCCCCGCGCATCCACCGTTGCGCAACCGTGCCACCGCCCCCGGGGCCGGTACAGGAAAGATTGTGTTGCGCGAGCAACATAACCGATCCGCCCCGCGTCGTGATTGGCGCGAGCGTCATGTACGTAAACCATGAGCCGACGGGCGACGCGGCCCCATAACCCGCCGGGCATTGGCTCAGACTGGACGGGCCATAAATGCCGTTCGGAATCAGTTGTGTTCGTCCTACCGACCCGGCGTTGAGCACCGCATGGAAGATGCCCGCCGCGTCAATCATTGCGACGGTGACGTACGCGCCCGGGCCGGGCGGAGCGCGGAGCACAGTCAACGTATCCGCCACCTCGTCGAAGCGGAGAATCCAGCTGGCCTCCGTGGTCGACGCGCCCGGCACCCCCGCTTCGTTGGTGCTAAGGTCGAGGAGATTCGCAATAGCGGCGATCCGGGCGCCATACCCAAGGGCCACTTGCCCGCTCTGAATCACACCGAGCGACGGATTGGGATAGACGCCGGTCAAGTCGCCGCCGGCATTGCCCGACGGACTAGCCGTCACACCCGCGGCGAGCTTCGGTTGCGTCACGGACGCGTCGGCGAGCGAGCCCGTGACCACCTGGCCCGCGCCAATCTTCGGCGTCGTAACGGCCCCGTCTTTGATATTGACGGTATCGGCGCCGCTATTCCATGCCGAGTAAATCGAATCTATGTCGGCGTCGACTTCGGACGCGAGAATCTTTGTGTACCCGGCCGCGACCTTCCCCTGATAGGTGGTCGCGTTCCCCTCTTTGCCGGGCCGTTGAATAATCGACATTACTTCGTTTCCCTTGCCGACGGTTGCACGCGCAACTCAAAGTCTCGCAAATCCATTTGCGTCGGGAAACTGTGCGCCAACATTACCTGAAACGAGCGCGCCCGGATTTCCGGCACCGATAGCTCAAGCTCGGCGAGCCACAAGCCCGACACTACCCAATCGGCCGTGTTCCAGTCGGAGACATTCCACTCGCCACCACCCGAGGCTTTGAAGTCGAGAAAGCCGCTCGTCGAGATTGCCTCGTCGCCGGATACCGTGCACCCGACCGAGGTATCTTGGTCCACGCGACCAATGAGCCGCACGCGCTTGGCGAGCTTCGGCGTAAGCGGCGTGCCGTCGTCGAGGTAGGCGGTTTTCCATTGCGACACGATCGGCACGGGCGGCACGCCGGCTTCCACGTAGGAGCCCGCTTGGTCGACTAGCAGCACCATGCCCGCCCCGAGCGTCGCCCACTGCCTATCATCCTCCGCCGGGTGGTCCGGCGCTTTGACGCTGGCGGTGTACGCCGGGAAGGTGTGCGGCCCCCACCATGACGGCGGGTCGCCGAGCCCGTGGCGGAGGTCGAGCCACCATTGCTCTGTCGGCCACGCCGCGCCCGGGGGGGCAAAGGCGAGCTTGTAAAAGCCCCGGTGGAATACCGCCCACGACTTGTTGCGGGCGTCGGAGGGAATAGCCCGGACGGCCGTCTCTATCGGCCAGCCAATATCCTTCGGCTCCTGAGCGTCGGGCGAGAGCAAATACACGCTCCGCTTACCGCAAAAGACAACCCCGACGGTACTCGCCGCAATCGTCCGGCCGCTCGGGCATCCAATCTCCGCGGAGATTTGCGAGAGGCTCGCCGTCGGATCGTCGCTCGACAAGTCGCCTTGCCACATCCACGTTGAGAACGGCGTAAAGATGGCGAGCGGGGCCGTCGGCACGGCGACGGCGGAGGTTTGCGGCACGACGGCGAGCCCGGTGATCGTATCGCCCAAGTCGCGGGTCAGCGCTTGCGCCGGGAAAAAGAGCCCTTGGTCGCGCACCGATTGCTCAAGCCCCGGCACGAGTACCGAGGTGCACCACACGCGGTTCCCCTCGGCCCCGACGCCCCCGGCTCCGTAGATGCATCCACGGTGCGCGACGAGGTTGGAGCCGTGGCGGCTCACGGTCGACGGGATCGGAATAACCGTGGTGTCTACGGTCGGATCGTCGTAGAGCGAGAAGATAGGCGCGGTGCCGGCGGCGACGCCGTTGGGCAATTGATCGTGCGCGCCCTCTATCATTTGGTCGACGCCAGCAACGAAGAGGTGCCAGTTTTGCCCGGCCGCCAAGCCGCCCGACGGCGGCGTAAATTCCAGGTGCACCCGGCTTCCCGATGGCGTGGTCACATTCTGCACGTTGCCGAGCGCAACCCACCGGCTTGTGGTGTTGTTGTAGACGCCCCACCGGTACGCGTACGTCCCGGCGATGATATTTGAGTTAGGGTCGGCGACGCACGTTGCGGCGCATCCGGTATCGTTGGCGAGCGCGAGTTGCAGCACGTCCACCGCGGGATCGCCGAGGTGAATGTATTTCAACGGGTCGGTATCGTTGCCGACGTACACCGTATCCCCGTTCGCCGCGACGCCGTAGTGCATGCCGTGACTGGCAAAGGTGCCGTTGGCAACCGCGGTAAACGCGTTATCGTCGACCGACACTAAGAGTTGGTCGCCACCGCTCGCCATGATTGCGACGGCGAAGAGGTAGCGGTGCCCGTCGGAGCCGAGGTTGTAGCACAAGCGGTCAACGTAGCCGACCGCGCCGGGCAACGTTTGCCACGACGCCGAGCCGTAGCGCTTGCTCAATACGTACGTGAGCGACGGTACCCAATTGTCGCACGAGAAGAGGAAGCCGAGCGGCGTAAAGGCCGGGTCGAGCGTGACCATCGTACCCGTAAAGCGCCGTACGGGTATCTTGTGCTCGCGGTCGCTATCGCCGGGCATCTAATACCACCCGTCACGCGACCCGTTGCCGCCACGGTACGGCGTGCGGAAGCGCTCCGGGTCGAGCGGAATGTCGGCCCGTTGCGCACGGAGCGGCGACGCGCCGCGCCGGATGGCGGCAAGCAACGTGTCGCGGTTTTGTGCCTCTTGCGGCGCTCGGCCGTCGCGCTCGTGCTCCAACGCAAAGACGTAGACCGCTTGCACCAAATAATTATGGTACGGGAATACGGGAATGTCGGTTGGCTCGTCGGCCGGGTCGGGCTCGGGTGGCAAGCGCTTATAGCGGAGAAGCGCTTGCACGTTGTGCCCGCTCGGGTCGGGGAAAAACCCGGCCGTGTTATCGGAGCGCGAGACGGCGAAGAGAAGCGGCGGCGAGCCGCATTGCATGCCGGGGCCGGAGCGTGCGGCTAGCTCCTCGGGCGACACTTCGAGCGCAAAACTATTCGGGGTCGGGAAGCCGTCGTTGGAGAGAATCTGCAACGCGTGGTCGTCGACACACGAGACGAAATCGGGCGGAAGGTCGCACGTGCGGGCACCAATCGAGAGCGCGGCCGCCACGTAGAGAAACGGCCAATCGGCGAGCGTGTACAACTCGAAAAGGTGCTGGCTCAGAAAATCCGTGGCGTCGGCGTCGAGCGCGCGGTTACCCGCACGGTTTAACGCCAAGTCACGGATTCGCTGTCTCGTGTACCTGCCCGGCGGAGTTGTCGGCATGGCTCTGCGGCTCTCCCGCGCCGGGCGTATCGCCGCCTAGCTCGCGGCGGAGTTGCGCGACGGCAGCGTTGTAGACCTTGGTTTGCCGCTCCTCGAAGGTCGATGCGGCGTCGAGAAGCGCGGCGTTGTTGGCTTTCACGAGCGTATCGAGCGCGCCGCTTGCGGTGCCGAGCTTCCGCGCTAGCTCCTCGGGCGTGTGCGCCGTAAAGGCGATGGATGCTTGCTCGCCCTCGCGGGTTACCCGGGTGAGTTGACCCGAAAACGGCGGTTGCTTGCTCGGCCCGTGCGGCATCCGCTCACGCTCGCTGGATCGCCCGGGCACGCTCGGCAACGACGGTGCCCGTGTCGAGGTCGAAGGTCGGGTGCACCGCGCGGCTATCCTCCATCCGTTCTTCCTCGACGAGTTGATAGCGGTGCGCAAGCTCTAGGATCGTGCGCGCTTCACATTCCCATACCGTGCACTCGCCGACGTATGCCCGCTCGTTGATTTTCACGTACCACACGCCACCGTTGCGCCGCTTGAGCGTCGGCACGGTGATTGTGACTTTCTGGCACCCGGGGTGAAGCTCGGCATGCGATGCGCGCTTGAGCCGTCCGGCGATGCGCCGGGCGTGCGCCTTGCCCTCGTCGTCGTCGGCGCGCACGTTGTCTTTCCACGCTTGGTTGAGGGCCGCCACCATGGGCGGCGTCAACCGCATGCGCGGGTTGTCGAGCGCGAGCGCCACGAGGTGCTCGGGCTCTAGCTCGTCGGGGCTCTCTTCCTCGTCGTCGTCGGGCTCCGGCGCCGCAAGCGCGTGCGCCGGAGCGGTCGACTCGGGAAGCGGATACTTACGCGGGCGCCCCATGTCACGAGAATTGCGACGCACACTCAAAGCGCCGGAAAAAATCCTGATTGAGAATGCACGTCTTGGTCATGAATTTGAATCCGGCCTTCCGCCGCTGTTGGAGCGGGTCGGAATCGGTGGCGGTGGCCGGCGTCAATGTCGCCTGCACCCGGGCACCGATGGCCGGCACGGCAAATGCCTGCTTGCCGAATATGTAGCCGGTGTGCACGTTGATCGCGGCGGGCGGGTCGGCCCCGGCCGGGGCACCGGTGGCGAAGGTGAGGGAGGTACTCGTCGGGCCGGCGACCTTGGCAACGTTGACCGTGAGCGCGGAGCCAACGGGCTTCTGCACGACACCCTGGTAGAGCGGCACGGCCCCGCCCTCGGTCGAAATGTAGAGGCTATACCGCCCCTCGGGAGCGGCCGCGGCAATGGTAAACGCGACGTTGAACGCGGCCGCGTTGGTCACGGTCGCCGTGACAATCTGCTTTGTGTCGAGCCCGGTGATCGGGTCAATGAGCGCCGACGTGCACTTGACCGTCGCACCCGCGGTGAAGCCGGTATCGCCCGTGCCGAGTGTCGTATTCGCCGCCACCGCGACGCCCCCGGCACCCGTCGGCAATAGCGACATGATCGGGAGCATGTTGGAGCGCTTCCACCGCACGCCGCGCCACCGGCCAACCTCCGCATTGAAAAGCGCAGTTGTCTCGGCGTATTGGTGCGAGAGTACGAAGGTCGTATCTTTCGCCAAGTCTTGTTCCGTGTAGGGGTCGAATACGCCCCCGTACATGGAGCCGGCGAAGGTCGGCGCGCCGAGTTGGCGGAGCGTGGCGACGATACCGGAAACGAAATCCGTTCCCGGGAAGTCGGCGGCCGCGAGCGCGGAGCGCGACGTTTTCGCGTTCGGGTACGTGACCACACCCTGCCCCATGAGCACCCGCTGGATTTCCCGGTCCTGCAACTCGGCCGACGCGTTGCCGAGTCGATCCTTGGCCGCCTGCAAGGCCGGATGCTTTGTGGTCATGAGCGCCACATCCGAAAGCGTGGTCACCATGCCCCATTGCTCAAGGACGGCGGTCACCTTGTTGACCACGAGTTGCGTGGAATCCGGCGTCACACCTTCGGTGAGCGGCCAGCCAGGAAGCGGCAAGCGCTCGTACCGCTGCGCGGAGTACGTCTTGCCCTCGCCCTCCGGCATGTTGGGCGTTTCGCCCATGTCCTGAAAGACGGTGAGCTTCTCCGCGACCATGAGAAGCTCATCCTGCAACCAAAGCGGTGCAAGATCGTTTGCTAGGGTTGTCGAGGTGCTCAACCCCGGATCGGTGTAACTGTAAGTCGTGCCCGCCATCCCGGCGCCCTCCCTTAGTTAAATCGTGAGCCCTTCCATGACTTTCCGCTTCTCTTCGAGCGGTAGGCGGGCAAATTCTTCCCGTGACTGTGGCGCCCGCGGTTGCTTCGTCGGCTCCGGGCCGGCTTTCTGTACCGTCGCCCCGCCCTCGGTAGTGGCGGCGGCGGCCGATGCGGCTCGGCGCTGATTGTCGGCCGCGCGCTCTTTCTCGCGCTCGGCGAGCAATTCATCCATGTATTTTGGATCCTCCATGCGCCGAGAGCGCACGGCGGCGACCGCTTGCCGGCGGGTGATTGTCTGCCCGCGCATGCGGTACTCATTGCGGAGCCGGTCGACTTCCTCCGCCATGGTTTCGTATTTCGGCACCTCTTGGCGGGCTTGGAGGAGGTCGACCACATCGGCCATGCCCTCGATACCCGAGAGCAACGGGCCGGCTAGCTCTTGCAGGAACACGGCGAAAATCGGCGCGTGCGACTGCACCGCTTCCTCCGTCCATTGGCCGCCGAGCGATTGCGCCACCCGGCGCGCTTGCGCGGGCGAGAAGCGCACGAGGGGCACCGCTTGCTCCGGCGTCACGGCCGGGCCGCGCATTTGCTCGACCGCGCGAAGCGTGGCGTTGGCGGCGATTAGCTCCTCGCGCGTGCGGGCGTGATCCGCCCGGAGCCGCTCTAGTTCCTCGGAGCCGGCCGGCGGTGCGGCCGGGGTCGTCGTCGGCTGTATCTCCGGCGCGGCTCCGGGCTCGGGTGCGGGTGCGGTTTGCGGGGCGTCGTCGTTCATGGTCACGGTACCGGCCGCTCGCTCGCGGCGTCGGGCGGGTCGATCCACCACGGTTGCGAGGGTGGGGCCGCGGGCGGTGCGAGATTCACGGCGTCACGCGCGGCGCGGGCGCGGAGCCCGAGGAGCGCGAGCGTTTCGGCGAATGCGGGCCGTAAAAGGTGCTGCAACTCCTCGACTTGCCCGCGACACTTCAAGATTGCGTTCGGGTCGGATAGCTCGGCGTCGAGGAGATAAGCGACACGGTCGCGCACGTAGTGCTCCAAGTGCTCGTGATACGAGGTTGCACGCAGCGCAACGGCGAGCTTTGCCACTTCCTCTAGGTCGATCGGGATTGCGACGGGCTCCGGCATGTCAGAATGCGACCCGGCCGCCGCGCATCCCGCGGGCCATGGCCCGCCGCGCGGGCGACGCGCCAACGCCGCGAGCCATTGCCGGCCCCGGCGCGGTTTCGACGCGCTCCTCGGCCATGTCGGGCATCTTGCCCGCGGCCGTCGCGCGCATGAGGGGGTTTTGTACGGGTGGCCCCATTCCGCCGCTTGCCCGCGGGCGAGGTGGGGGCGACGGTAACGGCGGGGGCGTGCCGGCTCGGGCATTGCTTCCGAGCTTGGCTTTCCGGCCGCGCGATGGCGGCGGCGGTGGCGGCGGTGCGTTCTTTCCTCGGCCACCGCGTTTCGGCCCCGGCGGCACTACCGGCTTGCGTGCCATCTCGGGGCAAGGCGTCTTAGCGCAAGCATGCGGTTAGTCAACCCCACCGGCTTGCAAGCATTCGCCACGGTGGCGCCACACCCGAAATCCGGGTCGGCATGAGCCCGACGAGCGAGAGCAACCAAATCACCACCGCAAGCACAAGCACGACGCGGATAATCAGTTTAATCGTCGGGTCGAGCGGCAAGACGGTTTCCACGAGGTACAGCACGAGCCCGATAACGATCAGCACCACGATTAGTTGAATGAGCGGCATTGCTCCCCCCTTACGTTGTCGTCGTCGTGGCCGCCGTCGTCGTGGTGGTTGTGGTCGGCGCCGCGGTGCTCGTCGTCGTGGTGCTCGTCGTCGGGCCGCCCGCGGGGCCGCATCCACTCCATGCCGGCCCGCAATCGCTCACGGCTTGCGCTCCGGCGACGGCGGCGACGGCGAGGAGCCCGAGCACAAGCGCACGCATTAGTGCGCCCCGGCACACGAGTAGAGCACTGTCACGGAGCACCCGGTGCACGCCGTGACGTTGCCGCGGTACGCGCACGTCGGCGCCATGACGGACACGACGGCGCTCGGCGTGGTCGCGTTGACGGTCACGCTTCCGTTACCGACCGGCGCCCAATGCGAATCATCGCACGACACTTCGAGCGCGACGGTCGCGGTGCCCGCGGTGCGTACGGTTTGAATGAGGAGCGCCGGCACCGCCCGCGGGTTGATAAAATCCGGAGTGGGGCCGGTCGCCGTGAGCGCCGCGGGCGTCAACGTAGAGCCGTCGCACGACTTGCTCGCCGCGTGCGCGCTAGCGACGAGCCCCGCGAGCACGAGCGGCACGAGAAACTTTGCCTTGCCGCTACGGAGCGCCCGGTTAAGCGCCCCCGCGTGCTTGCGCTTTAGCTCGTCGCCCTTCGAGCTTGAGAACACGTCGAGGTGGCTACCCTGCCAGGGCATTTTCATTTTCTCCGCCGACGTTATGCAACTCGGGCAGTTAACCGCGTGCTCTCCACTGTGACCGGCTTTTCTCATGGCGGTTTACCTCGGGAGCCGCGGCAAGCGGCGGAATAGGTCGGATACGTTCCGGGTCGAGCCGATGCGCCCTTGGCCGAGTGGCGCCGGGGGCCGCATGCCGAGCGCGGCTTGCATGCCGGCGCGGGCGCCGAGCGCTTGGCCGGCTTTCGCCCGCACGTCACTGTGCGGCTTGAACGGGCCGCCGGGTGCCATCTGGCGCGCTAGCTGATTGATACCAAGATTCGGGTATCCGCCGGGCGGTGCGCCCCCTTGCGGGCCGACGCCGGGCGGAGCACCCGGGGGCGGTGCGCCGGGCGGGAGCGGGCCGCCGGGGGGTACCGGGCCGGGGGCCGGCGCCCCCGGAGCCCCCGGCGGAGTAGGACCACCGGGAAGCCCCGGAGCACCCGGCCCCGCAAGTGTCGCCACCGCCTGTTGGAGCTTCTGCACCTCGTCGGCGACGGCGAAGGAAATGTGATCCTGAATATGTTTCCCGAGCGCGGCTTGCGCGTCGTCGGTCAATGACCCGTTATTGGCCGCGGTTTGGTGCCCCTGGATATGCTCGATGTGGTTATCCGCCGGGCTCACTTGCAATTCCGCGGCGCGATTCACGCGCGCAAGCGCGTTTTCCCACCGCCAATCTTGCGCTTCCTTCGGCCCGGTCGACTTAAACACCCGGTCAGAATTGGGGAGCCCGAGCCCGAGCGACCAATATTGCGTGACGCAGTAACGCCAATCGACCGAGAGCCCTTCCGCGGCGAGTTGGTCGGGCGGGATTTGCGCGAGGAGCGCGATCCCTTGCACCATCTGTTGCGCGCGTACTTGCTGGTTCAGGGCCGACGTAGTGCCGAGCCACTCCCACTCATACTCGCCAACCAAATCGGCGACCGTGACCGGGTGCTCTAGAAGCTCGACGCCATCTTGCCCGGCGACCTTCAAAATGATGTCGCGGTCTAGACACTGTTGCGACAAGATATCCGACCGCTCGAGGAGCGGCACCATCACATCATCTTCGAGGTTTTCGATAATCGCCCGAATGTCGACCGCGCTATCGGCTAGCTGCGCCGCGAGCCCCGCCGTCGAGCCGTCGCCGCCCGCCGCTTGCCCCGGTACGATCGGGCGAGCCGGCGTCGGCGACACCATGTTATCGCCTACCCCCATGTATCCCTGCACCGCTTCAAAGCCGGCTTGTGCCGCGCCTTGCGGGGGCGTGGTGAATTGCACGCCGGCCGGATTCGCAAGCCACTTCGCACCCGGCGTCATGCGGAGCGAGGTGGGATCCTGTACCGCGCCAATGTCGACAATGGCTATCGGATTCGTCGCCCATACGAACGCGTCGCCCGATTGGTTTCCAAGGTCGTTCACAAAATATTGGATGTAATCGAACACCTCGGGAAGCCCGCGGCCGTAAAACTCTTCGGCTATCTCAACGAATTTGCCGACGAGCCATTGCGTGCCGCCATGCCAGAATGGCCGGCGTTGCACGCGCAGCGGGATCGTGTCGGCGCCGAGTGTCACGAGGTAGCGCTCGGGGCCGTCGCCTTCGAGGTCGACCATCCACGAGCATTCGGTCACGTCGAGCGGGCGGAGCGCCGCGGGCAGGTTTTGGTCGAGCGGCGCGGTAAACCCCTTATCGGCAAGCCGGATTGCGAGCGCGTCGTACTTCCGGCCACTCGACGACGAGCCGCGCGACGCGATGGCTTTGTCGTAGAGGTCGAGCAACTCGCCGACGTTCTCGTACACGTTGGTCGACTTCGGGTTACCCGGGTCGAGCGGCTTTGCCCCGAGCGATTGCACGTGCGCCCGCGCGACACACCGGTCTTCGTAGGCGAGCGTCGCCGCGTCGATACTCGACGCCGTGACGGGCCACACGTAGAACGCGAAGAGGTCGACGGGCTCGAAGGTCGGGCCGAGGAAGTCGGCGACCTTTTCGACCGTCTCGATTGTCTTTCCGGTCGGCGCGCCCTCGTCGTCGAGCACGTCTTGCAGCGCCGCTTGCTCGTGCTCGACACACCGCCACACGTTGCGCACGGGCGAGGTGCCGTACATGACGAGTTGGCGGAGGAAGGGCAACGCGTGCCGGCGGAGCCGCATGTGCCGGCGCATCCAGTATTTTTGCAGCGCCACCTTGGCCGGTAAGCGCTTCTCGAAATCTTCGCGGAGCGCGCGGCACGCAAACCAATCATTGTCAGGGAAGAGGTCACGCTTGAGCCGGGTTACCCATTGCTCAATCCACCGCCGGCCGATCGGGAAATACGTGTTGGTGCGACCGCGGTAGCCTTGCACGTCGTGGCGGAGCGACCAAATCCGGTAATACCGGAGCCAGCGGTCGCGGAGTACCATACGCTCGTCGCGCGTGCGCGTAATGAGCGGGCACAACTCGTCCCGCACCCGCGCTTTTATCTCCGGGTCGAGCGCGAGATTTTCCGCGGGCTCCGCCCGTGCCGGCCCCGTAATCGGGCCGTCGTCGTCGTCGCCGCGCCGCTTCGCCGCCCGAGCGCCACCCCGTGCCATCTCGGGGCGAGGGCGTCTAGCACGGCGCGGGGCGCGTGCCTATCCCGGCCCCAAAAAGGAACGGGGCCGCGCCGGGTGGTGGAGTACCCGACGCGGCCCGCTTGAGGTAGAGAGCACCGCCTTACCACGCAAGCCGGCGCGGTACTAGCCGGCGCCGCTTCGGCGGCCGCCCGCGCTCGCGGAGCGTGCGGCGGGCGCGGGCGCGGAGGTGCACGTACGCGTACCAGCACCGCCGCGAACATGTCGGGCTCGTCGCGTGCGCTTGCGACGGCGTGCGCTCGAATGCCGCCCGACACTCGGGATTCTGACACGTGAGCACCACGCCCGGCCGGCGACCAATCACCACGCGCAATCCGCCTTTGCGATCGCTTGGAGCTTTTGCATCCACTCGGCCGTGGCGCCCTGCAAGTTGTCGTTGAGGTAGCGGGTCGCGTCGACGATATCTTTGTAGGGGTGCGTCGGGAGTGGCTTCCCGGTTTTCGGGTGGCGGGCGAAGCCGCCGGCTAGCGCCGAGTGGAGAATCGGGCACCGGGGCGACACGAGAAAGGCGGGCGACGGCTCGCCCTCGCCGGGCACCATGACGCGGCGGAGCATGCGTTGCCGGAGTTGCTCGTACGACAACTCGCCGCGGCCGCCGAATGTTTGGAGCACGATCCCCGACTTGAGCAACTCGCGCCGGATGCTCCCTAGCTCCATCTCATGGAGCGCTTCCGGGTCGCCGGCATCGAAGCACGGCCCCGGCGCCCCGAGGAGGTCGAGCGTCATTGCCTTGGTCGCTTCGATTTGCGCGCTCAAGCTCGAATGCTCGAGGACAAGCTCGGCGAGCATCATGAGCCGGCCCCACGCGTCGACTTGCGCAAAGACGGTCGCGGGGCAGACTTGGCCGAAATCCCACCCGCGCAGCAGCCGGCCCGCCGGGTTAACCGGAATCTCGCGGCGCATGAGCGCCGGCACGTACTCCGGCAACACCGGGTCGCCGCCGCCCAAATCCCACGCAATCTCAAACTCACGCGACCACCCGCGCGGCGGCATGCCGCGCATAGCTTCGCGCTTCCATTGCGGGTCACGCTTCGCCGGGTCGGCGGTGTAGTGCACCTCGACGACGTGCACGCCGTTGCGCGGGCACGTCCACTCCGTGACGCCCGGAATGGGTTGCGCCGCTTTGGTGCGGGGATCGGGCCGCTCGGCGAGCGAGCTTGAGCTTAGGAATGGCACGCTAGCTCGCTCGGCGTGCGGGCCGGCGGAATTGCGCCACGTCGGGGCACGTCGCGTGGTGTGCGGTGCAATCCGCGTTCAAGGGAATCCGCACGCCCCGCGGCGACCACCACCATTGCAAGTCGGCCCGGCACCGCGCCCCGCGGCATTGCCCCACCGTGTCGAAGCGATAGCCGGCCGCTTCGAGCGCGTCGCGCGTGGCGGGAAACGGCACGCCTACTTCTGCGGCTCGGGCGCCCCGGGTAGCTCCTCCTCGTTCTCGTCGTCGCGCTCCTCTTCCTCGTCGTCGGGTGGGAGGTGCTCGCTTTCATCCTCGGGTGTGCGGTGCGACATGTCGGCTCCTCAAGCGGCGACGGTCGCCGCGTGGGTTATGGCGTTGGCAAATTTCTGCGCGTAGCCCTGAATCATGCTCGCGCAATCGAGCCCGTTAACGATCTTCCGGGCGTTGTAAAAATCCGTCGAGTCGCTCGTCGGGTCGGAACACGTGATGTATTTCGGCAAGCCGACGCCGGTAAAATCGCCGTCGGTCATGCCGCCGAAAAGAATTTGCAGCGCGATGGTCGGGTCAAGGGCAAGGTCGGCATTTTTCACGAGCTCGCCGTCGAGCCCGAGTTTCTTGTCTTGCTTCTGGTAGTTGTCGAGCCACGTGAGTTGTACGTACCCGCGGCCGTAATACGTTTGCCCGTACGGCCCCGTCGGCACACCGTACGGCTTCCCCTTCCCTTTGCCGTACTCGGCGATTGGCGCCATCGTTTGCGCCGTCTCGTGAAAGGTAGTCGCTAAGATATACGCGGTATGGCGGTCGTCGGTGCCCGAGCCCTCCGCGTAATCGAGAATCGCGTTGAGCCCGTCGACTTGCCCCTGGTTGAGCGAGCCCGCAAAGAGCGACGCGCGCACGCTATCGAAAAAATATTTCCGCTGGATCATGCGTCACCATCCCCGTTCGGCGACCGAAACCATGCATCGAGCCACAAGGCACCGCCGACGACGACGAGCACGGCGAGCCCGATCAGCAACCACTCCCCGACCGTCATGGCGTGCGGCCCGCGGGCTCGGGCGGCCCGATATAGCCGCGGAGTTGCGCGGCGATGGCTTGGTTCGCCCGGATGTTGTCGTCGATGGCGCGGACGAACGTATCCGTTTGCTTGTCGAGCCGGGTAGTGTTCCGCTCAATCGCCGCAATGAGCGAGTCTTGCATGGCGTTGACCATGCGCGTGCGCTCCTCCTCGTTGTCTTGAATCACTTTCATTGCGCCATCCACGCGGAACAAGACGAACCACAAGAGCACGGCGGCGACGACGGTCGGCACGCCGACTTGCGTCGTCACGGTGACGAGCGGCCCGAGCCACCCGGGAAGCGGCGCCAACGGGGGCGCTTGCGGCGGGCCGGCGGGTTGGCTCATCGGGCCGCATCCAGCCAGCGGAGTACCGCGCGGTCGTAGGGCCGGAGATCCTTTTGCGGTACCCACCACACGGGCGCCCCGTTGCGATTCCTCCGCTTGTTGTCGTCGACCTTCGCGTCGCGCCCGAGCATCCACCCGGCGAGCCGCACCGTCGGCGGCTCGATAATGGCGAGCACAAACGGATCGGCCGGGTTGTCTTTCGGTTGCACGATGAGATGGCCCGTCGGGCACCCGGTCGCGCGTACCTGAATCCGCCGCCCGAGGTCGGGCAAGTCGAGCCGCCGGCTAAAGATGCCCGTCCACGCGAGATTCAGGTTGAGCATGCCGCCCATTTCGCCGGCCACACCCTCGACGTGATTGGCGGTCGCGTCGTCGGGATCGCCGCCGGTCGCTTCCTTGCGCCCCGCCCATAGCGCCCCGATTTGGCGGAGATTCCCGAGCACGTGGGCGAGATTCCACAACTCGTCGGGGAGCGTGACCACGACGCCACGAGCGGCCACAAGGGGGCGGGGCGGTGCCGGTTGAGGGTAGCGAGCCGGGGGCGACTCGTTAGCTGCGGCACCGGTGCCCGCCCGACTCATGGCGGGGCGATGCGTCTACCACAACCATCGGGCTAGGGAAGCCCGCCCCTTTCTGCTAGACGGCTCGGCTAGCGAGGTGGCGCATGGGAAAGCACGGCACCGGAAGCGGAAGCGGTCGACGACACACGCCCGAGCCGGTCAAGGTCACACGCCGGCCGACGCACAAGCCGCGGCCGACCGTCGTACCGCCCGAGCCAG
>Ga0210402_10002335_pt1 | contig 18540 bp, 14 predicted proteins | sample IncBWC7MmetaG_FD_161055 | JGI IMG/M metagenome (GOLD analysis project Ga0210402, IMG submission 161055) | Forest soil microbial communities from Barre Woods Harvard Forest LTER site, Petersham, Massachusetts, United States - Inc-BW-C-7-M | ecosystem: Environmental > Terrestrial > Soil >... | reverse complement strand
CCGCGCCGCTTTGGCGTTGGTTGGCGCGGGCGCCGCACCCACGAATTCGATCTGGCAACCGGGCGCCGCCGCCCGCAGGGTTTCCACGCCGGCCGAAGTAACGCGGCTGTACCGGAGGTCCACCGCGCTCAGTTCGTGCAGTGGGGTCAAGCGCGCCACGCCGGAATTGGTGACACGGCTCCGGTAGAGGTTCAACTCGCGCAGGTGCGTCATCCGCGCCAGCACGGGGATGCTTTCGTCCGTGATGGGCGCGCCCAGCAGAATCAGCTTACGCAGTTCCTTAAGGTCCTTCAAGTACGCCATGCCGCGGTCGGTCACCTTCACGCCGTAGAGGTCCAGCTCTTCCAGTTTCGTGAGGCCGCCGATGGATTTGAGTCCCTCATCGGTGACGCTGGTGTCGCGCAGGTAGAGTCGGCGCAAATTGCGCATGCCGGCCAGGCTGGGCATGCCATTGTTCCCGAACGCGGAGTAGCTCAGGTCGAGCGATTCCAGGTTCACGAACGGATCCAGGCCCCGTTTTTCGATCCGGCACTGCTGGCAGCGGAGTTCCTTGAGATTGATCAAGCCGCTGAGGGTGGCGAAGCCGGCGTCGGTGACGTTGAAGTAGGGAAGGAAGTGCAGGGAGAACTGCAGCCGCTCCAGTTCCTTCATCTCTGCGATCGCCTTGAGTTCCGAGTTGCCGTCCAGCTTGCTGCCCGCGCCCGGCGTGAACGCCGACCCGGGAAGGTAAAGTTCGCGGACGTGCTCCAGGCCCGCCAGATGCTCCAGCTCTTTGGGTTCCAGCACGGTTCCGGTAAGATCGACGCCCGTAATCCGCAGCTCCCCAGGCGGCAACTCGGCCAGCAGCGCCATGGGTTGCCGGCCGCCGTTCGCCATCACTCGTCCGCCTTTGCGGATCACCCACTCCGCGGCTTCGCGGTCGGTCGCGGCCAGGGCGGCGAACGTCGCCATTAGTACGATAAGGAGCGATCGATGCATGTGGTCTCTGTGGCGAAACGGGCCGGAACCGCCTGGCTCAGTATACGGCGGCGGGGGTGGTGGTTTCAATCGTGACGCCGCGTGACGCTCTCCGGTCCTTGTTAAGGGTTCAGGCCCCTGTCGTTGCGCCCGGCGTCCCTGGCGGCCATCGCGGGCGGTTTTGTCGACCACTATCTTTGGCGTCCCCACCTGGGGCTTGAGTACTGGGCCCACAAGCGCATCGGGCGCCCGCGGCGCGCCGGTGACCAGCGCTCTGCCAGACGCCCGGCAAGCCTTTTTCCGATCGCAGGTTCCGCGGCGGTCGGCAGAGAGGGTGCTCTGCCGGGATAAAGCGATGAATCGGCCATCCCTGGTGTTTCCCTGCTTTCTCTTCACGTGCGGAACCAGTGTCAGCGTCCCCCTCTCGGGCGAACTGCAGAGGATTGTCGGACGGGAGACGGACTACGAGCAGTCCAGAGCGAAGGCCATAGCGCAGTTGAGGTCCCCTTTCCCCCTGGGCGGAGGAAAGTTGCGAAACCGCGAGGACCGGCATGATCGGCAAACCCACGCGGGACGTCTGAGCACACAGGTGCTGCAAGGAGTCCTATGTTAACGTCACGCAGAAGATCAAAGTGCCGCTGGGCAGGAGCGCGCACGGGAAGTGATTCGAAACGACACGCCGTGGGTCGAGACCTGGTTTACACCAGCTACGATTACACCAGCCACCGTGGTTCGAGCTTCGGAGATCGGTGAGATATGGCATCTCTCATTCTGGGACGGTACGATTATCGCCGCGGCCGAACAGAGTCAGGTCGCTCTGTTGTTGAGCGAGGACCTGAACCACGGCCAAATCATAGCTGGAATCAGGTTGAGAACCCGTTCTTTGACGCGCGCGGTGGGTGAGGCTGAGGGCCGGCTCCGGCTTGCCCCGCAGTCCCGCGCTACCGCTTCGGCATGTTGTAAGCGAAATTCAACTGCAGCACCACGCGTTCGCCTTTGAATTCGGGCGGCAGTGGCGGGAAGGGGTTGGACGCGCTGATGGCGGCCACCGCCGCGCGGTCCAGCGCTTCCACGCCCGATTGGCCCGCCCACGTTACCTTGCTCACCTTACCGTCCGGCGTGATGGCGAAGAGCAGGCCGACCTTGCCGCGGCGGCCCAGTTTCACGCTCTCCGGCATCACCGCGTACCAGTTGCGCCGGATGGTCTGCAGAATCTGCGCCAGGTAGGGCCGGAAATCCACCCCCAACGGGTCGCTCTTCAACTCCAGCGCGCTGCCCTGCACACCGGGCGAAGGCGGCAGATTGATACCCACGCCGATTCCGCCCGAATCCACGCCGGGGTCGCCTACTGTCAGGCCGCCCTGCGATCCCGAGCGCGCCACTTCCCGAATGGCGCTCGAAACCGAGGTATTGGGCACCGCGATGCGGCTCTCGCCGGGAGGCACGCGCGCCGGCGGACCGCCGACATTTTCCAACGTCAGCTTGGGTTTCTCCACGGTCTGAATCTGCGGCGGCGGCGCCGGGGCCGCGGCCGGCAAATCCAGCTTGGGCGCTTCTTTGTTGGCGGCCTCCAGTTTCGGGGGCTCGGGCAGCGCGGTCGCGGGCGGCGGCACCGCGGGGGCGGTGGGGATCGGCGCCGGTCGCGGTGCTTGGGGCCTGGTGGTGGAAGGCGCGCCCTGCGGAGCCTGCACACGCTGGCGCGGCTGCAAGGACGCCACATCCAACTCCTTGGCGATCTTTCCCTTGTTGGGTGCTTTCTGCGTGAACTCGGTGGGCGGGTCAATCAGCGGGGTGACCGTCCGGTGGATCCGCGGCGCCGCGCGCGGCGGCGGCGGGCCGTCCAGAAACCCCTCCGGCAGAGACACCAGCAGCACAATTATAGCCACGTGGACCATCACCGAAGCCACGGCGGCGGTCCGCGTACGCCCGCGCGAGTTAGGGTCGCCCCATTCTGTAAGAAGGTGAAGTTCGGCGTCGGCGGGGGGTGGTGCTATGGTTTCCATCCGGTGCTATGGTTCCATTCATCGGCCAAGGTACGCGAGACAACTTCCGAGTGCTCTTCAATGTTAACAAGAATCGCCAGAGCTGCCGCTAATGTAAGACGCGCCGCGGGCCCGGAAGATTTCGGCGAAATTCGCGTTTCCACGCTATCCAGAAAGGCGTCGAATTGCAATTTCAGCGGTTCGCCCTGGGGCACCTTAGCCTGCTCGAACCCGATCTGGCGGCCCTCACTCACCGAGAAAATCGCCAGATCCTGGCGCCCGTAGTCGAGCGAGAGGTACTGCTGCGGTTGAAACAGCCGCAGTTTGCGGACGCGCTCGGTGGAGATCCGGCTGGCAGTCAGGTTGGCCACGCAGCCGTTGGGGAATTGCAGCCGCACGTTGGCGATATCCACCTTGCCCGAGAGAATCGAGATGCCGGCCGCGCGAATCTCCTGCGGTTCGGCTTTGGCCAGGTCCAGCACGATGTCCACGTCGTGAATCATCAAGTCCAGGACCACGTCCACATCCAGGCTGCGCGGGCTGAACAGGTTCATCCGGTGGATCTCGAAAAACAACGGCAGGGTGGCGCGCCGCTGCAGTTCGATCACCGCCGGGTTAAAGCGCTCCAGGTGGCCCACCTGCAGGATGCGGCCATGCCGGCCCGCCGCCTCGATCAGCCGGTCCGCCGACTCCAGATCGGGCGCGATGGGCTTCTCCACCAGCACGTCGATACCGGCTTCCAGCAGCATCCGGCCGGTTTCTTCATGGGCCGTGGTGGGGACGGCCACCACCGCGGCATCGATCCGGCCGGCCAGTTCGCGGGCGTCAGTGAGTGGTTGCGCGCCGTAAAGCGCGGCCTGCTCCGCCGCGCGGGCCGGGTCGCGGTCCACCACAAAGCGGAGCTGCGCCCGCGCCGATTCGTGGACCACGCGGCAGTGGTTCCTGCCGAACTGTCCGGCGCCGACCACTGCTACCCGAGTCTGTGCCATAGTGCCTGCGCCGCTTGACGCCAGAGTTCTTCCCCAAGAGATTGTAATTGAATTCAGCCCGGTTTTCGGCGTGGCGGGGGGCACCGCAGGCGAGTGGGGAAATGCCTTGACATCCTAGGCATTCGTGATTTATTCTTTCCCTAGAATGGCTAGGCACGAAGAGAAAACACCCGGAGACGCGGAACTCCTCCAGGGAACACTCGACATGTTGATCTTGAAAGTGGCCACCCTCGGGCCGATCCATGGATATGCCATGGTCCAGCGGATCCATCAGATTTCAAGGGCCTCGCTGCAGATTCGCCAGGGATCTCTCTATCCCGCTCTTTACAGGCTGGAGAACCGCGGTTGGCTCCAGTCCGAATGGAAGACGACCGAAGGTGGGCGCGAGGCGAAGTACTATAGCCTGACCAAAACGGGGCGGCAACAACTGGATGCCGAAACGGCCGGTTGGAAGCGTCTGTGCGAAGCGATTTCGTTAGTTCTCGAAACTGCGGAGTGAGGAATCGGAAAGATGAAATGGGACTCGTGGTTCCAGCGACGGCGTTGGGAAAGGAAGATGGATGCCGAGTTGCGGTTCCATCTGGACAGCCAGATCGGCGACTATGTTAGCCAGGGCTTAAGCCCACAGGAGGCGGAGCAGCGCGCCCGCCGCGAGTTCGGCGCCGTGGAACTGGCGAAGGACGAGTGTCGCGACCAGAGGCCCGTCGAATGGCTCGATCACTGGTTGCGGGACGTTCGTTACGCCGGTCGCTCCTTGCGGAGAAGCCCCGGATTTGCGGCGGCCGCGGTGCTGACGATGGCGCTCGGGATCGGCGCCAACACCGCGATTTTCAGCGTGGTCTATGCCGTTCTGCTGAAACCGCTGCCGTATGTTCAACCGGACCAAATCTACAGCGTTGAGGTCGTCATACCGGAGCGCCGCAGCCAATTCTCCAGCCTGCCGGTCACGGTCCAGGTTTACCAGGAGTGGCGCAAAGCCAATACGGCCTTCGCGGCCATGAGCGCCTTGCGGCCCTGGGAATTTATTCTGGCTGGCGACGGCGAGCCTGAGCGCCTTGGCGGTGCGCGCGTATCAGCCAATTTTTTCTCGTTTCTGGGGGTTCCGATAGCCCGCGGCCGTGGGTTTTCCGCGGACGAGGAGCAGCCAGGAAAAGAGCGCGTGGTGGTGATTAGCGATTCGTTGTGGCGCCGGCGGTATGGCGCCGACCCGGCATTGATCGGCCGCAGCATCAACGTGGACGGGGAAAGCCATCTGGTGGTGGGCGTCGCGCCTCCCGGGCTGCTGATGCCCACGGGAGCGCTGCTTCATCCCATGGTCGTTTTCGCGCCTCGAATTGACGTCTGGAAGCCGATCGCGTCCACGAAGGACGATCTTCGCAACGAGAGTTGGGATCATGGGCTGCTGGTTCGGCTCAGGCCAGGTGACAACCCGGAGCACGGCCGGCAGCAACTCCAGGCCATCCTCAACGCGTTCGTCCGCGCGCAGGAACCTGGGATCGAGACTGAGCTCATCCCGCAGCTTGTGCCCGTCCGCGAGATCTACGCGGGAAAGGTCCGGCTCCGTCTTCTGCTCATTCTCGCGGCCTCCGCGTTACTGCTTTTGACGGCCTGCACCAATATCGCGAATCTGTTCCTGGCGAGAATCGCCAGCCGGGCTACGGAGTTCGCCACGCGGATTGCGCTGGGCGCCGGACGAGCCCGGATCTTGAGCCAAACGCTCACGGAAACCACTCTGGTGGCGATTCTTGGCGGAAGTCTCGGCACGTTCGTCGCCGCTTATGGCGCCAGCCTGTTGGCCGCTTACGGTCCGGATGACGTGCGGCTGTTGGCCGACGCGCGTCTGAATCTGCCGGTATTTCTGTTCGCTATGGCGGCGAGTCTGGCCACGGGAATCGTGTGCGGTGCCATCCCGGCGTGGCAAGTCTGCCGGAAGGACGCCGCCGCGGGCCTTCAGGAAGGAGGCAGATCCGCCTTTGGAGGCAGCCGCGCGGTCCGGTTTCGCCAGCTTCTGGTGGGCATGGAAATGGCGCTTGGAACGGCGCTGTTGGCATCGGCCGGCTTGCTGCTGCACAGTTTCGTCAACGTGATGCGGGCGGACCGCGGTTATCAGGTGGAGCGCATCCTGGCCGTGGATTTGTCGGCTTCGGGCCCTCGCTATGCAACCGCTGAAAACCGTGTAGCGTTCTATCGCGAACTGGTCGAAAGAGTTCGAACCCTCCCAGGCACTCTGGCGGTGGGCGCGATCAGCGGCTTGCCCGCGACCGCTGGTTCAACCGGTAACAGCCGGACGATTTTCCACGCGGCCGATACCAACTTCCAGAGCCTGGTACTGGCGCGGCCAGTGGCTGTGATTCGAAGCATTACAACGGGCTACTTTGCCGCCAGCGGAAGCACCCTGCGAGCGGGACGACTTTTTACCGACCAGGAGCCGGTTCCGGTGGCGTTGATAAGCGAGTCTCTTGCCAAGCGGCTTTGGCCGCGGGAAGATCCGCCGGCGGTGGTGGGCCGCACCGTTCGGCAGGGAGATGTCACGGGACCGTTGATCACGGTAGTTGGGGTGATGGAAGATGTCCGTCCGGGCGCCGTCGATCGCGAGTTGCCGCCAATCGTCTATCGCCCCCACCGTCAATTCGCCAGCGGGTCGATGAGTCTGGTAGTGAAAACGGCCCGGGAGTCCTCTGCCCTGGCCCCGGCGATACGCACCGAAATCAGGAAGTTAGACGCCAGCCTGCCGATTCCGAACATACAAACCATGCGCGAGATCGTCTCCGCATCGGTGGCACAACGGCGCTTCCAGATGGTGCTGACGTCCTTGTTTGCATTGGTGGCTCTGCTGCTCGGCGCGGTAGGCGTGTACGGCGTGGTCAGCTATTCGGTAGCTTGCCGGACCCGCGAGATCGGACTTCGTATCGCGCTCGGAGCCATGCGAGGCGACGTCATGCGATGGGTCTTTTCGCGCGGTATGCAGCCAGTGCTGATCGGGCTCCTGGCCGGATTCGGCGGGGCCATCGCGACGGCCACCGCGCTCCGCAGCCTTCTCTTCGGGATCGCTCCAACCGATCCCGTTTCGCTTGGCGGTGTGGCGCTGGTCCTGCTGCTCACTTCAGGCCTGGCGTGCTATCTTCCCGCACGCCGTGCGGCACAATTGGACCCAATGATCGCCCTTCGTCATGGGTAACACGTCGGATGAAATCCGGAAGGAATTCAGGGCAGCCCGACGTCGCGAGCGGAGACGCTTGATCGTACACGCAATCACGGCTGCTTCCCGATTAATTGACCGGGCTGGTGTCGGCAATGACGATCATCCGGCGCGCCGCTCACCAGGAAGATCTCCGCGGCTCTCCGTCCGTGCCCGATCTGCGACCTGTCGTGCCACTGCACAATCATGTTCGAGGTCTTCCATCGTGTAGTTCAGAAACACGCCGTGTTCTTTCAAGAACCCATCGACCTCCATGAGGGTTTCGAAACCGAGCAGTTCGCGAACATCGGCAGCCGAGAGCCGGTCGCTCCGATACCCCTCGAGGGCAATCGCCTCCAAAGCGGCACGCGCCGGGTCCTGGCCGGCACGAACAACGTGATCCAGCAATCCTTCCGGGATCTCAACAGTGATGGTCATCTCGCCTTCCTGTGTTGAGTGTAGCGTGACCCGGCCAAAGGCAGGGGACACGCGCCGCGAAAGCGGGAAAACCGCGGCAACCCGGGCGTGCCGGGACAATTCCGGTGGGCGGATTAGGGGTCTCGATTGCCCTCCAGCCCCACGATCGCGATCCCCGCCTCACTCGGCGTGGGCTCGGCCTCCACCGTCAGCACTGGGGACGAACTCGATATCTTCGACACTCTGCGTTACCGTGTTGATCCGTCCAGACCCTTTGGAACATTCCCGCTTTGGCCCTCGTACGCTGTCCATGTGAACCTCCGAATTCCCGGTTGCGCCGCCATGGCAGGCTTTGGCGCATTGCTGTTTGGTCAGTCTTCCATGACGCCCGTCATCATTCGCGATATCACGATAATCGACTGCGCCGGTCATGTACCGCAACCCGCCATGTCACTTCTAATCTCGGATGGGCACATCGCTGCGATCGGTCCTGCGGGGCGAATGCAGGTGCCCGCAAACGCACAGGTACTCGACGGCCGTGGAAAATATCTGATTTCAGGTCTATGGAATATGCATGTCCACCTCGGCGCCTACGACGATGGGAAGCGCGCCCTGTCCGCATTCCTGGCCGAGGGCATCACCGGCGTACGGGACATGGGGTCACCCCTCGACGATATCCTCCGATTGCGTCAGGCAATTAATGACGGGACTGTTTTAGGACCCGGAATGGCGGTTGCCGGACCGCTCGTGCAGGGTCCACTGCCATTCCAGATGGCTGCCTTCATCTCGGTGAAAGACGTCGCCGCGGCGCGGGCGGCGGTCGATATGCTTCACCATCGCGGCGTGGATTTCATCAAAGTACAGGATGCGATTCCACATGACATTTATGTCGCGGTCGCAACGCAGGCCCGACTCGACCATATCCCCTTTGTCGGGCACATTCCGCCCACCGTGCTTCCTGAGGAGGCATCTGATCTTGGTCAACACAGCATCGAGCATTTGGGAGGACGCTTTTGGGGTGTACTGATTGGGAGTTCGGTGCGGGAGCCGGAATTGCACGCCCAGGAGGTTCAGGAGTACCAGGATGATCTGATTGCGCTTGGGAAGAACCAAATGCCCCCGACGCGCAATATGCGCTCCGCGTTTACTCGGGCCATCGTCGAAAGCTATGACCCTCAAAAGGCCGCGGCGCTGATCCGCCGTTTTCAAAGAAACGGTACCTGGCAGTGTCCGACTCTGGTCGTGCTGCATACTTTGTGGGCCGACAGCGCGGCGCAATACACGTCCGAGGATCTTCGTTGGGCCGACCGCCTGCTGGCCAAAAACACGGAAATTATCATGCTGATGAAGCGGAGTGGCGTCAAACTCCTTGCGGGGACGGACTTGCCACCGGGCACCAGGAATGGCACTATCCACGATGAGCTCGCATATTTGGTAGATGCGGGTCTCACTCCGATGGAGGCGCTGGAAACAGCCACTCGAAACGCCGCGGAATTCCTTGGCAGGCTCGGGGGCGTCGGTACGATCGAGCGAAACAAGGCAGCCGATCTCGTGTTGCTCGATGCCAATCCGCTCGATGATATTCACAACACAACTCGGATATCAGCGGTGATCATTCGAGGCCGGGTTATCTCACATTAGCCGCGCCAGGCGTCCGGTCAGCCCTCCAGCCCCATCAGCCCTCCAGCCCCACGATCGCGATCCCCGCCTCATCCGCGGCCGCAATCATCTCCGCCTTGTCCAGCATCAGCGTGCGCCCGGCCTCCACCGCCAGCACCGTGGCGCCGGTCTCCCGCATCACCGGAATGGTGCCGAGCCCTACCACCGGCACATCGAACAGCAAATGCTCGCGGCGGCGGGCCACCTTCACCAGGGCCAGCCGGCGGCCGTTCACCAGGCTGGCGGCGCGGCGCAACATGGCGTCGGTGCCTTCCATGGCTTCCAGGGCCACGCAGGCGCGCTCGCAAATCGCCGCGCTCTGGCCCACGTCGAAGCCCGCTAGCGCGTTGGCCACGCGGCGTCCGTATTCCACGTCGGTCATCTCGTCCTTCCCGGGTTTACGCCGCGTCATCACCCCCGCGCCCGCCAGCATGGGCTTCAGCAGCAACGTGGAATCGCGCAGGTGAATGCCCTCGCCTTCCAGCACTTTGATCACGCCGCCAATCAGCCCGTCGGTGTTCTTCGAAGGCAGCGCCGCCAACAGTTTCACCAGCCGCCAGTCCGGCCGGATCGACGAGAATATTTTGGCGTGCTTTACCTGGCCGCACATCACCACTTCGGTAATCCCCTCGCTCTTCAGGATGTCGATGAGCCGGCTCAGTTGGCCCAGCGAAATCCAGTGGCAGCCGGGCGCCAGGCGTTCCAGTTCCTGGGACGCCTCCTCCTGGATTGCGATCACGGTGACGTCGTGTCCAAGCTGCCGCGCGCTCTCCAGCGCCAGCATCGGGAAGCGGCCGTTTCCCGCTAAGAGTCCGTACCGCATTTACTTGATGACGCCGCGCTCGGAGCCGCGGATGAATTCGATCAGTTCGTCCACTTCCGCGCACGCGGTCACCTCAGCCTGGATGCGCTCGATGGCCTGCGATGTGTTGAGTTGCGAGCGCGTCAGCAGGCGGATCGCGGTCTGCAGCGCGTCAATGGTAGCGGCCGAAAAGCCGCGCCGGCCCAACCCCACGCTGTTGGCGCCGAACACGCCCAGATCCGGCTTGTTGCTGGTGAGCGAATAGGGCATCACGTCCTGTTTGATCACGCTGTAGGGGCCGACGAAGGCGTGGCGGCCGATGCGGCAGAACTGGTGCACGCCGCTGAACGGGCTCACGTCGGCCCAGTCCTCGATGGTCACGTGGCCGGCCAGCCCCACGCTGTTGCCCAGAATCACGTGATCGCCAATCCGGCAATCGTGCGCCACGTGCGAGTAGGTCATCAACAGGCAGTCGCTGCCGATGGCAGTCTCCAGGCCGCCGCCCGCCGTGCCGCGGTGAACCGTGACGAACTCGCGGATCTTGTTGCGGTGTCCGATGCGCGTTTCGGCGCGCTCGCCTCGATACTTCAGGTCCTGGGAAGCCACGCCGACGCTGCTGAACGGGTAGAAAATGTTATCTTCGCCGATCCATGTAGGGCCCTCCATGTAGAGGTTGGCCATCAGACGCGTGCGCGCCCCAATTTCAACCTCGGCGCCAACGATACAATAAGGTCCGATTTCGGCGGTCTCGGCGATCCGCGCCAGGGGGTCTACGATGGCGGTCGGGTGAATCGGCATTGGTCAGGCGTTGGCTTCCGGCGGCTGGGCTTCCTTGTCGGCCAACTTGCACATCACTTCGGCTTCCGCCACCACCAGGCCATCCACGGTAGCGATGCCCGCCATCTTGGCGACACTGGACCTCCTCTTGATCACCTTCATCTCCATGCGCAGCGTGTCGCCGGGCACTACCGGGCGGCGAAAGCGCGCATTCTCCACCGCCACCAGCAGTACCAGCTTGGACGCCCGGTCCGGAATGGAACTCAGCACCAGCACGCCCGCGGTCTGCGCCATGGCTTCGACGATCAGCACCCCCGGCATCACCGGAAAGTCCGGAAAGTGGCCTTGGAAGAACGGTTCGTTGTTGGTGACCTGCTTGATCCCGACAATGCGTTCCGGCTCCATCTCCACGATGCGGTCGACCAGAAGAAATGGGTAGCGATGGGGCAGAATCGCCCGGATCTCATTGATGTCCAAAATCGGCATGGAAGCCGCTATTATAACCGGACTCGCAAGAGCACCGCCCGGCGGTTCCCGGCGGTAAAAACTCTGCCGCCGCTGCACATCCCCACGCGCCGCCAACCAGCAGCCAGCGGCCGCACCGCGCGCCCAGCTAACAGCTTAAGCGAGGCAGAGCCAGCCCCGCGGCAGCAGCCAAGCGCGCCAGGCGCCAAAGCCCGTAGGCGACTCAGAAAAATGTGCGAGACTCAATAGGAGCCTTCGGCCATCGCATGGAAACCTCACGGGAGTGCCGCCTCCTATGACCACCAAAGACCAGCTCACCCAACACACCAGCCAGACTTCCCGCCTGGAACAGGCCATGACCGCGCTCGCTGAAGCCCAGGTCAAAACCGAATTAAACATGTCCAAGCTCGCCAAAGCCCAGGAAAAAACCGAAGCCCAAATGGCAAAGACCGATGCGCTAGTCCAGGACTTCGTCCGCCAATGGCAGGCTTACCTGAGCACCATCCGGCCAGTGTAGGCCCCTCAGTTTCCTAGCCGAAGGTCGGAACTCCATCAGCTACAGCAGGCCCTGCAAGAGGGTTACGCGCCGGGAACGGATCGAGGTCCCGCAGATATCCCTGAACCCGCTCCACGCTCCTGTGGCCGCTCAACGCCATGATGCCAGGCACATCTGCACCCGCCCGGTGTGCCAGTGTCACCTACGCCGGGTCGTCTGGGGCCGCGTGGGTGAATGAGGAAGTGCCGGCGGCCGCCTCACTATGCTGGAAGGCTCCGGGCTCCTCGTCCCAACGCCGGCGCCACGGCCCATACGACGCTCAACACTAGAACTGCCGCCAACGCCCAGCCTTGTATCTGCAAGGCCCGGTTCCCGTTGCCGAAAAGTTGCATCATCGGGGCCCGTAGAGCCAGCACCCACAGCATCAGCGCGTAGGCCAGATAATTCCGGCGGGCGATCCACCAGCTCCACAGCACCGCGCACCCGAGGGCCGCAGCGGCGGCGCCGTAATACAGCAGGAATTCGCCGGCGGTGCGGATTTCTCCCGGCAGGCCGGCAAACACCGCCGACAGGCCGATCGCCACGGCCATCCAACGCTTGGGCGCCTGGTGCACCAGCAACACGGCCAGCCCCAGCGCGGCGCCCCTCGTCAATACAGACCGCCACGCGTCTGCCAGCGCCGCCACAGCCGGCGAGGCGCTGGCAATGATATCGGGACTGCCCAGGTTGAACAGCGCCTGGGCGTGGAAACGGGTTGTCAACAGCGCGTCGAGTTGGTTCAGGAAAACGGCCAGCCCGGCGGCCACCAACACCGCCAGCACGGCATCGGGGCCGAGCAGCCTGCGGTTGACTGCGCGCAGGGCCGCCACGCTTTCTTTGTAAAACGTGGTCAGCACCGCCGCCGCGCCGGCCATGAAGAGGAATCCGAAAACCAGGCTCATCAACAGCACCACGTAGGTCATGGCCTGGTACGTTGCCAGGGGAATCGCCGTGTTGTAGTCCTTGAGCATCAGGTTGAGCCCGAGCAACGGGCCGACCGGAAACAAAAGCGCCGCGGGCACGGCCAGCCGGATGGCGGCACGCCACGGCACCTGCCTCTGGCGAATGCTCCGCACCAGCAGCCAGAGGGCGTAAACAATGGCGCCGGCCATGGCGGCGATGCGCAGCAACAGAATCGCAATCGACAGCGCGTTGTGCTGCTCCCGGCTGCGCGAGAATGCTTCGGGAACCTTCCAGAACCGCCGCACCGCGTCCACGGCGTCGCCCGAGATCCCGATTTGCACGCGGTAACGGGCGTCATCCACGTTGCGCGGGTCGCCTGCGCGCGCTTCCCAAACCAGCGTGTAGTCGCGGCGGGCCTTCTTCTTTTCCGACGAGCTCTCCTTGAGATCCATCGAGCTGACGTCCAGGCCCCGATCTTTGGCGAAGGCCGACGCGATCTCGCGGGCGCGGTCGGCGGCGATATCGGCGCCGGGCCGGTCCTCGGGAACGGTGTGCCCGAATCCCAGCACGCTGGCTGTTTCGGGATGCACTGAAACTGTGATCTCTTCCTGGTCCAGCGATTTGAAGTAGCGGGTGAGCCAGTGTTGCACCGGGCGGTTGTGTTCGAACAGTGCGGAGGCGGCGCTGACGGGCCGCCGCTCCAGGAAATACTTGCCGGCGAGCGAGTCTTCGCCTCCCCAGTGCACGGCCGGGTACGTGACGTGCTGGAAAGCGCCGGGGTCCAAGTTCTGCGTCTTGAGAAAGGCGTCGGCAGCGGCGTGCGCCTGCTCGGCCGCGATCTGGAAATTGGGCAATTCCCCGAAGCGGCTCACCGGAATCAGCAGGCTTGCCAGGCATACCGCAGCCACGCCCGCCGCGACCAGTTTCACCCGCACCGAGAGCGGATGGTAGGAAATGGTAGCCGGTGCCATCTCTGGTTGAAGCACGGCGGGCTGCGGCGTGGTTCCGTCTGGGTCCGGCGCTGCCGGTGGTTCTGGGCCGGTCGCCGCCTCATCGCGGTTCAACAGCCCGGTCTCGGGCGCAAAGCCGCCCTGACGCCAATAGGCCACCAGCGCCACCAGAACCGGCAACAGCATGATGCCCGCGCTGGCGGCGCCGGAGAGCTTGAAGTAGAGGCTATGGGAACGCACCAACAGCATGGCGCTGTACATGGCATCCACCGAGTAGTGCCATACCAGCGTAGGCAGGATTCCGAACCGCAGCATGATGATTCCCAGCGCCACGCCGCCGATTCCCACCTCCACGCCGCGGATATAAAAAGGCTGCTGTGGATACCCGGCGTGGCCGAAGCCCCAGATGAAGCCCGCCAACACCACCGCCGCCGCCACCGACCGCGTCACCTTCCGCAGAAAAGGAATGGCGAACATGCGGAAGAGGAACTCCTCGGAGACAGCGGGCAGAAAACCGCCGAACAGGACGAAGAGCCACGGGAAGCGTGTGTTGAGCAGGTCCGTGTAGGGCACGTCGGCGGGCGACCATGCGCCGTAGCGGTAGGCCACGATGTAGAACGCCGTCTGATAAGCGATGAAGATGCCTGTCAGGGTGATGCCCAGGATGGCGCCCAGAAGGAACCGCTTGGTGCGCAGGCCGGCGGGCCGGAAAAGATTCGCCAGCGAAACCTTGTCGCCGAAGGCTTCGCGATAGAGCGGCTCCGCGCCGGCGGCCAGAACGAACAGCAGCCCGCCGGCGCCCAGCGCGGTCAGCAGCGCATTCAGAAACTGGCGGGAGAGAAAACTGCCGTAGGAATCCGTGGTCGGGTAGCCGAACTCGTGCAGCGGGAATTCATTGAGCTGCGAGCAAAAGCCGAGCACGATCCCCACCAGCCCAACCACCGCCGCACGCCGCCATTTCACATCCTGGCCCTGTACGCGCAGCACGATCACCACCACCAGTCCCAGAATCAACACCACCATCACGGCCGAATCCACGGTCTGCGCCACTTCGTTTTTCGAACGCAGCCGTTGATAGTCGCGCGTCCACTGCTCGGGAATCTTCAAGTATTCCCTGAAGCCCGCCACCTCGTTGCCCTGGATGGTGACTTCCAGCCGGTTGGTGGCATCGTGGAGGTTGAAGTCGCGTTCTTTCCAGGTGAACTGGCGGTCCACGCGGTGGGGCCGTGTCTGGTCGGACTCCTCCACGAAGTCGAGCGCCGCCGGGTCGCGCTGCATCCTGGAACGGAGGAAGTCCTCCGCCAGGGCACGAGCTTGCAGCGCGGTGGCGTTGGGCCGGACAGCGTCTTCGGGGATCTGGTGTGCGAAGCCCGCCAGTTCGCCCTTCGGTGTAATCTCGACGCTGAACTCCTCCTTCTGCTGCGGGCGAAACCAGCGGTACGCCCAGCGCCACAGACGGACACGCGTACCCATGATCCGGTTGGCCTGCTCCAGGCCGGCTTCCCGCTCGAGAAAAGTCTTGGCTTCGTCGTCGAAATCGAAGCGCGCCGCCTGCCGGTATCCGGCCACGTGGAGGCCCTGCCCGGCCAGAAAGCGGCTGGCTGTTTGGAGCGCGTCCTCGCGGCTCACGCGGAAATCGATGGAGGCCTCGGGAAAGGCGCGATAGAAGTTGCCGATGGAAAACCAGACGGTGCCGGCGAGCAAGGCCACGCAAATCGCGATGAACCGGTAATCCGAACTACCCAGCCGTTCTTTCATGAACTACCCAGCCGTTTTTTCATACCAGTTCATACCAGCCCGTTCTTTCATGCGCGCCGTTCTTTCATGGTGGTAGCTTTCGGCCATTGCGGTGGTTTTGAGCCATCAGCCTGAGGCGCCGGCCTGACCCACCAGCCGAGGCCGGTTATTCCTTCTCCGCGAAATGCAGTCCGATCCCGCCCAGGATATACCGCCGGGCATCCACCCGTCGGTAGCCGGTGCGTCGCAACAGTGTCGAAAAATCGTCAATCGAAACGAAACTGCGCAGCGAGTCCGGAATGTAAGTATAGACGCGCGCACGTCCGTGAAGCACCAGTCCCCAAAAGGCGCCTTGGGCGTAAAGGGAGCCCAGGAACAATCGGCGCAGCAGGGGGTTGGACGGCAGGAACATATCCAGGGTCAGCAGCAGACCGCCGGGACGCGTCACGCGCTCGATTTCGCGCAACGCCACCGCCAGGTGGGGGAAATTGCGCAGCCCATATCCGATGAAGACGCAGTCGAAGCTGGCGTCGGCGAACGGAAGCATCCCGGCATCGCCGCACACCGCGCGTTTTACGCCACGTTTTCGCGCCAGGCGGAGCATACGCTCGGTAAGATCCACAGCGACGCTTTTGGATCCCGGGTGTTTAGCGGCTACCTCGATGGAAAAATCGCCGGTGCCGGAAGCCAGGTCGAGGACGACGGCGTTTCCGGGCAGACGCGCGCGGTCCACCAGGGTGCGTTTCCAACGCCGGTCCATCCCGTAAGAGAAGGCGCGGGTGAAGAAGTCATAGCGCGGCGCGACGGTGGAGAACATCGCCCGCATGAGGCTGGAGTCTTGCTTTTCGGCTGGAAGTTGCACCAAGAGCCGAATTGTACCACTAGTTTTCAAGTCATCAGTTTTCAGTCATCAGTTTTCAGTCAAGACCTCCGGCGCGCGCCTGTGCTTTACTGATTACTGACAACTGAAAACTGACAACTAGAAACCTACCGCTTGGTGCTCCTGGCCCCGGCCACCTTGGGCAACTCGACCACGGCCTCCGACGCCAGCGGGTCTTCCGGCGGCATCACCGATTTGTCGACCAGCCGGGCCATGACGTGCGCGGGCATGTTCTCCGCCTCCTTAAAGAAGGTGAGCCCCGGAAGCACATCGTCGTAGTCCACGCGGATCAGGTCGCCGCCCATGATCTGGCCGCTCGCCATCAGGTTGGAAAGCGCATGCACCAGATTTCGGTCCACCGCCCGTTTCAGGTGACGGGCGCCATACTTCAAGTCGGTTCCCTCGCGCAACAGATAGGCTTTCGCCTCATTGCCGACCCTCATCACGAAGGCCGACCCGCTGGATGAATTGAAGATGCGCTGCTGCACCAGGTTCAGTTCGATCTCCAGGATCTTCTGCAGCTCCGGCTCGCCCAAGGGCCGGAAGACCACCGTCTTATCGATGCGGTTCATGAATTCGGGTGTGAACTTGCGCCGCGCCGCTTCCACTCCCGCGCGCATCACTTTTGTCGAGAGTTTTTCGTCCACCTCGGACGACCCATGGCCGTTGCCGCCTGCCGCGGCCGCGGCCGCGAAACCCAGGTTGGGACGCAAAATCGAGTTCATTTCCGAGGCGCCCAGGTTGCTGGTCATGAAAATCAGCGCTCGCGAGAAATCCACGCGCCGGTTGTCGCCGAGCGTAAGCGTGGCCTTGTCCAGGACGCCCAACAGCAGGTTCCACAGGGCGTCACTGGCCTTTTCGATTTCGTCGAACAAAACGAAGCTGATCTTCAGCTTGTCGGTGTGGCATTGGTTCAACACTTCCTGGCTGAGCAGCGGGTGCGTTTCCCGATGGCCCAGGTATCCGGGAGGCGAGCCGATCAGCTTCGCAATTTCATGGCTGTGCTGGAATTCGGCGCAATCGATCTTGATGACGGCGCGCGAATCGCCCAAGAGGCTCTCCGCCGTGGCTTCGACGAGCCTGGTTTTACCGGAACCGGTAGGTCCCAGAAACAGCAGGTTGCCGATCGGCCGTCCGGGAGTGCACATTCCCGCCAGGTGAGTCTGATAAATATCCACGATCTGCTGTACAGCTTCGTCCTGGCCGACCACACGCTTGCGCAGCTCCGTCTCCAGCGTCTCCGCTTCGTGCCCGGTCTGTGCCGGATTCAATTGCCTGTTTAGCCGCCCCATACCGCCTTTTCTCCCTCTCAGTTCTTTAGATGGAGCAATTGAGGTGCCAGTTATCAAAGATATTGTAAATAAACAGTAAAGGCGCGTTTGACACAATTAATCTGCATGCTTCCTGGGGCGCGAAGGCCGCATTTCGATGGCACTTACCATCGTGCGTACCGGAATTTGCAGTACGAAAGCCACCGTTTCGGCCACATCCTCGGGGGCAATCATCCAACTGGTGTCGCTGGGACGCCGCTTGTCCGGGTCTCCGGAAAACTCCGTATCCACGCTTCCGGGCATGATGGCGCAGACCCGCACATTGTCGTGGCGATGATCGAGCATCAAAGCCTCGGTGAAGCCGTTGAGCCCGAACTTCGAGGCATTGTAAGCCGCTCCCCCGCTAAAGGCGTTCTTGCCCGCCAGACTGGAGATGTTGATTATGAATCCGCCACGCGATGTGGCAAACCGCCTCAGTGCTTCATGCGCGCAGTAGAATGCTCCGTTGAGGTTCAGATCGATAGTCCGATGCCATTCCTCCGGCGTCATTTCGCCGACCGTCTTGTATCGGGCGGCCCCGGCATTGTTAACCAGGATGTCCAGCCCGTCAAATTCCTTATCGACCGCTTCGAAGAATCTCTGCACTTCTTCGACGCGGCCGATATTTGCCGCGTGACCAATAATTTGTCCCAGGCCGCTCATTTCTTTGACCGCGCGGTCCACCGATTCGCGAGTCTGCCCGCAGATCGCCACCGAAGCCCCACCCCGCAGCAATCGCTCGGCGATGGCGCGCCCGATGCCGCGCGTACCGCCAGTCACCACGGCCTTCTTGCCGGAAAGAGATTCCATAGCTTCAATTCTAGCGGGGAGCCGCCAGTCTCCGCGTCAAAAAGTCCACTCCCGGAGACCGGGGCAGAGACTTCGCACGGCAATTATATTTCCCATTGAATCAGTGAGGTAGGGGGAGATTCGCATCCGGGGAGATTCGCAAATGCCCAAATTAGCGCTTTTTGACGTAAACTTGCACTTAAGTGAAGG
>Ga0210402_10002334_pt1 | contig 18542 bp, 15 predicted proteins | sample IncBWC7MmetaG_FD_161055 | JGI IMG/M metagenome (GOLD analysis project Ga0210402, IMG submission 161055) | Forest soil microbial communities from Barre Woods Harvard Forest LTER site, Petersham, Massachusetts, United States - Inc-BW-C-7-M | ecosystem: Environmental > Terrestrial > Soil >... | reverse complement strand
AACATCCAAACCGATGTAGTACATAGTCTCCATGGGGGAGCCTCCTTGGCTGTATCTGAATCAGCGGGGTCGCTGAGTTCAGCTTTTTTACACCAAGCGCTCCTCCATGACTTATTCATTCAAACAAGCCAGGCGCTTAGCCGAAGGCGCTTGCTAAATATTCGCCACATTAGCGGTCAGGCTCGAAATATGCGATATTTGAACGCACAGTTTCAAGCCGTGGAATCCATTCCGCAAATATTCGATTCAACGTGCCTTACAATCGTGGAGTCTTACCGCGATTTTGAACCACCGTCGAAGTTTAAGCAGAGTGTGGAAACACTTCTGCGATATGTACCACCGAAGTATCTGATTGGCTTGAAATCCATTGTTCTGACAAATCGAGCGGCTCTAAGTCGCAATGCGCGTAGGCAAAAGGTTTGGAGTCGAAACCGCAAGGTGCGACATGCAGAATCTTTGGGCTCTTACTATCGTGCAACGAAATCATCGCCTGCGACGGTTTGGCTTTACGTGGACAATATTGTGGAAGCGGGAATTGGCTGGTTGGACAGAGCCCCAGTGCTTCGCTACCTTGTAGTTGGTCAAGTTCTCTATCACGAAATCGGCCACCACATTCACGCGGTTCATCGGCCAGTACATGCAGAAAAAGAAGACATCGCGGAGAATTGGAGCGGCACGTTATCCAGACGTTTCTACCGTCAGCGATATTGGTATGTGTATCCGTTCCTGTATGGTGTCGCTCGCCTAGCTTTGCTGTTGCGTAAGTCCGCTTAGAAATTTGCTGCTCAAAAGTGGCTAGGTCCGGGTAAACGCCGTAACCGGAAACTGACCCACTTTCTTCTTTCCCCACGTTTTCCTTCCCGCTCCGGGAATGTTAAATTGAATGCGTATGCGCACCATCGAACAAACCACGCAGGAAATCCTCGAGCTTGCCACCGTGCAATTCAAGGTTCCCACGGGCTCCCTTGCGGCCGACGACGATTTTTACAAGAAACTCGGCATCGACAGCCTGCAAGCCCTCGAAATGCTCTCCCGCCTCGAAAATCATTTCCGTATCGAACTTCCGGATTACGAAGTTCAAGGCGTCAGCGACTTCAAGACCCTCGCCCAACGCATCCAAGCCCGCCTCTGATGCTCGATTTAAAAAAATACAATTCCGTCGGCGAAGCTCTCCGTGACGCCTTGGAAACCTGGCCCACCGAGGTCTGCCTCATCGAATCCGACCGCGGCGAAGAAAAACAGCGCCTCACTTATCGTAATTTCAAGGACCAAGCCCTGCCGATCGCCAAGTCTTTGCAGGATCTGGCCATCGGCCCCGGCGACCGCGTTGCGATCATCATGACCAATCAGCCCAAGTGGCTGATCTCCGCCTACGCGATATTTTTCTGCGGAGCCACGCTCGTCCCTCTCGACTACAAGCTCAAGCCCGATGAGCAGTGGCAGCTTCTGAAACACTCCGGCGCGAAGGTGCTCATCACGGAATACGGCATTTGGCGCCAGCTCAGCGGTTCTCCCGCGCGCGCCGCCGCAAATCTGAAAACCGTTCTCGCCACCGAGGCCCCCGAGAACGCCGACATGGCCGGCGCCGAGCGCTGGGAAAACGTCAAAGGCGCGAACGCTCCCGTCTTCGTCCCGCAAAAACGGCAGGACGTCGCCTGTATCGTCTACTCCTCCGGCACCGGCGGCACGCCCAAGGGCTGCATGATGACGCACGAAAATTATCTCGAGCAGTGCATGGCCCTCACCTCGCTCTATCCCTTCTGGCCCGGTGTGCGCTACCTCAGTATTCTCCCCACCAATCACGCCATCGATTTCATGGTCGGCTTTTTCGGGCCCTTCACCTGCGGTGCCGCCGTCGTCCATCTCCGCACCCTGCGCCCCGAATACGTCCGCGAAGCCTTTCCCAAATACGAAATCACGTACGTCAGCTTGGTGCCGCTGGTCCTCAAAAATCTGCAAAAAGGCCTGCAGGCGCGTTTCGACGCGCTTCCCGAATCCAGGCGCAAAGCTCTCGGCGCGATTCGCAATATCAATCGCGCTTTCACCAAAGACCGCCCGCGCCTCTGGCTCAGCCGCAAGCTGCTTGGCGAAGTTCACGCCGCCTTCGGGGGCAAGCTGGAAGCCATCATCGTCGGCGGCGCTTTCACCGAGCCGCGGACGCTGCAGTTTTTCTATGATTTGGGAATCCCCGTCGCCAACGGCTACGGCCTCACCGAAGCAGGCACGGCTGTTACCGTCAACGATCTAAAACCGTTCCGCGCGGACACCGTTGGCAAGCCGCTCCCGGGGATGGAAGTCCAGATCCGCAATTCCGACGGCGACGGCATCGGCGAAGTCACCGTCCGCAGCAAGACGGTGATGGCCGGCTATCTGAATGAACCCGCGCTCACCGCCGAAACCATCGTGGACGGCTGGCTGCGCACCGGCGACATGGGCCGCTTCGATTCCACCGGCCACCTGCAGCTCTTCGGCCGCAAGAAAAACATGATCGTCACCGAAGAGGGGAAAAATGTTTACGCCGAAGACGTCGAGCAAGCGTTCGAAGGCCTGAAGGTCAAGGAGTTCTGCGTGTTCGCCGCCAACTTCATCTGGCCGCAGCGTTCCATGGTGAACGAAAAGCTTCTCCTCGTGATCCACCTCGAGCCTGGCCAGGCGTTCGCGTCCGAACTAAAGTCTGAAATCTCCACGCGCAATTCACGCCTGATCAATTACAAGCGCGTCCACGGCCTGGTCCTTTATCAGGAAGATTTTCCGCTGACCGCCTCGCTGAAAATCAAGCGCAGCGAACTAGCCCAGCGCCTTTCCGCGCTAGATCGGGAGCAATCCATCCTGGCGATCTGACCTGTAGCTCACCCCTTTTAGGGGTGAGGGTTTCAGCGCATCGGCATAATCGAGCCATGGCCATGAACCCCCTCAGGCCTCAAAGGCCTGAGCTACAACCCAAATAAGCGATGATTTTTCCAAGCCCACTTCATATAGAATGCCCAATCCGGCAAAACCGTGACCGATAAATTTCTAGCCATCGTAAATCCGGCGGCGGGTGGTGGACGCTCCGCAAAGCTCGCGGGCGCCGAACTTCGCCGCCTCAAGGCCAAAGGACTGCGCGTGGACGCCATCGCCTCCATGGCCCCGGGCCACGCGTCGCAGCTCGCCCGCGAAGCCTACGACCAGGGCTATCGCCGCTTCCTCGCGGTCGGCGGCGACGGCACCGCGCACGAAATCATCAACGGCATCTTCTCCCGCGAAGGCCAAACCGACCGCGTCGAACTCGGCTTTCTCCCCATGGGCACCGGCAATTCTTTCTTGCGCGACTTCACCGACAAAGGCGCCGAGTCTTCTGTCGAAGCGCTTCTCGCCGGCCGTAAACGCCGCGTGGATGTCCTCCGCCTCCGCCACGCTGCCGGCACCATCTATTCCCTCAATCTCCTCAGCGTCGGCTTCACCGCCGACGTTGGCGCTCTCGCCAACCGCCGCTTCAAGGCTTTCGGCCATCTTGGCTATCTTCTCGGCGTTTTCGTGCGCGTCCTGCAGCTCAAGCGCCGCGCCTTCAAACTTCGCTGCGATGCTGAAACCGCCTGGGACGACCGCCGCTGCCTCTTCCTCACGTTCAACAACAGCAAATATACCGGCGGCACCATGATGATCGCCCCGAACGCCGATCCAAGCAGCGGCTACATCGAATTCGTCCGCTGGGGCCCCATCGGCCGCCTCGGCCTGCTGAAAATGTTGCCGCGCCTCTATGACGGCACGCACACCAAACACCCGCTCTCCGAAACCCGCCGCGTCAAGAAGGTCGAATTTGCCCTGGATGCTCCAGTGGACGTAATGATCGACGGCGAAATCGTCACCGTCACTGTCCTCAGTCTCGACATTCTTCCCGGCGCGATGGATGTCTACGTATGAAGCGTCTCTGGGAAATCCTGCGCAGTGCGTTTCTCTGGGGCATGAGCTGGTTGCACTTCCTGATCATCGTCCCCGTCCTGATCGCTCTCGCCGTTGTTCTCGATCCGCGCAAGCACGACTACCTCCAGCGCGGCCTCTGCCGCCGCATCGCCTTTTTCTCCGGCGCAAAAGTAGTCGTCAAGGAATCCCCCGGCTTCGACCGCACTCGCACCTCGTTCTTCATGGTGAACCACGTCAACCTGTTCGATCCGTTCATCCTTTATTGCGCTATTCCGCAGCTTGTCCGCGGCTGGGAGCTCGAATCCCATTTCCGCATCCCGATTTACGGCTGGCTGATGAAGCGCTTCGGCAACGTGCCCGTACCCAGCATCCGCAGCCCCAAGGACCTGAAGCGTCTCTGGCGCTTAACGCAGGAAGCTATCAACAGCGGCGTCAGCCTGATCGTCTTTCCCGAAGCCAAGCGCACCCGCGACGGCCACATCAACGACTTCGAAGAAGGCGGCTTCCGCCTCGCGCAACAACTCGGCGTCCCCATTGTCCCCGTCAGCCTGGTCGGCTCGTTCCACCATCTCCGCACCGGCCACTGGCTGCTCCGCCCCGCCACCATCACCGTCTACCTCCACGACACCATCGAAACCACCGGCCTAACCAAGGAAGACATCCCCGCCCTGAAAGCCCGCGTCCACAACGCCATCGCCCCGTCAGTCGAAGCTTCCCTCGAGCAAAAAACATAAAGCCCCCGACTGGGTCGGAGGCGCTTCTTTTCTCTTTATTCTTCCATGTAGCGCTGGCTTTTAAGCCAGCTTCTTGGGCTTGCTTTTTCTGCCCTCGGTGTTTCTATTCACCGGCCAAGGAATACGGGCCACGGGTCACGTGCTTCGAAACCCCGGCAACACCCGGCCCGCCCGCGTCTCCTGCCACGTATAAAAAATGCGGTGAATCACCGTAATCGTCGAAATCACCGCAATCACCCAAAGCACCTGCGCCATGCGGTTGAACATCCCGCCGATGATCAGCAGCACCAGACGCTCCGGCCGCTCCATGAATCCCACTTTGCACAGCGGAATCAGCGATTCCGCCCGCGCCCTCGCGTAGCTCACCATCACCGACCCAGCCGTCGCCACCGCCGCCAGCACCACATACGGCGTCCGCCCGCTCACCGAGTAATACACCAGCAGGCCCATGTACAGCGCCATGTCCGCATAGCGGTCCAGCGTCGAATCATAAAACGCGCCGAACGCGGTCACGCGGTTTTGCCGCCGCGCCACCTGCCCGTCCAGCATGTCCAGAAATCCCGCGATGAAAATAATGATCGCGCCGGTCCGGAAATTTCCCACCGCGAAGCTCGCCGCCGCGCCGAAATTCACCACCAGCCCCAGAAACGTCAGCAGGTTGGGATTGATCCCCGTCGCCGCGATCGCGCCCACAATGCGATCCAGCAGCCATTTCGAGCCGGTTCCAATTGCGCCTGTAAATGTCGCCATGGTTTACGCTAAACGGAATGATACTTCAGCCTGTCCCCTGAACCAAATTTCGCCGCTTATTGGGATTGGGCCGATTTCCCGATGAGGGTCTTATTCTAAGACAAGCCCACTATCCGATACCTGGTACTCAAGTCGCAGGTCATGGCGTCGAGTAATTGATTGTGAAATTGCTGCAATCATTCCATCCAACGCCCTACAACCTTTTGGTATTCTGCTCTCCTATGATCAGTTTCACTGCCGGCTTCGCCTACCGCACCCAATGACAAATCCCGCAAGCAATCTAAGTCAAAGTCAGGGCTTGCTTGTGCCTGACTCTCAATCCAAACCCTCTTCTCGTTGGAAGAATGCTGCCCTAGCCGGACTCCTCAGTCTCGTGTTTCCTGGCATAGGCCAACTCTACAATCGTCAACCTCGCAAAGGTTTTGGTTTGGCCCTGATCAGCTTCGGTCTCGCGCTTATGACGGTCAGGACGCGGGTTCTTTTCACTTTTTCCACGATGGTGATCACAATCCTAGCTCTGCTCCTGTGGAAACTCTTCGTCGCCGCCGAGGCAGCCTACACGGGCGCGACTGGAAAGATGGCCGAGTCCAGCATCCCACTACGCCGGATTACATACCCGCTACTTGTGATCGCCTTCTTCGTCGCCGCTTTGTTCCCGTCCCGCGATCAATTGAGGAGCGAGACTGGTTTTGCCGCTTTCAAGATTCCTTCAACTTCCATGTGCCCAACTCTCTGCCTCGGCGAACGGGTCGTTGCCGATATACACGCCTACAAATCCAACTCTCCTCAGCGTGGTGATGTGATACTCTTAAAACACGCCTCCTCCGACGCGCTCTTTGTAAAGCGGGTAATTGGAGTCGCTGGCGATACCGTGGGCCCGAGTTCCGGCGGCGCCATTTTGGTTAATGGTCAGTCGTTTAGTCCTCCTGTGGCCTGCGCGCCTATCGTCTGGCAGAAAAAGAATCCGGCCGACTACTCCGTGTTTCAAACGATAACTGTGCCTGACGGCTCATTTTTTGTTGTAGGAGATAATCTTACCAACAGCTTCGACAGCCGTATCCCCGATTTCGGTGCGGTCACTCAGGGCATGGTGCGAGGAAAGCCCCTCTATATTTACTGGTCTCCGGTTAATTCTCGCGTCGGTTGCTCCCTGCGCTGAGTACTCTCCACACTCGATTCTTTCCGGGCTTGTTCATCCAGGGCTTCCACGGTTTCGGCGATGTCTTCTTCCGTTGTGCGCGGATTGATTGTGCAGAGGCGTAGCACGGTTTGGCCGCGGAGTTCGGTGGTCAGCACCAGCGCAAGGCCTTGCTCCTGCATCCGCGCCGCGATTGCGCGGTTCAGGGCATCGATTCGCCGGGCACTCTCTGCCGAGCCATCCGGATGCCCTTGCAGAATGTAGCGGAACGTCACGACCGCCATTTGGGCGATCGATGTAATTTCCCAATTGCTGCGCATCCTTATTTGCTTCTCCGCATACTCTGCCAGATAAAACGTCCGCTCCAGTGCCGCCGCGAACGCATCCGCACCAAACACCTTTAGCGACATCCACAGCTTCAGCGCACGGAATGGCCGCGTCAGCTCCGGCGAATAATCCCACAAATTCACCTCTTCCTCGCCGGCTCGCGCATCCTGCAGATATTCCGCCTCATCTTCGCGCACATGAAACGCGTGGCGCAGTGTCGCGCGGTTCCGCACCATCAGCAGCGCGCAATCAAACGGCTGGAACAACCACTTGTGCGGGTCCAGCGTGAACGAATCCGCACGCTCAATCCCGCGCAGCAGCTCGCGACCGCGCGCGCAAAAGAGCGCTCCCGCGCCATACGCCCCATCCGCATGCAGCCAAACCTTTTCCTCCGCGCAAACATCCGCCAGCTCCGCCATCGGATCGATCGCGCCCGTATTCGTCGTGCCGGCATTCGCAATCACGCAAAATGGCGCCAGGCCCGCCGCGCGATCCTCTCGTATCGCTCGCCGCACTTCTTCCGGCCGCACGCGAAACGCCGCGTCCGATTCCAGCCGCCGAAATTGATTCTTCTGCCATCCCAGAATCCGGATCGCCCGCAGAAGCGACGAATGCGTCTGATCCGACCCGTACACCACCGCCCGCGAAAATTCCTCCGGCTTCAACAGCGCATCCCGTGCAGTCACCAGCGCCGACAAATTCGCCAGCGATCCGCCGCTCAAAAAAATCCCGCCCGCTGTTTCCGGATACCCCGCCAGTTTCCGGATCCAGTCTAGCGTCACCAGCTCCACCATCGCCGGCCCCGATCCCTCCAGCCAGCTTCCCGCAAAAATGTTGTAGCCAGTCCGCAGAAAGTCCGCGTACGCGCCCACCAGGTAGCTCGGCCCCGGCACAAACGCAAAAAACCGCGGGTGCGTCTCGTGGTTCGTGCTCGAAAGCACGCTCTTCTCGATCCGCTCCAGCACCGCCAGCGGATCGCTCCCGTGCGCCGGCAAGTCCTCCCAAATCGCGCGACGCAATTCAGCCGTACTTTCCACCTTCACCACAGGCAGCGAAGCCAGCCGCGCCTGATAGTCCAGCAGATGCTCCACCAGCGTGTGCCCCAATTCCCGCGCCTTTTCCGGCGAAAGCTCCAGCAAAGAATCAAAATTCTTCATACAGGCCATATTAGCAGTAGAGCGCCTGGGTTTTCGTGTTGACGCCATCACGCCCAATTCGTAAATTGATTGCACCACAGGGGGAACATGAACTCCTTCGATTCCGCACGCCGCGATTTTCTTCAACTCCTCGGAGGCACCGCATGCGCAGCCTGGCTCACCGCAAATTGGCCCGCGCTCCTTTCCGCCGCGGAGCACGCCCATCAGGCCGCAAAGTCGGATCATCCCACGCTCGAAGTTTTCACCGCGGACCAGGCGCGCGAGGTCGAAGCCCTCACCGCGTGCATCATTCCCTCCGGTGAAACCGCCGGCGCGCGCGAAGCCGGCGTGGTCTACTTCATTGATCGCGCCCTGAAAACCTTCTACAGCGACGCGTTGCCCATCTATCAAAAAGGCCTCGACGCCGCGCAGAAAACCACAGCCGAACTCTTCCCTGGCGTCCCCCGCTTCTCGGCCGCCACGGAAGAACAAAAACTGAAAATCTTTACGCATATTGCGGAGGAGTCCGAGCGGCAGAAAGACGGGCCCCGCCGCCTCGCACCCGGTGGCTCCCAGGATTTCTTCCAGACCCTGCGCGTCCATACGATTTTCGGATTCCTTGTCGACCCCGAAGGCGGCGGCAACCGCGATTACGCCGGCTGGAAAGCCATCGGCCGCGATCCGTCTCACAGCTTTTCTCCGCCATTTGGCTTTTATGACAAGGATTATCCCGGCTGGCAACCCGTGTCCGGCGAAACGGAGAAAAAATGAGCCGGCCCACGGTCACCTACAAACCCTCCGACGAAGTGGATTTCGTCATCATCGGCTCCGGCGCGGCCGGTGGCGTACTTGCGAAGGAACTATCCATTAACGGCTTCCGCGTCGTCGTTCTCGAACAAGGCGAGTATCTCCGGGAAAAAGATTTCACCCACGACGAAACCAAAGTCTTCATCCAGAGCCAGCTTACCAACAAGGTCAACACCCATCCCATCACCTTCCGCAAATCAGCAGACGAAACCGCCAGAAAACAGCAGGCCGTCCTCTACGGCAGTTGCGTCGGCGGCAGCAGCGTTCACTTCACCGCCAATTTCTGGCGCTTCCACGAAATCGATTTCAAGGAACACAGCAAAGTCGGCGATATTCCCGGCGCCAACTTTGCCGATTGGCCCATTAGCTACGCCGATCTCGAGCCCTATTACACCAAGGTCGAATGGGAAATCGGCGTCTCCGGCCTCGCCGGCGCCAGTCCTTTCGATCCGCCGCGCTCCAAGCCCTATCCCATGCCGCCGCTCCCGGTGAAGGGCAACGGCGTCGTGTTTGAACGCGCCTGTCAAAAGCTGGGCTACCATGCCTTTCCCGCGCCCATGGCGATTCTTTCGCAGCCGCGCCCCGGCCGCAGCGCCTGCATGAATTGCGGCTTCTGCCTCGGCTTCGGGTGCGAAGTTGGCGCAAAATCCACGTCGCTTTCCAGCGTCATTCCGATGGCCGAAAAAACCGGCCGCTGCGAAATTCGCCCCAACTGCTACGTTCATCGCATTGAAACCGACAAAAACGGCCGCGCCATTGGCGCCGTCTATTTCGACGCTCAGCGCAACACGCACCTGCAAAAAGCCAAAGCCGTGATTCTTTCCGCCAACGGCGCCGAAACTCCGCGCCTCCTGCTGCTCTCCGCTTCCAACCAATTTCCCGCGGGCCTCGCGAATTCCAGCGGCTACGTCGGCAAGAATTTCATGCCCAACAGCAACGCCCTCGCCTTCGGAGTTTTCGACGAGCCACTCAATGACTACAAAGGCCCCGCCGTCAGCCGCATCATGCAGGATTTCTACGAACTCGATCCGAAGCTCGGGCTCTACGGCGGCGGCGGATTGGATGCCCGCTTCGATTTCACACCCGTCAGCTTCGTGTTAAACGGCCTGCCTCCGGGCACACCGAAATGGGGAGCCGGTTTCAAGCAAGCCATAGCGCACAATTTCACGCGCACGATGCAAATTTTCTGCCACGGCACTTCGCTTCCCGTCGAGTCCAACAGCTTTTCCCTTGATCCGGACGTGAAGGACGCTTACGGCCTTCCCGCCCTGCGCATGACCTTCCGCGATCATCCCAACGACCTGAAGATGATGGAGTGGATGAAGGACCGCGCCTTGGAAATTCTCGAAGCGGCCGGAGCCAAGACCAAGTGGGGCCCCCCGATCCAGGAACAGCAGTTCGCCGTGCACCTGCTCGGCACCTGCCGCATGGGCAACGATCCGAAAACTTCTGTGATCAACGCCGACCATCGCACGCACGACGTCAAGAATCTTTTCCTCTGCGACGGCAGCAGCCTCGTGACCTCCGGCCGCGGCCAGCCCACCATGACCATTCAAGCGTTAGCCTACCGCGCCGCCGACCGCATCACCGCCCTGGCCAAACGTGGCGAAATTTTGGCCTGACCTCCCTGGAACGCCGATCTCCTGATCGGCGATACCTCTGAGTGCGGCAGCGATGCTTCCGCTTTTGCCGCGCAAACCACCAGCGCCAATCCCAATTCGTCTAAATCATTACGCCGCAAAAGCGGGAGCTACGCTCCCGCACTCAAAATTCCTCTTCCGCAATCCACCTTGCACAATCCATAAATTCCGGCACAATCAATCCCTGCACAATTCACAGGAGACCCAAGGATGACCCCCATTTCCCCACGGCAGTTCGCAAGAATAACTTTATTTTTCGCCTTCAACTTTGTCGCAGCTTTTTCCCTCACCACTCCCGCCCAGGAACAAACGCCCGCCCCGCCAAAAACCGCGGCCCAACAATACAAAAACATTCAAACCCTCAAAGACATCCCAGCCGATCAGATCATCCCCACCATGCAATTCATCGGCGGCGCTCTCGGCGTCGACTGCGAGTTCTGCCACGTCAAAGACGCCATGGACAAGGACGACAAAAAAGAAAAGCAGGCCGCCCGAAAAATGATTGAAATGGAACTCGCCATCAACAAGGGCCACTTCAAAAACGAAATCGAAGTCACCTGCTACACCTGTCATCGCGGCTCACCGCATCCCGTAGGCACTCCGATTCTCTCTGTTAACAACGGAAAAATGCCCGAGCACGAACACCATGAAATCAGCGCGCAGGCAGACCTGCCTTCCGCCGACCAGATTCTCGACAAATACCTCGCTACAGTCGGCGGCGCAGACGCCCTGCACAAGATCAAATCGCGCGTTCAGAAGGGAACTGTCGAGGCAGGGGGGCAGCAATACCCGATCGAAATCTATTCCGAGGAGCCGGAAAAACGCCTCTCCATCTCTCACCCGTCCTTCGGTGAAAGCATCACCGCGTTCAACGGCCAGGCTGGCTGGCTCACCACGCCGCGCGGAGTCCATCCAATGAACTCCAGCGAGCAGCAGTCCGCGCGCATTGACGCGCAAATTTATTTCCCAGCCCGCCTCCGCGAACTTTACCAGGAGTTCAAGGTCCTTCCCGGCGAAACCATCGACGGCCACTCAACTTTTCTAGTCACCGCCAAGGGTAGCTCCACTCCTCCCCTGCGTTTGTTTTTCGACCGGCAAACGGGATTGCTTCTCCGTATGATCCGCTACACCGAGACGCCGCTCGGTCGCAATCCACTCCAAGTCGACTACGCCGACTACCGCGATACCAATGGTGTCAAAATCCCCTACCAGTGGACACTCACCCGCACCAGCGGCAGCTTCGCCATCCGCGTCGACTCCGTCCAGCAAAACGTCCCCATCGACGAGAAGCTCTTCGTCATGCCGCAAATTCCAGAAACTCCCCATCCGTAATTCGCAATTTGTTCAGGGATCATTTCAGCCACGACTCAAAACTAAAAATAAACTGTCATCCTTAGGGGCGCGAAGTTTGCGCCCCGAAGGACCTCAACCTAAACCACGTGTAAGATTTTCGCGTTGAGAACCTTCGGCTATCCTTTTTGGATAGCCCTCACTGTGGGGACGGCTGCAATTTAATTGCGGTTAGTGTGAATCGGCTGCCAGCTAGAACTTGAAAATCAATCCACCCACAAAATTTCCACGGTTCAGAAAATTGGCCACCTTCGCGTTGTAGCAGAACCCGAACGGGTCGCAATACAATCCGTACGAGGAACTGCCATACGTCGGCAGATACCGGATATCTCCCCGCAGCCCGAAATGCCGGCTCAGGTAATATTTCACGCCGCCGCCCAGGCTATAGCTGAATTCCGTACGGTTCGGATTTCCCCCGCCGTTCGAATCGTGTGTGAAACCCACGCTGGCCGCGGCGTACGGCCTCAACCGGTGGCTGCTATCCCGGAACATATACTGAAATCCGAACTGGTATTGGTCGATATCGGAGTTGTAGGCCTTGAAGTACGTTCCATCGATAATTTGCCGCGCGCTATAGGAAGTATTGTTGCGGTCCCACATGAATTCCGCCTGAAAATTCTCGGTTACATTGTAGCCAAGAAATGTTCCGTAAGAAGTGGCCTGATTCGCGCGCAACCTGTCAATCGGATTGGTGATTATAGCGCTAGAGCTGAGGTTCACCGGATACGATCCGCTCGTTTCAAATCCCACAAACGGCGAAACTTCAAACCGCCCTTGCGCGCGAGTCGAAACGCTTGCCACGAAGAAGAATGCCAGCAACCCTAGGCAAATTATGCAGTATTTCATAATCATGCCGCTCCTTAATAGGAATTGAATCGGACCGCACGAGCCTGCAAAAGTTCAGCCAGTTTCTAGTTTAGGTGGGGCCGCTCGCCCGGCATCCCGCATTCCTCTACCGACGCCGCGTGCGACTGAAAACACCGACTCCGATTGGATCAGCGATCCCCCGGTACTAACCCCGAGCCGCGCGCTAAGTTTCACGCACACACCGGCTCCATACTCCTTCTTTTCACATGTTTGGATGAACCTACCTGAACCGGAGTTGCGTTGCTCTTGCGTTGAATTGCTCTCAGTTTGCCGAGCCAGGGAACTTGAGGACGGTACTGGTGGGGCATCCTGTGCCATTTTGCACCGGGCTGCCCAGCTACGCGGCGTCATTGAGCGGATTGGAACGCGAGTGAACTAGACTCAGTTGATGGTCAGCCGGGTTCCGTGCCTTCACAGCCCAGCCCCCGAATTGCCCCGTAGCCCACACGGAGACGGCGGAGAGTACACCCAAGCGTTACCACATGGCTGCGCCACTGCTGTTTTACCCCGCTGCGTCTGCGCTCGAATGATATTTTCAATTCAGCGGGGGCATGACTAGCTCTCCGAATCCGCGATTTTCAGAAGTTGCTTCTCGAAGTTCTCGACTACTTTCAGGCGCATCAAGGCAAGCGGGGCGATCAGGGGGTGATGCACATAGCGCGAAGTCTGGTGAGCTGCCGCTTAAAGCTCTGGTGCGTGTCGATGCAATCCGCAAAGCCCGCTTGACGAATCTTGATTGTGCTTAGGATTGTCTCTTCGCGGAAGTTGAGCATCCAGTCCACGAACGCCCAGTTTGCAATCTGTTCGTAGGGCGTGGCATGCAGGCCATAGCGGTCAACCATTGAATCCCACAAAGGAGCCTTCTCGCTCATCTCGGAAACGGTAGACATCGCAAGTGGCTCTGCGATTGGAAGGTCATAGAAGGCGGCGAGCTCACTCCACAGTTGCCTCCAGCGATAGACATCTCCGTTCGATACGTTAAAGATTTGATTGCGTGCTTTGTCTTCACCTAAAGCCCACAAAGTCGCGCGGCCGAACAATTCTGCGTCCGTCGTCTCCTGGAGAGTGTTCCATCCCTCCTTGGTGCCAGGAAAGCGCAAGGGCAACCCGAGTTCGCGAGTCATCGCGGCGTAGGTCGCGAGACTGGTGACCAGGTTCATTGGCGAGTTTAGGCTTGGTCCCATGACTAGATGGGGACGCAAGACCGTCCAGCTGGCACCGTTTTTATCGGCCCATTCAGCCACAATGTCTTCTTGCTGGTGATAGTGGATCGGCGCAATGAGACGTGGCTCTGTCTCCTTCGCTGGAGCGTTGAACGCCCCGAGACTGAAGCCATACGACTTGGCACCGCCGGCCAGCACGATTCGCTGAAGAGGGACATTGCGCGCGGCAAGAGCGTCGAGCGTGTTTTTCAACATTCTGGCGTTTGGCTCAACGGTTTCAGCCATCGTGGGTTTCTCGACGTAGGCAGCGAAGACCAGATCGGTCACCTTTCCGAGAGATGAAAAAGCCTTTGTCGTGCCCTCGCGGTCCATGAGATCGACGTTGACGTGAGGGGGCGCGGCCTGGGCCCGATAAGTCGGCGCGGGTCGACGCGCGGCTGTGATGATGCCCCATCGGCCGTTCTCTGCGACGGCATCGACGACACCGGTGCCAAGAACGCCATAAGGTCCGACAAGCAGGATATGGCGTTCCTTGGCGAGTGTTTCAGAAGCAGCGGACATGACAACTCCTTTCAAGTCGAAAAAGATGCGCCTCGTCTATTTAGGAGTCCATCTTCATGCTGCAAACCTTTTGCGGCATTCGTCTGCCATTACAGAGTGGAAGCAAGCGACTCCGATCGCTGTTCGTAGAAGGGATAATCGGTGTAGCCGCGAGCGTCGAAAGTGTAAAACGTGTCCCGATCGTAAGCATTTAGAGGCAGCCCGAGCCGGATGCGCTTTGGCAAGTCGGGATTAGCGACGAAATGCCGTCCGAAGGCCACTAAATCGGCATCACCCTCTCGAACAGCAGCCTCGGCAGTGTTTGGTTCAAATCCGCCCGCCGCAATAATCGTTCCTGTGAAAACCTTTCGCAGTCTCGTCGTGGCGATGTGCCCTTGGCCCTCGGCGATCAGCACGTTCCCCTTGATGCGCGGCTCAATGACGTGCAAGTAAGCGAGTCCAAATCGGTTCAGTTGCTTTGCCAGGTAGTCGAACAGCGCGATCGGATTGCTATCCGAGACTCCATTCCAAGTTCCGCTGGGCGCGATGCGCACCGCGACACGGTTGCCGCCCCACACCGAAACCAGTGCTTCCACCACTTGAAGCAAGAAGCGGGATCGATTTTCGATGGAACCACCATACATATCGGTTCGCTTGTTGATGCCGTCCTGCAGAAATTGATCGGGCAGGTAGCCATTACCCGCGTGAAGCTCGACGCCGTCAAAACCGGCGGCCTTTGCGCGCTCGGCCGCTTCGCGATAATCCTCGACGATGCTTGGGATTTCCCTGATGTCAAGCGCACGGTGAGGCGAAGGCTGCTGCCATCCGTGAGGCGTAGACTCTTTTATCGTTGGATCCTGCCAATACTCTGGGTTGACCGAAGAGCTGACAGGGGTTGTGCCGTTCGTCGAGTCCACATGCGAGGCACGCCCTGTGTGCCAGAGTTGGGAGAACATGTATCCACGCTTCGCGTGAACGGCGTTCGTGATTCTCTTCCATCCCCCAACCTGCTCGTCCGAATACATGCCGGGGGCTCCAAACCATCCTCCGCCTGCGATCGAAATCGAAGTCCCTTCAGAAACGATGAGCCCACCGTCTGAGGCCCGTTGCGAATAGTACTCGAGCATCAGATCACCCGGAATACTCCCCGGCTGAACGGACCTTGAGCGTGTGAGCGGAGCCATCACCACGCGGTGCTTCAGCTCCATGGGTCCGACTTGAATTGGTGTGAACAGCTTGTCTGCGCTCATTGTTTTCATGAACCCCCGCTCCCTCAGACTTCCTCTGCTAATCTGAGGCCATACGTCGGCTTTTCAAGCGACGCTCCTGCCACCTGGCCTCGCTCTGTTCAACGTCCCGCGTGGGTCGGTTCAGGCGTTCATTCCGCCGTCCACGGTAAGATTCGCGCCGGTAATGTACGAGGACTCCGGTCCGGCGACAAACGCCACCATCGCGGCGATCTCATCCACACGCCCGTAACGATCGAGCGCTGTGGCGGCCTTCTGCGGCACCGCCCAATCACCCGAGGCGGGATTCAATTCCGTGTCGATCGGGCCCGGCTGCACGTTGTTGACTGTGATGCCTCGGCCCCCGATCTCTCTGGCCAGCGCCTGAGTGAACATCTTGACGGCTCCCTTGGTGCCCGCGTATGGCACAAGCCCGGGCGCCGCGACACGTTCGCCGACGGCCGAACCGATCGTGATGACGCGACCGCCGCTCTTCATGTGCTTCAGCGCCGCCTGAGTCGCGACGTACACGCCACGAACGTTGATGTCGAGCACGCGATCCATCTCTTCCAGCGTCGCCTCCTCGAACGGTTTTGGAATGGCCGTGCCGGCGTTGTTCACCAGCACATCCAGCCGGCCGAAGGTGGCAAACGTCTTTTCGACCGCGGCTATAACCGCGTCGGCCTCGGCGGCGTCCGCCTGAATCGCGATCGCCTTTCGGCCTGTGCGTTCAATCTCCTTGACGACTGACGCGGCCGCATCGGCACCTTTTGTGTAGGTGATGGCCACGTCCGCTCCGTCCGCGGCCAGACGCTTAGCGATTGCCGCGCCAATTCCGCGGGAACCGCCCGTAATGAGTGCAATCTTTCCTTCCAGTTTCTTTGACATTGTAGTTTCTCCTTGAAGTAGACGTATGCCCATCAGGCATGAGTTGAAATCTCATTGCTCGCCTAACGCATTCCAGTCACTTCATTGGATTGGGAAATCGGGGAATAGTCGCACCATGGAGCATACTTTGTTAAGCTGGGAGCCATGCTTCACGAGCATGGGAGTGGAAAATGGAATTACGACATCTGCGCTACTTCATCGCGGTTGCCGAGGCAGGGAGTCTGACGGTGGCGGCGGCGCGAAAACTGCACACGTCACAACCTTCATTGAGTCGGCAGATTCGAGACCTTGAGCACGAGGTAGGCGCGCAACTCCTGACGCGCCGCGCTCGCGGTATCGACCTGACACCCGCAGGTCGAGCCTTTCTCGAACACGCCCGCTCGGTGCTATCGCAGGTTGAAGCGGCAATCGAAGCGGCTCGCCGGGTCGCTCATCCTGCCAGGCCATGCTTCTCGATGGGCTTTCTGACAGGACACGAATTGACGTGGATGCCCGAAGCCTTGCGGATCTTGCGCGACGAACTGCCTAACATCGACGTGATGATATCGAGTCAATATTCGCCGCAGCTCGCCGATGCCATTTTGAAGGGAAACGTCGATGCAGCTTTTCTTCGGCGGGAAAAAGGCGTGCCAGAGTTGGCGTTCCGTCCTCTCGTCAAGGAGCCCATAGTGGTGGTTTTGCCGAGTGACCACCGTCTCGCTGCGCGCAAAGCCATCAGTCCTGGGGATCTAGTGGGCGAAACATTCGTGGGCGTGTCGCACACGGCTCCTGTGCTGCGTGCGATCATCGACGATTACTTGAAACGGTCCGGAATCAATATCACGCCAGATCACGAGACGGAGCACGTCGTCATGGGGGTGTCCTTGATAGCGTCGACGGGCGGCGTAGGGCTGTTACCTGCTTACGCCAAGAACTTTCTCACTCGGTCTGTAACGAGCCGTCCTCTCAAGGGAGACACGCCGACTGTCGAGCTGGTCCTCGGCTACAAAAAGTCGAACGAGTCTCCCATCCTAAAGCTTTTGCTTTCGAGATTGGACGAGTTGGTCGCTCGTGTCTCGAAGAAGACGCACTAAAACTCGGAATGCATCTCAGGAAACGCGACTATGGAGTTCTTGATCCAGGAGCAAATCCTGATTTTAAGTGCGGTCGACTGGACTGGTCTGGCCACTTCCGGGGACACGTCGGAAGATCGCAAATCCGCAAGACGCTCCATCGTTAGCGCTCGTGACGGGCGTACAACGGCATGATAGACGGTTAAAATTCTGGTTGGGCAATAGTTGCAGAAATGCTCCCGAACACCAGGCTGTGAAACGGGGAAATTTGCTAAACCGTTGTAAGCGTCATGCGCCGGCGTCCACCCGCTGCTACATGCCTTCAAAGTGAGCATCTAGGATCGAACAAATTAACCAGGTTTCCGTAGCCGACTTTGGATGTTTCATGCGAGTCGCACATCGGAAGGCCGCGGATTACGGGATCTATGGCCTACTCGAACTTCTGGCAAATTTTTGGCAAAACGGTTTTTTGATGACAAGTCCCCGGGAACGGGAAAGTGAGAATCACCGCGTATATATTGGTGATTTGAATGGTGGGCCTGGGTGGACTTGAACCACCGACCTCGCCCTTATCAGGGTGACGTGGTTAGGTTTTACAACAACTTACAAGACCGCGGGGACTGTCAAACTACGCGGAAGTCATATAAGACGGAGGTTTTTGTGGGCTGGGTTGTGGGTTGGAAAAAGTCCGCAAGGTCCCAAAATCCCACTTTCATTTCCCGGAACATCCTTCCGGATAGTTTCCGAATCGCCGACCACCGGAAGGTGGCCAGATCACTCAATACTACAACCGGACTTCTGGACCAGACAAGTTTCCGGGTACGGCGCGATTTACGCACGATTAGCAAACGGGTGGGGTCGAGAATATTTCCTTTTGGCCAACCATCCGCTCCCAGGCTAACAGGTTGGGCTTCGTGGCTCCGCTGCATAACTTCGTAATGAAGTCGGTTTGGTCTCTTCAATAATTCTTCCATCGAAGAGATGGACGGTGCGCTCGGCGTGGTTGGTGTATCGAGGGTCG
>Ga0210402_10002331_pt1 | contig 18551 bp, 15 predicted proteins | sample IncBWC7MmetaG_FD_161055 | JGI IMG/M metagenome (GOLD analysis project Ga0210402, IMG submission 161055) | Forest soil microbial communities from Barre Woods Harvard Forest LTER site, Petersham, Massachusetts, United States - Inc-BW-C-7-M | ecosystem: Environmental > Terrestrial > Soil >... | reverse complement strand
CGGGTGCGGCTGCGCCGAGCCGGTCGGGCGGCGCACAGCCTGCGCGACGTCAGATGGGACCGATCCATGATCGCGCGCAACGGATCGCGATCATGGGAGAGCTCGCAGGAGGCATCCTGCATGAGTTCAACAACATTCTGACCGTCGTGAGCGGTACGATCGATATCCTTGCGCTGGCTGCCGCCGAGCGCCCGCAGCTCGCCGCCGTTGTCCGGCTGATCGACGAGGCGGCGATCCGCGGCTCGCGGCTGACATCGTATTTTCAGACCTTCGAGCGCGGTCAGCCGCCGCGATATCGCGAGGTCGATGTCGGGTCGCTGTTGTCAGACGTGGAGCGCCTGCTGCGGCCTACCCTGGAGCGGCGCACCGAGATCACCTGTTCCGTCGCGGCAGCGTTGCCGAACGCCGCCGCCGACCCCGGCCTGCTTCTGGTGGCGATCCTGAGCGTCGCCGTCGCCGTGCATCGCGCCATGCCGCACGGTGGGTCAATTGCGCTCGGCGCGAGGGTCGTGGCGGGTGAGGAGGCTGACGACGAGCACATCGCGATCATGCTCGACGCGATGAGCCATGGCAATGTCGACAATTTCTCGAAGCGGATTTTCGACGGCTTGGACATGGCTGAAACGTGGGTCGAGCAGTCGGGCGCTCACTTGCGGATCGTGCGCCAGACCGGCCATGACGCCTCATTCGAGCTTCACCTCGCGAAAGCGAGCATCGATCCCGAGCCGTTAGCAGAACGCTAACCGCAATCGCGCGGGCGTCGGCGCTTGCCGTGGGCCTGCGCGGCCGCGGGACGCGACGCGCGAAATCCCCTTCGCCATGAGAATTCGCGGGACGTATCCTCGCGATCGCGAGGTGATGATTTCGATTTTATCGAAGCGGTTAGGGGGCAGTTAGTATTAACATCGCCGGCCCGGTCATTTCCCGCAAATCCCGGCGATCGATTTAACGGACAGGTAGGAACCTCGGAGCCAGTGTCGCGGCGTTGCGCATAGAAAAGCGCAAGCAAGCGTCAATTGTGACCAATCCAGAAGGGAAACCTACCATGTCCGGTATCGTTCTTTCGGCCTCTGTTCGTCAGAATCTGCTTTCGTTGCAGGCGACCGCCGACCTGCTCGCCACCACGCAGAATGACCTTGCCACCGGCAAGAAGGTCAACTCGGCCCTCGACAATCCGACCAACTTCTTCACCGCCCAGTCGCTCGACAACCGCGCCAGCGACATCGGCAACCTGCTCGATGGCATCGGCAACGGCGTGCAGGTGCTGCAGGCCGCCAACACCGGCATCACCTCGCTGCAGTCGCTGATCGATTCCGCGAAGTCGATCGCCAACCAGGCGCTGCAGACCACGGTCGGCTACTCGACCAAGTCCAACGTCTCGACCACGATCGCGGGCGCCACCGCCGCCAACTTGCTCGGCACCACGACCTTCACCAGCGCAACCGCCTCCGGCAACGTGCTCTACACCGGCGCCGCCGGCGGCACCACGGCTGCGACCTCCGCCAAGACGCTGGGCGGCACCTCGGGCGTCTTCACCGGCGCCGCCACCAATGACGACTCGGCGACCCCGGTTGCGATCACGACCGGAACCAAGATCTATGGCGCGAGCGCCGCGCTGACGACGCTGGCCAACACCAAGTTCGCCGATGGCGACGTCTTCACCATCAACGGCAAGACCGTGACCGTGAAGTCGGCCGCGACCCCGTCCGCCGCCACCCTCGCCTCCGGCACCACCGGCGTCAGCGGCAACGTCGTCACCGACGGCGGCGGCAACTCCACCGTCTACCTCAACGCCAACACCACGGTCGGCGACTTCCTCAAGGCCTTCGACCTCGCAAGCGGCGTTCAGGTCGCGTCGAACTCGTCCGGTACGGCGACCGTCTCCACGGCGTCCGGCCAGACCGTCTCGACGATCAACGGCTCTGGCGCGATCCTGTTGCAGAGCACCACGGGCCAGGACCTCACGCTGACCGGCAAGGCCGACGATCTTGCAGCGCTCGGCCTGACCTCCTCGACCGGCGGCGGCAACGCGACCGTGCAGTCCTTCCGCACCAGCAGCGCCACCAGCCTGAACACGTTCATCCAGGCGGGCTCGAGCCTGAATGTCGACGGCCACGTCATCACCTTCAAGGATGCGGCGACACCTGCGACGGCGGCGGTAGCCTCCGGCTCCGGCGTGTCGGGCAACGTCGTCAACGACGGCAGCGGCAACTCCACGGTCTACCTGCAGAGCGCGACGCTGGCCGACGTGCTGAACGCGATCGACCTTGCGACCGGCGTGCAGACGGCGAGCAACTCGGGCGGCGCGGCAACGCTGTCGACCGCGACCGGCCAGACCAACTCGTCGGTCAACGCCTCCGGCCAGCTCAAGCTGTCGACCGGCGTCAATGCCGACCTGTCGATCACCGGCACCGGCAATGCGCTGACGGTTCTCGGCCTTGCCGGCAACACCGGCACCGCGACGGCCTTCACCGCGGCGCGCACCTCCGGCGTCGGCGGCATCAGCGGCAAGACCTTGACCTTCTCCTCCTTCAACGGCGGCACGGCGGTCAACGTCACCTTCGGCAGCGGCACTGGCCAGATCTCGACCCTGAACCAGCTCAACACCGCGCTGCAGGCCAACAACCAGACCGCGACCATCGACGCCAATGGCAACCTGACGATTTCGACCTCCAACGACTACGCGTCCTCGACGCTGGGGTCGGCGGCGGCCGGCGGCGCCATCGGTGGCACGCTGACCAGCGCGCTGACCTTCTCGACCGCTTCGGCGCCGATCGCCGATCCGAACGCGCAGGCGGCACGGTCGGGCCTGGTCGCGCAGTACAACAACATCCTGCAGCAGATCAACACCACGTCACAGGATGCGTCCTTCAACGGCGTCAACCTGCTCAACGGCGATCAGCTCAAGCTGGTGTTCGACGAAACCGGCAAGTCGAGCCTCAACATCACGGGCGTGACCTACAACTCCACGGGCCTCGGCCTCGCGGCGTTGACGACCGGCGTCGACTTCATCGACAACGCGGCGACCAACAAGGTGTTGTCGAACCTGAACACGGCGTCGAGCACGCTGCGCTCGGAGGCGTCGTCGCTGGGTTCGAACCTGTCGATCGTGCAGGTGCGTCAGGACTTCAACAAGAGCCTGATCAACGTGCTGCAGACCGGCTCGTCCAACCTGACGCTGGCCGACACCAACGAAGAGGCGGCCAACAGCCAGGCGCTGTCGACCCGCCAGTCGATCGCGGTGTCCGCGCTGTCGCTCGCCAACCAGTCGCAGCAGAGCGTGTTGCAGTTGCTGCGCTAAGACTGACAATACCACGACAAACAGGACGGCGGGGAAAACCCCGCCGTCTCCTCTCTGATCACTGACCGTGGCCCGCCGGTGCGCTTGCGCGAGGTGAGGCTGCAGAAAAAAAGTCCGCCGGATCCCGAAAGGAGACGACGACATGCCCTTGAGAGTCGAGCTGAAGCCGTTCGAGCGCATCGTCATCGGCGAAAGCGTGATCGTCAATTCGGGTAACCGCACCTCCTTCCTGATCGATGGCGAAGTGCCGATCCTTCGCGACAAGGACACCGTCACCGCTGAAACGGCCAACACGCCGGCCAGGCGGCTCTATCACTGCGTGCAGGTGATGTATCTGAAAAACGACGTCGCCCGGTATCGCACCGCCTATCTCGCTTCGGTCGATGAGTTGCGCCGGGCCGTTCCGGGAAACGACGACGTGATCGAGGCGATCAATCGGCATGTTTCGGACGGCGCGCTCTACAAGGCGCTCAAGGAGATCAGGAAGCTGATCAGGCACGAAGAGGAATTGGTCGCGGTCTGATCGCCATCCGACTCCCGCGCACGAAGTACGGGCGTCGATCGCGCCGAGCCCCCGCTTCTTTCATGGCATCCGCTGTCCCAAAACGTTTAGCCCGGATGGTCGATCGCGATCGCCGATGATCCGCTCGGCGTCGCTATGGTGAAGGTTCCGTCATCGGGCCACCCTCGTCTCCGTATTCGCACGGAGGACTTTGTTAACGGGAAAAACAAGCCGGCACAGCTATCGCTGGTGCGAAGGATTCGTCGTAGCGCGACCTAATCCGTGTGCGTGCGCTCGGATGCGGCTCGGTTACGTCCAGGTCGGCTCGCGGGCTCGAGACCAGGCTGCAACACCAATTCTTGAAGGTGGATTTTCATGGATGATCTGTTGCGGGAGTTTTTGACGGAGACGAGCGAGAGCCTGGACACCGTCGACAATCAGCTGGTTCGGTTTGAGCAGGAGCCGAACAACGCGAAAATCCTGGATAACATTTTCCGGCTCGTCCACACCATCAAGGGGACATGCGGATTCCTGGGGCTGCCGCGCCTGGAGGCGCTGGCGCACGCGGCCGAGACGCTGATGGGCAAGTTCCGCGACGGCATGCCGGTGACGGGGCAGGCGGTGACGCTGATCCTGACCACGATCGACCGGATCAAGGACCTGCTGGCGCAGCTGGAGGCGAGCGAGGCGGAGCCCGAGGGCAACGACCAGGACCTGATCGGCGAGCTGGAAGCGATGGTGGAGCGTGGCATGGCGGCGATGTCAGGCTCGGCGCAGCCGATGCCGTCAGCGTCGGCGCAGCCGATCGCGTCGGCTCTGCCGGTGGCGGCCGAGGCGGCACCGGCGCCGGCGCCGGCCGCGGCGGCGCCCAAGAAGGAGATGACGCAGGGTGTGTTGATCGAGCAGACGCTGGAGCGTCCGCTGCGTCCGGGCGAAGTGTCGCTGGACGACCTGGAGCGCGCCTTCCGCGAGACCGCGGTCGAGGCGCCAAAGGTCGAGCAGAAGCAGGAGAAGCCAGCCGAGGTCCCGGCCGCGCCCGCGCCGGCCGCGGTGAAGGGCAAGGAGGCCAAGTCGGAGGTCAAGCCGGCCTCCGCCAAGGCGGCGAAGGCGGTCGCCGATGCCGATGTCATGGCCGAGAGCGACAAGGTCGCCAACCAGTCGATCCGGGTCAATGTCGACACCCTGGAACATCTGATGACCATGGTCTCGGAGCTGGTCTTGACCCGCAACCAGCTTCTGGAGATTTCAAGGCGCAACGAGGACACCGAGTTCAAGGTGCCGCTGCAGCGGCTCTCCAACGTCACCGCCGAGCTGCAGGAAGGCGTCATGAAGACGCGCATGCAGCCGATCGGCAATGCCTGGCAAAAGCTGCCGCGCATCGTGCGCGACCTCTCCGGCGAACTCGGCAAGCAGATCGAGCTGGAGATGCACGGCGCCGACACCGAGCTCGACCGCCAGGTGCTCGATCTGATCAAGGATCCGCTCACCCACATGGTGCGCAACTCCGCCGACCATGGGCTGGAGACCCCGGCCGAGCGGGCCGCCTCCGGCAAGGGCGAGCAGGGCACCATCCGCCTGTCCGCCTATCACGAGGGCGGCCACATCATCATCTGCATCGCCGACAATGGCCGCGGCCTCAACACCGAGAGGATCAAGGCCAAGGCGCTGTCCAACGGTCTCGTCAGCGAGGCCGAGCTGGAGAAGATGAGCGAGGCCCAGATCCACAAGTTCATCTTCGCGCCGGGCTTCTCCACCGCCGCCGCCGTCACCTCGGTCTCCGGCCGCGGGGTGGGCATGGACGTGGTGCGCACCAATATCGACCAGATCGGCGGCACCATCGACATCAAGTCGGTCGCGGGCGAAGGGACTTCGGTCACCATCAAGATCCCGCTGACGCTTGCGATCGTCTCGGCGCTGATCGTGGAGGCCGCCGGCGACCGCTTTGCCATCCCGCAGCTGTCGGTGGTGGAACTGGTGCGGGCGCGGGCCAATTCCGAGCACCGCATCGAGCGCATCAAGGACACCGCGGTGCTTCGTCTGCGCAACAAGCTGTTGCCGCTGATGCACCTGAAGAAGCTGTTGAAGATCGACGACGGCTCGTCCTCCGATCCGGAGAACGGCTTCATCGTGGTGACGCAGGTCGGCAGCCAGACCTTCGGCATCGTGGTCGACGGCGTGTTCCACACCGAGGAAATCGTGGTCAAGCCGATGTCGACCAAGCTGCGTCACATCGACATGTTCTCCGGCAACACCATTTTGGGCGATGGCGCGGTGATCATGATCATCGATCCCAACGGGATCGCGAAGGCGCTCGGCGCCGCGGGCGCCGCGAGCCACGAGATGGGCGACGAGACCGCGGGCCATCATTCATCTTCCGCCGAGCAGGCCACCTCGCTCCTGGTGTTCCGCGCCGGCTCCAACCAGCCCAAGGCGGTGCCGCTCGGCCTCGTCACCCGGCTGGAGGAGATCGCTTCCGACAAGATCGAGCTCTCGAACGGCCGCTACATGGTGCAGTACCGCGACCAGCTGATGCCGCTGGTGCAGATGGACGGCGTCAATGTCGCGACCTCCGGTTCCCAGCCGATCCTGGTGTTCGCCGACGACGGCCGCTCGATGGGGCTCGTGGTCGACGAGATCATCGACATCGTCGAGGAGCGGCTCAACATCGAGGTCGCCGGCTCGCAGTCCGGCATTCTCGGAAGCGCCGTGATCAAGGGCCAGGCCACCGAAGTGATCGACGTCGGCCACTTCCTGCCGATGGCGTTCGCCGACTGGTTCACCCGCAAGGAGATGAAGCCCTCGGCGGTTTCGCAATCGGTGCTTTTGGTCGACGACAGTGCCTTCTTCCGCAACATGCTGGCGCCGGTGCTGAAGGCCGCGGGCTACCGGGTGCGGGTCGCGCCGTCGGCGCAGGACGGCCTGGTGGCGCTGCGCTCGGGCCAGAACTTCAATGTGGTGCTGACCGACATCGAGATGCCCGACATGAACGGGTTCGAGTTCGCCGAAGCCATCCGCGCCGACAACAATTTGAACGCCCTGCCGATCATCGGCCTGTCCTCGCTGATCTCGCCGGCGGCGATCGAGCGCGGGCGGCTCGCCGGCTTCCACGACTATGTCGCCAAGTTCGACCGCCCCGGCCTGATCGCGGCGCTCAAGGAACAGACCGCCGAACTCGCCAGAGCGGCATGACCCACAGTTTGAAAGGTTTTGAGATGACCAGCAAGACGGAGACGAGCGAGGGCCTGGTTCCCGAATACGTCACCGCCATGATCGGCGGGCAGTTGTTCGGCCTGCCGATCTCCCGCGTCCAGGACGTGTTCATGCCCGACCGGCTGACCCGGGTGCCGCTGTCGTCAGCTGAGATCGCGGGCGTGCTCAATCTGCGCGGCCGCATCGTCACCGTGATCGACATGCGCGCCCGGCTCGGCCTGCCCAAGGCCAGTGACGGCAAGCCGCCGATGGCGGTCGGCGTCGACCAGCGCGGCGAATCCTACGGCCTCCTGATCGACCAGATCGGCGAGGTGCTGCGGCTGGCCGAGAACGGCCGCGAGGAAAATCCCGTCAACCTCGATCCCCGCATGGCGAAGTTTGCCGGCGGTGTGCACAGGCTCGACGGCCAGCTCATGGTCGTCCTCGACGTCGACCGCGTGCTCGAACTCGCGCCCAAAACACAGGCCGCCGCTTAAAGCCGCTGGATTGCGGCCTCACGCCTCCAATGGGAGAATCGAAAATGAGAACCTGCCTGGTCGTCGACGATTCGAGTGTCGTGCGTAAAATCGCACGGCGCATCCTGGAGGAAATGGATTTCCAGATTGTCGAAGCCGAGGACGGCGAGAAGGCGCTCGAGATCTGCAAGCGCGCGCTTCCCGATGCCGTGCTGCTCGACTGGAACATGCCCGTCATGGACGGCTACGAGTTCCTCGGCAATCTGCGCCGGCTGCCCGGCGGCGACCGGCCCAAGGTGGTGTTCTGCACCACCGAGAACGATATCGATCATATCTCGCGCGCGCTGCATGCCGGCGCCAACGAGTACATCATGAAACCCTTCGACAAGGACATTGTCGCCGCGAAATTCCAGGAGGTCGGGTTAATCGAAGAGGGGTCGCCCGCATCCGCCTGATCGCTCTTTGTGTCAGCTTTGTTCGAGAGGCCACCCGTGAACCCTCCTGATTACGATTATTTGCGTAAACTTCTCAAGGACCATTCCGGTCTCGATTTATCTTCTGACAAGCAATATCTGCTTGAAAGCCGATTGCTCCCGCTGGCGCGCAAATCGGGCCTGTCCAGCATCAGCGATCTGGTGCAGAAGCTGAGAGGCGGCTCGACGGCCATCACCGCGCAGGTGGTGGAAGCGATGACCACCAACGAGACGTTCTTCTTCCGCGACAAGGTGCCGTTCGATCATTTTCGTGAGTCGATCATGCCTGAGATGATCAAGGCGCGCGCCAGCCGCAAGAGCATCCGGATCTGGTGCGCGGCCGGCTCGACCGGCCAGGAGCCTTATTCGCTGGCGATGTGCCTGAAGGAGATAGGCGCGGCGTTGAGTGGCTGGCGCGTGGAGATTCTCGCGACCGACCTGTCGCAGGAAGTGCTGGAGAAATCCAAGTCCGGCATCTACAGTCAGTTCGAGGTCCAGCGTGGCCTGCCGATCCAGATGCTGGTCAAGTATTTCAAGCAGGTCGGCGAAATCTGGCAGATCAATGCCGATCTGCGCGCGATGATTCAGCACCGCCAGCTCAATCTGCTGCACGAATTTTCGTCGCTCGGGGGCTTCGACGTCATCTTCTGCCGCAACGTGCTGATCTATTTCGATCAGGACACCAAGACCAGCATCTTCAACCGTCTTGCCAAGGCGATCGAGCCGGACGGCTTCATGGTGCTCGGCGCGGCCGAGACCGTGGTCGGGCTGACCGAGGCCTTCAAGCCGTTCGCAGACCGGCGCGGCCTTTACAGGCCGAGCGGTTCGGCTGGCGCGGCCGCGAGGCCCGGCGCGGCCGGCGTCTGGCCGAAGGTCTCTGCAGCCGCAGGAGGCTAAATCGTGTCGGAGGCGACCAAGGGTGCCGAACGCGTGACGTTCAGTCGGGGCTATGATGTCTGCATCATGGCGATCGACGGCACCTGGCGGCGGGATTGTCAGCTCAAGGCGATCTCCGACAACGACGCCCTGCTGACGCTCGAAGGGTCGATTCAAGGGCTCAATCTGAAGGAATTTTTTCTGCTGCTGTCGTCGACCGGCCTCGCCTATCGTCGTTGCGAGCTAGTCCGGGTGAACGGCTCGGAAATGGATATCCAGTTTCTCAAGGGCAAGGCCAAGAAGAAGAAGGCGAGCGTGTCGTCCGCATGAAGCGCGATGCCGACCCCACCGTAAGCTCATCGCGCGCTGATGGCGATGGCAGATGCGAAGTTCGCCGGTGCCGCAATCGTGATCAGCGGATGGATACGCCGCGCCGCATCGCAGCAAGGTTCGATGTCCAGTTCTCTCGGGGATCGAGCCGCGCGACTTGGCCGGCCCTGCGCTGGTCATGGGGAATATTTCGGGTCTCTGACAGTCGAAAATTGGAATATTTGACCCTGTGCCGCGAACATGTCCGCGTCTAGTGTCAAGTGCGCGTGGCTCGGGCGCTCCTAGAGGAACTGCAACGCGCCGCCGAGATGGACGTTGGCAGGCCTGGAGCGCGCTGTTGACCCTGAGGTAGCGCGGCGTGACGTCGTCGAGAACGACGACATCAGTCTCCGCCTCCACGCCGCGCGACGCTGGTTCGCGGCCGATCGCGGCATTGATTGCGCAAGGTCGTCGCATGGACGGCCTCGAACAGCGACTGGAGTTCCTGGACGAGGGGATCTCCGGCGTCGCGCGCGGCTCGCCGTGGAACAGTAGCCCGTTGGCTTGCTGTCTGCTGCATCGGTGCTCTCGCATCCCTCGCTTGGGGCGCGCGATGCCTACTCACAGGTTAAATCGACGTCCCGTACAAATACGGTGGGGTCAAATGCATACGGGACGTGGTATCATAGAAAGGCGATGCGTTGTTCTTACCTTCTCATTTCTACGGGTGACGGCATATGGGCGAAAAACCTGCCCCCCGCGGCGAAATTTTCGTGGTGGATGACGATCCCGCCGTACGTGAAACGCTTTCTGTGGTTCTGTCGGCGGGCGGTTATGAAGTGATTTGCTTTGCTGACGGAGCCGCATTGCTGGCGGTTGCACGCAGCAGGACTCCGGCCTGTATTTTGCTGGACGTTCACATTCCCGGAAAGTCCGGCCTCGATATTCTCAAGGAGTTGCGTGGCGAGGATTATCCGGCACCGATCTTCATGATCTCGGGACAGGGCGACATCCCGATGGCGGTCAATGCGATCAAGAATGGCGCGCTCGACTTCATCGAGAAGCCGTTCCGCGGCAGCGAGATCGTGACGCGGCTGAGTGAAGCGATTACGGCGTTCACGCGGCGGCAATCGGCAAGTTCGATGACCAAGATCGGATCGCTGCACTTCCCCGGACGCGAGCCGTTGACGCGGCGGGAGCGCGAGGTTCTCGAGCAATTCACCGCCGGCGCTTCCAACAAGGAAGCCGGGCGGTCGCTCGGGATCAGTCCGCGCACCATCGAGGACCATCGCGCCAACATCATGAAGAAGCTTGGCGCGAGGAATGCGGCCGACCTGATCCGGATCGTGATGACGGCGTCGCGGGCATCGTAACGGCGGATGAAGAACCCGAAGCGCGGCGGCTTGTTCTTGAGCCGCCGCGCTTTGCGCTGGCGCGCGGCCAGGAGGCATGATCTTGACCCGTCAGGCGGTTGCCGCTTTCGAACCTTGAGATCCGTCGAGCGCGGTGCGGATCATTCTCGCCATGTCGGTCTTGCGATACGGCTTGGCCAGCAGCAGCACGCCGGAATCGAGCCTGCCGTGATGAATGACGGCGTTCTCGGTATAGCCTGAGGTGTACAGGACCTTGATGTCCGGCCGGCTGCGTTTGACCTCGCAGGCCAACTGGCGGCCGTTCATGGCGCCGGGCATGATGATATCGGTGAACAGCAGGTCGACCTCGTGACCGGCCTCGATGATGGCGAGCGCCTCCGTGGCGTTCGCGGCTTCCAGCGTCGCGTAGCCCAGCGATCGCAACTGGGTCAGCGCGTGGTCCCTGACCAGGCGATCGTCCTCGACGACCAGGATCGTTTCCATGCCGCCCTCGATGACGGGCGGTGGCGTGGTCTCCGCTGCGAGCACGCCGCCGTTGCCGGGCGGCAGGTACATCTTGATCGTGGTGCCGTGGCCTTCCTCGCTGTAGATCTTGACGTGGCCGGCGGACTGCTTGATGAAGCCGTAGACCATGCTCAGGCCGAGCCCGGTGCCCTTGCCCGGGCTCTTCGACGTGAAGAACGGGTCGAACACCCTGTCGATGATGGATGCCGGGATGCCGTTTCCGGTGTCGCTCACCGCAATCAAGGCGTAACGGCCGGGCCGCACGTCGTCGTGCCTTGCGGCATAGATTTCGTCGAGATAGGTCCAGCCGGTTTCCAGGATCAGCATGCCGCCGTCCGGCATGGCGTCGCGCGAGTTGAGCGTCAGGTTGAGGATGGCGGTGGCTAGCTGGTTCGGGTCGACCGTCGCCAGGCAGGCCGTATCGTCGAACATCGTCTGGATCTCGATCTGCTCGCCGAGCGTCGGCCGCAGCAGTTTCACGGTGTCCGTGATCAGCGTGTTGACGTCGATTTCCCGCGGTTGCAGCGGCTGCCGGCGCGCAAAGGCGAGCAGATGCTGGGTGAGATCGGCGCCGCGCGCCGCGGCCTCGTCGATCATCTTGGTGATGGCGACCAGCTGCGGCTCCCGCGCGACCGCGGTCGCCAGGATCTCGATGGTCCCGGTGATCACGGTCAGGATATTGTTGAAGTCATGGGCGATGCCGCCGGTGAGCTGGCCGACCGCTTCCATCTTCTCGGCCTGGCGGATGCGCTCTTCGGCGGCGATCTTGTCGGTCAGGTCGCGGAAGAAGCCGTTGAACACGAAGCCGTTGCGCGTCGACAGCGCGGTGACGCTGACCTCGGCCTTGAACTCCTTGCCACCACGCCGCCTTACCATGATCTCGCGGCGCCGCTCGGGGACCGAGTTCTCTCCGGACTGCAGGAACAGCTGCAAGCCTTCCTTGACGAGTTGGTGGTCGGGCCCGACGACGATGAGGTCCACGACATCCTTGCCGAGGATCTCCCCGCGGCGCCAGCCGAACAGCTTTTCGGCTTGCGAGTTCCAGTTCAGGATGCAGCCGCGCTCGTCGATCTGAACGAAAGCATCCAGCGCGGTCTCGATGATGTTGCGCGCGAGCTGCTCGCTTTCGTGCAGGGTCTCCTGCGCCAGCCGGCTTTCGGTCATGTCGCGGCCGGTGAAGAAGTGCCGCTGCACCGGCTCGGACCAGGTCGCCATCCATGACAGCATCACCGCCCGCCCGTCCTTGTGCAGGAAGCGCGAATCGTAGTTCCGGGTCTTGCGCCCGAGGCGCGCGGCCTGCAACGCCTTGCGGGCGTAGTCCAGGTCGTCGGGGTGGACGAATTCGCTGGCGTCGTGACCGACCATTTCGTCCGGCAGATAGCCCAGGATCGTCTCGCAGCTCGGACTGACCAGCACCAGGAGCCCGGCCGAATCGGTGACCAGGATCAAGTCCTGCGACGTCTCGAAAATCCGCCGCCGCTCTTCGGTCTGGTGGCGCAGCGCATGCTCGGTCTTCTTTCGCTCGCTGATGTCACGGGCGATTTTCGAGATGCCGATGATCCGGCCCGACGTGTTCCTGATCGGCGAAATCGACAGCGAGACCTCGACGAGGCTGCCGTCCTTGCGCCGCCTGACGGTCTCCTCATGCTGGATCCGCTCGCCGCGTCCGACCTTCAAGAGGATGTCCTGCGTCTCGTCCGGCCGGTCGGGCGGGTCGATCAACTTGACGTTCTTGCCGACGGCTTCTTCGGCCGAATAGCCGAACATCTGCTCGGCGGCCGGATTCCAGCCGGTGATGGTGCCGTCGAGCGACTGCGTCACGATGACGTCGCTGGAGGATTCGACGGCGGCGCTGTAGAGCCGCTCGCGGGCCGCGAAGTGATCGCGCGCGGCCTCGGTCAAATAGTGCTGCTGCACCTCGCGTTCGAGTTCGGCGGTCTTGGCCCGCACCTCGCTGATCACGCGGGCGAAGGCCCTTGCCAGGACGCCGGTCTCGCCGACCGCATCGACGGGAATCGCGATCTGGTCGTTGCGGCCGACGCCTTCGACCGCGGCCGTCAGCTCATTGATCGGCCGCGTCAACGACCTCGCGACCGCGACCGCGAGCACGGCCGCGCACAGCATCGCGATCAGCCCGACCACGGTCGTGGTGTTCCTGACCTCGATCGCGGCGCGCATCATCAGCGCGTTCGGGACGATTTCGATGATGCCGATCCACTCGCTGCCCGCCAGCAGCACCGGCACGAGCACCGCCCCGCAGGGGCGTCCTTCGGGGTCCTTGGCAAGCAGGGCGACGCTGTGGGTGGTTTGCACGGCCGAGGCCAGTGCCGGAAAATCGCTGCGCCAGCTGACGGGATTGCCGAGCAGCGAGCCGAATTCGTGCGATCTATCCGGATGAACGAGATAGTCGCCGCGGGTGTTGACGATGTAGAGCTGCTCACCGGGTCGCGCCGACGCGCGCGCGCGATCGAAGGCGGGCCGCATGTCGATGTCGACGATCAGGATGCCGAAGGGCGTGGTGTCGTGTTCGAAAAAGATCGGCGTCGCGACGCGCAGGGTCGGTGTCCGCATCGCGGCGCTGGTCTCGTTGTCCGGACCGAGATCGACAGGTGAAACATAGATCTCGCCCGGCCGCAGGCGGACGGTTTGCTTGAAATAGTCCTCGTCGGCGACCGAGCGCAACTCCGCGTCCGCGACCACGCGCGCGGCGCCGTTGGGCCCCAATCGGTCGACGCGGACGATCTCGCGCTGGCCGCTGTCGACACGGATGAAGCGGAATGCCGCATAGGCCGGTTTCGCCTCGACGACCGCGAGGAAGCGCTTCGCGATCCGGTCGCGCCAGACGTCAACGGACACCCCGTCGGGATCGACCCCGCCGCTGCGGGTGGCGCGGATCAATGCTATGAAGCCGGGAGCATCGCGAAAGCCTGCAATATCGGTGCGCGCGCCTGCGACATAGGATTCGATTTCGGCGGCGACCAGCTTTGCGTGAGTCTCGATGCGGTCGAGCACCCGCGGCGGCATCACCCGCTCCAGGCTGCGATAGCTGAACCATCCGACCGCGAAGGTCGCGGCCGCGACCAGCAGGATCATCGCGATCGCAAGGCGGGTGGTCAATGTCATGCCCGGCACGGGACGGCCGTCCCGGGCCGGCGGCGCGCGACCGGCTGACAGCGGCAGGGTTGCTTCGGCGTCAGGTGCCAGTTGCTGCATTGCCATTCGGAACGAATAATGACGCCAGTGGTGTCGAGGCCGCAAGGCAGCTTGCAACGGTGGCCAGCAGGTCTGCCGGTTTGAACGGCTTCGGAAGGCTGCAAACGGCGCCAAGCTTGGTCGCCATTCCGAGGTAGTCAGGTTCCGGCGACAGATCCGGAACAAATGGGCGGCCGGAGATCACGATGATCGGCATTTTCGGTTTCTTGCGGTGGATCATCCGCATGGTTTCCAGCCCGTCCATTCCCGGCATGAACACGTCGAGGAACAGGAGATCGAACTGCTCGGTCGTGAACGCGTCCAATCCTTCGCGGCCGTCGCTCGCCAGGGCAACGCTGTGGCCGGCCCGCTCGAGCAGGAGCTGGATCGTTGCCTGGACCGCTGGATCGTCGTCGATGATGAGAATCCTGGCCAATGCGCGCTTCCCGGATTGAGGCGGAATCAAGACCAACGGCTGGTTGTAAAGCTTTTGCCCAATTTCGTCTCTGCTGCAAGCGTCCCGGTACCGTCGCGCAATAGGCTCTCGTTAAAAAGCAGTTACTGACGCAAGTGCTATGCACGACAGCGTGTAGAAGAGCGGCCCACGAGCGGTGCGGATTTGAGGCGAAAGTGCGGCCGCTATGAGATATGTACACACGCCGTAGTTGCACGAATAACACGCCTCACCGCCAATTAAAACGTTAATTGCGAGGCTTACCATCATACAGAGGGAGCTCGCATGCATACCGATGGATACGTTGCCCTGGCGGGCCGCTCGGCCGCTTCGCAGCAATCCTGGAACAGGAGATGCCAAAGCAGGCTTTGGCAGCTCCTGTTCAGCTTGGCGAGACTATTTTGCGCTAAACGGGGCAATCGTCGGCTGGAGGCTGCGCGTCCGCCGGCCCTTGATCGTCGGGGACAGACTGTGACATGAGCTAGCTCATATCGAGCAGGTGTCCTGAATGACAATCGATCCGACCAGGAAGCAAAAAGGCCCCGCCGAGCTGCGCAGCGCGCGCTGGTTCGCTCCCGACGATCTCCGATCCTTCGGCCATCGCTCGCGCACCATGCAGATGGGCTATGCGCCGGAGGAGTGGAAGGACCGTCCGGTCATCGCGATCGTCAACACCTGGTCCGATGTGCAGCCCTGCCACATGCATTTCAAAGCCCGCGTCGACGACGTCAAGCGCGGTGTGCTAATGGCCGGCGGCTTTCCGCTGGAACTGCCGGCGCTGTCGCTGTCGGAATCGCTCTTGAAGCCGACCACGATGCTCTACCGCAATCTCCTGGCCATGGACGCCGAGGAGCTGTTGCGTTGCCATCCCGTCGATGGCGTGGTGCTGATGGGCGGCTGCGACAAGACCACGCCGGCGCTGCTGCTCGGCGCCACCAGCATGAACATTCCCGCGATCTATCTGCCCGCGGGCCCGATGCTGCGCGGCAACTGGAAGGGCAAGACGCTGGGCTCAGGGTCGGATGCCTGGAAATACTGGGACGAGCGGCGCGCCGGAAAGATCTCCGACAAGGACTGGGTCGACATGGAGGCCGGCATCGCGCGCAGCTACGGCACCTGCATGACCATGGGCACCGCCTCCACCATGACCGCGATCGCGGAGGCCATCGGCATGACCTTGCCCGGCGCGTCCTCGATCCCGGCGGCGGATGCCGGTCATATCCGCATGGCCTCCGAATGCGGCCGGCGCATCGTCGAGATGGTCTGGGAAGACCTCACGCCGAAGGCGATCCAGACCCGGAAGGCGTTCGAGAACGCGATCGCGGTGGCGATGGCGATGGGCTGCTCGACCAACGCGATCATTCATGTCATCGCGCAGGCCCGCCGCGCCGGGCAGGACATCTCGCTCGATGATTTCGAGGTTGCAAGCCGCAAGGTGCCGGTGATCGCCAATGTCCGGCCGAGCGGCGACGCCTATCTGATGGAGGATTTCTTCTATGCCGGCGGCCTGCCGGGCCTGATGAGCCGCATCCGGGAGCATCTTGCCCTCGATTGCCTCACCGTGACCGGCCGGACACTCGGCGAGAACATCGCGGCGGCCGACGTCTACAATGATGACGTCATCCGCCCCCTCGCCAATCCGATCTACGAGGAGGGCGCGCTCGCGGTGCTCAAGGGCAATCTCGCGCCCGATGGCTGCGTGATCAAACCGTCGGCCTGCGATCCGCGTTTCCTCAGGCATACCGGGCCGGCGCTGGTTTTCGACGATTATCCCGCAATGAAGAAGGCGATCGACGATCCCGACCTCGACGTCACGGCGGACCACGTGCTGATCCTGCGCAATGCCGGGCCGCAGGGCGGACCGGGCATGCCGGAATGGGGCATGCTGCCGATCCCGACAAAACTCGTGAAGCAGGGTGTGCGCGACATGGTGCGGCTGTCGGACGCGCGCATGAGCGGCACCAGCTATGGCGCCTGCATCCTGCATGTCGCACCGGAGGCCTATGTCGGCGGGCCATTGGCGCTGGTCAAGAACGGCGACCGCATCACGCTCGACGTGGCCGCGCGCACCATCAATCTCGATGTCGGCGAAGACGAACTCGCGCGACGTCGCACCGCGTGGAAGCCGCCGGAACGCCGCTTCGAGCGCGGCTATGGCTGGATGTTCACGCGCCACATCCGCCAGGCCAATGAAGGCTGCGATTTCGATTTCCTCGAAACCGGCTTTGGCGCGCCTGTGGAGGAACCGGTGATCTACTGATTACTCCGTCGTTCCGGGGCGCCTCGAAGAGGCGAACCCGGACCCTCTAGATTCTCAAGGTGCGCAATTGCGCACCATAGTCCGCGCTTGGCGCCCCGGAATGACGATCAAGAGGGACAGGAAAGAATGTCAAAACTCAGCGACACCACCCGCAACAAACTGAAGACCGTCTCCACCGCCACGGTCGCGACCGCGCTGTTCAAGCGCGGCCTGCGCATCCAGTGCATTCAGGACGTGCATCCCTTGAGTCCCGACCAGCCGACCATGGTCGGTGAGGCCTTCACCCTGCGCTACATGCCGGCGCGCGAAGACCTCAACAAGCTCGAAATGTTTCGTGACCGCTCGCACCCGCAGCGCAAGGCGGTCGAGGACTGTCCGCCCGGCGCCGTCCTGGTGATGGACAGCCGCAAGGACGCGCGCGCCGCGTCGGCGGGCGCGATCCTGGTTGGCCGCCTGAAGCAGCGCGGCGTTGCCGGCGTCGTCACCGACGGCGGCTTTCGCGATTCGGCCGAGATCGCAAAGCTCGGCATTCCAGCCTTCCATCACCGTCCCTCCGCGCCGACCAACCTCACCCTGCATCATGCGATCGAGATCAATGGGCCCATCGCCTGCGGAGACGCGCCGGTGTTTCCCGGCGATGTCATTCTCGGCGACAGTGACGGTGTCATCGTGATCCCCGCGCATCTCGCCGATGAGATCGCTGACGAGACCTTTGAGATGACCGCGTTCGAGGATTTCGTCGCCGAACAGGTCGCCAACGGCCGCGGCATTTTTGGCCTCTATCCCGCGACCGACGAGCAGACGCTCACGGATTTCGCGGTGTGGCGGAAGGCGAATGGGAGATAGCTGGGCACGACTTCGAACGCTCGCAGGCTAATTTCACGACGCGGATTGCGTGAAGATGTCGTTCTCGTTGTTCCCGGCACTTGTGATGAGCAGTGCAGTCACCGCGGCGGTTCTGCTCGCTCCGGCTGTGGCGGGCCGCGCGACAGGCGCAGGGCAAGCTGTTCCCAACGCGCTGCAGGGCTTTTCGAAAAACCGCGTTCAGCCGATCACGATCGAGGCCGCGGCGCTCGAGATACGCGACAAGAAGAAGCAGGCGACCTTTTCGGGCAATGTGAAGGTGGTGCAGGGCGACACCACGATGACGTCGAAGGCGCTGCTCGTGTTCTATGACTCCAATGGCGGGAATCAGCCGATCGCAAGAACCGAGCGTCCTGGCGGCCGGAACGGTGCGGTCGTTTTGCCTCCGATGCAGCGCCCCGGACCCGCGGGCAGTTCATCGATCAGGCGGCTCGAAGCTCGGAGCAATGTCGTCGTGACGCAGAAGGATCAGATCGTCACCGGCGAGAAGGCCGTGTTCGATACCACGACAAATCTGATCACGATGTTGGGCGGCGTCGTGCTGACACAGTGCAACAATGTCCTGCGTGGCGACCGGCTTCTGGTCGACATGACCACTGGCGTTTCGCGCATCGAAGCGGACCGTGGAAAGGTCCAGGGATTCCTCGATCAGTCGGCGCAAAGCGGCAGCCAGCGCGGGCCCGAAGGCCCCCGCAAACCCATTCAGTAGTGCGATCGCGAGCAAGTCATGTGACCGCGAGCGAACAAACTACACCTCGCCCTTTTCCGCCAGCCCGAC